>Ga0115842_100127_pt2 | contig 24169 bp, 9 predicted proteins | sample InSIn2SAF170_2_FD_83856 | JGI IMG/M metagenome (GOLD analysis project Ga0115842, IMG submission 83856)
GACAGGCACGAAACATACCATACTATAAGTTGAAATACGTCAATACTAAGAGAAAGATAAGCTACAACAGACTAAATATACACGGACAAGAGGGTATCAAGTAAGAGCAGAGAACACGATGATAGAACCAGCTCCCACGCAACCTATACGGGCATCGTGTTCCGTTTTAGTCACGTTCACAATCAGCTCCGTCACACACCAGCGTCAGAATACGAGCAGAAACCCTATAATAATCGAACAGCTAGTTCTACCATTGTTGAACCTGATATACTACTTCTAGGCGAACCTATGCCGGCCTCTTAGGTAGACACTCGCTGGTCATATAAAGTGAGAGATCTCTGTCCATGGAATCTGTGGGAATTGAACTGGGAGGGGAATTGCACCCATTCCCCCCTAGGAGAGGGCGTGGTTGGCGCATCCGAAAGAGAGGCTCGAAAAGCTATATGGGAACAAGCTACACAAGCAAGAGAAGACGCCAAAGAGCTAATTAGCCAGCTAGTCGCCTCTAATAAGGAAAGTGGTTTTGATCAGGAAATAGCAGCATGCAAATGCTGTCGCGAAAAACGACGGGGGTGCGATCGGGGACAACCGGGATGTCTAAGGTGCGAAATCGAGAACGGAGATTGTGAATATGATCGAGCAGAGGGGCTTCGATGCCCTACTTGCGACAAACAGTACTTCTACAAGTCAGCCCTGGCGAGGCACCAGAAGAACTGTGGCAAAGCAGTTGAAGAGAGAGAAGTTTACAGATGCTCCACTGAAGGATTCAAGAGACAGTACCTCGACGGAAGGAACCCTGGCGGGGCAATGGAGAGTACGGGGAGACTGGCGGAAGGGAAGGAAGGCTGAGAGCTGCTCAATGCTCTAGTAAGGAGAAATTCATTTCTACGAACTTTCAGAGCACGAAGTGAGGTTGAAATGAGGAGGTTTGGAGAAAGGGCAGGCGATGATGTGAAAGTGAACAGAAAGGGAATGTTAACGATTTATTAACGATGAGTGAACAATCACATTCAACTATCACTAACATATATGTTGATCAGCTGAATACTTCAGTTCGGCAGTCATCTCCCAGCAACAATTTACCTTGTGGTCTTTTCTTATCTTCCCGTCTCCATATCAAAATACCTACCATATCTCTTGACGGAGAACATCTACAAAAGCCGAAAAGAGTCCTTGACCGACCGGCCAGTCTTTTTCTCTGTCCACATTCCAAAACTCGGTCCTGATATAAGGACATCAGTAACGCTTGGCCGGCTCCTCTATGCAGTCAACAACCAATTCAACACAGAAGATCTAACATCGAACCACGTACCAACCATGACCTACACGTCTCATAGTCAATAAGGACAAATTTCAAAGCCCTCTTAGAGTTCCAACTTACGACTCCCTCTAACCTAATCCAATAGCCATAGCACCGTATTTCACACACAGCGCTTACCAACATCGGTTTCGAGGTGGTGGTGCTGGTGGTGCGGCAGGAAGAGGCTGACCAAACTGCAGTAGTACTACAGCATTTCTACGGCGTGACACATGATCAAAGGGGTATATAGACTTTGGGAATGTAGTCTCTACTGTAGATTTTGGTTGAGTTAGGAAAAGGGCTGAAATGTAGGTAGGTAAAGAGAAAACTTACTGTACAGCTACACATCCATCAAGCAAAGTCGCAATATCAGCACCCTAGATGCGCCGTGTCTCAAGCCCGCACAGGCAGGACAGAACGACAGGTGAATAAACAATGTAACGGACATCGGCTCATTCCATGTAGCCTTTATAGCATGCTAGTGAGACGTACATGTCAAGCCCGAAGATGTCTAGCCATCTCTTACGATGCAATAGTTAGGTAAGTGATCAAGGACGTGGTTTTAGAAACGGAGTTTGGTGATCCATTGAGCATTAGGTAGTGGTAAGGTAGTAAAATAGTAAAACAGTAAACATGGTGCTCGTTTTTCTTTTTTCTCTTCAGCCTCGAATACAAGGCACTGCAGTAAAACGCAATGTGGCAACTGCGATTGGTAAGGTACAAGTGCATAGGCAGAACGCTCAAGAATCATCGCGTGTATCCTTCAACGTGCAAAGGCCGAAACGCCAGAAAAACTCCTCAACTCCCTTTCACTTCATCATTATGATTGCGACTGGTGAATCAGCGCAGTCCGATATTTACAGGTACTTTTTGACTACCACGATCATTTTCTCTGCATTGCCAACTGCATGCACCATTTGTTGCATGCCCTTCAGAGGCTGGATGACTTTGGTCTGGAACTGGATCTCGTTGTCTTTCATGATCCTTGCTGGACGACGTGTACCAATTTGTATTTCCAGCAGGGGTGTCTTTCTGTCCGCAATCTCGCTGGCACAGGCGTAGTCAAATAGTTCGCTCGCAGTGCTGCACTCACTGATAGTGACGACTTCTTGAACTTGGCTGTCAGCATTTTGGAATTGAAACTCCACGTTGATCGCATCGAAACCAGTTGTAGTTGGGTTTTCGGACGTAACGTTCTGCGACAGGAAGGTTGGGTTCTCGTTGTGGATGGCAGTGGGCGCATTAGATAGGCTCGATTCTTGCCTGATCGGAAGGCTGACCTCTATCGTGTCTGCGTTTGTTCGTGTTCCGCCTTCGATGTTGGACTCAGGTTCTGGTTCAGTCTCTTCCAAGTCAACGATCTCGACTTCAGGCTCGGGTTTTACTTGCACGGGCTCGCCAACCTGAACAGACGAGGGTTGCCGTGGCTGCGGTCCCTCTGGCACAAGACCTTCCGCGCGACTATTGTGGAAGATGATCCGCATCTTTCGCTTAGGAGGCTGTTCAGCTGTGGATGAAATATCAACTGCTTGGTCGTTGCTGTCGGAGACGGAAGAACGTCGTGGTCGTTTCTTGGTGCCTCTTTCGCTTGCCTTTTCTAAGAAAGCCATTTCCGCAGCCCATTCCCGCTCAAACTTCGCTTCCAAATCGCCTTCTGTTTCTTCTGCGGCCTCATCTTCTTCACTATGCTGCTGCTCGTGACTGTCTCTTGACCTGTTAGAGGAAGAATCTTTAAGCTTCGTATCGATTGTCGCAGTTGCACGAAGAATATTAGATTCTGCCAGGCAGTCCCAGTCTCGATTCCTGAGATGAAGTGGTTTCCATACACCCCATTTCCGCTCCAGCCAGTGAATACCATTAATCCAACATCTTGATTGTGGCGGCTGGAATGATTGTCGATTTTTGTTACCTGGTCCACCGAAAGTAAGACAGTAATCAACTCTTTGCGATTCATCTGGTCTAGGCACCGTAGCAACAGTGATCTGCTTTCCAATACTCTGTCTATAGTCGTCGTAACCGAATCGTGAAACTTCAATATCTAGGCTAGTTCGTGCATCGTGGAAGGTGGCAAGCTTGCCGTTCCATTTGTCGATTCCAAATTGACGGTTTTGCCACATGCTCATGGAGAAGTCGTCAACCCCGCCAGAGATAAAATGGTCGAAGATGTCGCGGAGTATACCATCAGGAATGCGTCGTAAGGGACCCTCAATATGCACGAGTCGCCTCAACGTGTCTATTTGTGTTTGGATTTGTGGTTGAACATTTTGTTGGCTGCTTAGCAGCTGGCTGATGAGGCTGGTATTGCCTGCGAAGTTCTCTGCTGTCAATACGATCAGCTGTTTTCGATCGAACACGTCCAAGCTCATAGTAAGTAGTTTGAGTCGTGAGCAGTGATAGGTGAGTACAGTGAGAAACTATCGCATGTGGAAACTCTTCTAATCTTCGTCAATACAAGAATGAGCTTTGAAGGAAGAGAACAGACTTGCATCGCTGTTTCAAGGAGCCAACGTAATCGTAGGACAGAGATAGTCGTGTTCGAGGAATGATATTGATTATTGAGGTACAATTGCTGACTCTGAGCGATAGAACAGCAACTCGGCAAGAGCGATGAGTCAGGTGGCAGACGGTGGTAGAAATTTCCAGTCACCAGTGATGACTTTCACTTCACTTTGAATTCGATACCGGGAAAATAGTGATCGAACCCACCACCCACAAGCCAGCCAGCTATGAATTACCCTCTGCGATCAGACAGTAAGTTGCAGAACAAAAAGTTGATGCAGGAGTTGCGAGCCACGAGGATACATGGTCAAGTTTCGCACGACCGAAAATCACCATATCATCCGTTTCCTTCGTTTGTCAACTGACCGTACTTTCAAATCAGCCTTGTCGGTCATCATGGACGAACGCGAAGGAGAGACGCGTTCACAACACGAGGGAACGTGACCTACCTAACATGTGCAAAGCCAGGGATTAATGCTCGACGAACAATACCGGCATGACTATTTGCCAATGCACAAAACTCTCGTGTCTTATGTTTGTTACTGCTCAGAAGCACTGTACCGTTTCGAGCCAGCCAAACTCCTCAACTTACCCCAACTAGTATCCTCAATGTCAACTCAGAGTAAAGCCCAGATTATCCCTGTTATCATCAGTGAGTCGCCCCCATTCGAGCAGTAATCTGAACATATAAACCTCCATATCAGCTTTGGTAATTGCCTTTTCAGCCCATTCTCTTCCACCTTCGGCAATAAGCTCTGCCTCTCTCTCGTGTCCTTTCCACTCCCACCTTCCTCCATTCCCATCAATACCCTTCACGCCTGCAAAGTAGGCCAAAGTACTCCATAACCCGTGTAGTCTGATATCTTGCGGTACAAAATGTAACCATGGAACTAGTCGACTGTCATACCACTCCCGGAAGAGACCAACCTTGAATGGTAGAGATCCTGATTTCAGAAATGGTAGAAAGCGTCCACTGAAGCCTGCCCCATCCAAGTCCATAAGATACTTGTATTGCCAATGTGCTTGAAAGTCGACATGTGGCGCATTTGCAAACTCTTGTTCTTGAGCTAGGCAATCAATACCACCACAACGAGCTATGCCGTCGACGAAATGTGCAGATGAGTTGAGGTTAAGGTTTGGCAGTGATGTGCCAGGGACAGTGGTATACGTATATCGATTTTGGCGCTTGCGGTCAGGAAGTAGAAGTGTGATCCGATCATGCCGTGACGCGGTAAGATTGTCCGCCATATGAACGAGCCGCTGTCTTACCATACCACGCCATGTACCGTGTCCGTCTGACACGCCCTCGCTACTAGCACCGCGCCAGTAAAGTGTTTCTTGCTTTTCAGAAAAGGGTAGATCGGGAAAGTTCGTGACGAACGAGTCGGTGCCTGGTTCGCCGGTGGAATTTACTGGAGCATACGCCACTTTGTCGATATAGTTCCAAGCAGAAGGATATAGTATGTCATTGTACCCGTGCGCTTTTGACTGAGAAAAGATGGGCCGAAGCAGGTGTGTGGCCTTGAAGGCGGCTGGGGAAAGGTAGAAGCCGTGGAGGTTGGCCAGGTCGGGTTGGTGACAAGGATCGGCTGCCATAGACCAGTTGGAGAGGAAGTGACCAATGGAATGGACGGCAGCACATTCGAGACAGAGCTGTGATTTGAATAGTGAGGCAGGAGAGCGCCGCACCAATGAGGATGATGGACAACCAGCGATGCCCCATTCTTGAAAAGTGTTTCTGAAAGACCAATTGTCGTAGACCGTATCGGATGTTGGTTCTGATGGTACTCCTTTCCAACCAGCTGCTCGATCAGTAGTCCACGTAGATGAACCATCGAAAGGAGAAAGATCAGCCTGTTTCTGAAGCAATTCCAACTCAGTATGACGCATTGCGATCCGTGGTTCATCATTCAGGTTGAATGCTAGATCCATATCTGGTAAGTATTGGCTGAATTGGTTGATCATCGAGGCGATACCTTCAAGCATCCATCGGTGAGTCGGTATCACGTTGTCCTGAAGTCTGGCTGCTCCATCTCGTATGCTGATTCCAGAGATTTCATTCCATGGGTTCGACACATCTTCCCAGGTCTGCTGCCTGATATGCGCAGGCACGATGCTTCTAAAAGGCAGGAGGTCGTTGTAGATCTGATCAAACTCATCTGTTACCCACACAGAACGGTTTCGCGCGTAATCAAACCAAATGTCGAAGCCTGGTGGCGGGTGTTCGTGGTATCTTGCTTGGTAGTTTCGAACTGCATCGGCCAAGTTTTTGCTTGTCGCAGCAGTATTAAGGTAGGCAATATGTTGGTTCTGTGCGTCGTACATCAAAAGTTCGATGGGGTGGAAATATACAGTATTCGTCTTCATTAGGCCAGGGAATATGCCAACAAGAAAGATCACGAAAATTACAAGTCGTCGAGCCAATGGTGGCTGACTTTCGGAAGGGTGAATAGCTCTCCTGATCCTGCCGTAGAGAGACCAAGCCATGTAGATTATCACAAATGACCAAGTCAGGTCAACTGAGGATAAGGGCGGGTATGGTCGTTTGGCCGACCATAAGAAACGAAAACCCGGTATTATAGTAAGCACTGCCGTGAGAGCCATTGATGTATGTAACAGAGCACCGTGCAACGTCTGTGCTTTGTTAGCTCTCTTCCAGTGGGGGTGTTTCAAACTTACACTACACAACGTGGATAAACAAAATATGCTCAAAAAGACTGCTCGATAAAGCAAAGTGAGTAAGGAAGCCGACTGAAAAACATCATGTCGCAGGAGGAGCCAATTAATATGCTCTGGCTCCGTATGATACACAACAATAGCAATGACAATCCAAATGGCACTGGAAAGTAGCATAACAATTGTCCACGATCTTGGCGTCGATAAAGTGTAACTGGTTGGCTGTGTGTTTCCAATGGCCAACTCGAGAGCCGCAATGACGAGAAAGGTGTCCAGCAATACGGCCACGATTTGTAATCGAGGAATGGCGACAGCCTCCCAGCTGAGCAGGGGACACACGTAGCTTGACTCGGAGCTCAACCACAGCCCAGCTACGAGATAACATCCGAAGGACAACCCAAAGGCGACTGGCACATATCGCCAACGACTTGACAGCCATTTCGATTTGAAGGCGAAGATAAGGTCATCGTAAGCGCTAGCATCAACGTCTCGTTCTGCGTCAAAGTTTTGTGATTTTTGAAAGCGTAAGGCATCGTAGATTGCGACAAAGAATGGCAGGAAGACCTCAACACTTCTTGTACTGCATTCTGGAGTGGCGAGCAATCTGCGCAATATCTCAACTCGAATGGTTAGGGCGGCCGTTGCCGCGAACAGAATCGTAAAAAGCTTGACATTGCTGACGGAACTTCTACGTGGTTCCTGCGTGCCTTTCAAAGTAAGGTCGAGTCCATGTTGCAGCTCCTCCAGAGAAATTGCCGTCATACGTTCATGATGTACCTGGCCAGGTAATGAACCTGTTTGTCGCGTGACGACAAGAAGCCAAGCGGATGAGCAGATCAAGGTCAATACCGCTAAATGCACGGGCCAATTCGTCGCAAGCACCGAAGAAGGAAAGTAGCCCAGCCAAGCAGCTGTCAGGCAAGCAATTCTATCAACTGGTCAGTTCTGAAGCTGGTGGTGAAGACACTTGTAATTTGATCTTACACAGGAGATACAGTGCCAATCAATCCAGCCATTGGACATAGGTGGACCACTTTCTCGAACAAAATTCTGATTTGTGGAAAGAAAGCATATTGGTTCCGATTTCAACTACCTCACATCTGGAGGGTAGCTAATTGCATAACGGTGGCGGAAAGGGAGTAGATAATGGACGACAGTAACAAGCAGCAAACGATTTTGCGACATGAATGATAGTATGTTCCAATAGCTGTCTTTCATAGGTAGGGATTTGATGGTTTCGGCGTCGTCATGTCCTAAACCGCCCCCCACAATTTAGTGGAAGTTTGCGAACTTTATCGCGAAGAACGGGAGATGGAAATACCCTGGGCTATTGCTCTTCGGGCTAAGCTCGCCTAAAGTGCAAGCTTATCGACCGATAAGAAATTTTGGAGAAGGTTGACCGGCAAATTACCAAAATTTTTGACCAGCGCAAGTTTACAGTCCATGTCGCGTTGGTGTACAACTACAACTTCCTCGACACCCCCGTTTTTCTTGTGGAAGGTGGCTGGGTCTTAATCATTATGCCTCGAAAAGCCATAGATTCGCGCATCCCAGCGCTGATCCGAAATGGCATACAAGAAAAGAAACGCAGCTTCATCGTGGTGGTTGGCGACCGGGCTAAAGATGTGATTGTTCACTTACACTATATCATGTCCAGCGTCGATATCAAGCAGAACAAATCAGTATTATGGGCCTACAAGAAAGACTTACTCGGTTTTACTTCACACCGAAGGAAGAGAGAGTCGAAGATCCGAAAAGAAATTAAACGAGGTATTCGAGATGCCAATACCGAAGATCCTTTCGAGTTGTTCGTCACACTCAACAACATCCGATACTGCTATTACAAAGAGACGGAGAAAATCCTAGGAAACACCTATGGCATGTGTATTCTACAAGACTTTGAAGCCATCACTCCCAATCTGTTGGCACGAACGATCGAAACGGTAGAAGGTGGAGGGCTTGTTCTGTTATTACTGAAAGGCATGAAGAGCTTGAAGCAGTTGTATACCATGAGCATGGACGTTCACTCAAGATATAGGACAGAGGCGCATGACGACGTAGTAGCAAGATTCAATGAGCGATTTATATTGTCTCTGGGGAGTTGCGAATCATGTTTGGTTGTGGATGACGAGCTCAATGTGCTGCCAATTTCGGGAGGGAAGAATGTCCAACAGCTGCCGCCTATCACCAACGAAGAGAAGGAGTCAGATCCTAAGATACAGGAATTGAAGCAAATTAAGGAGTCCTTGGCTGAAAATCGTCCTGTCGGTCCCCTACTTGCTCTCTCCAAGACTGTTGACCAGGCCAAAGCGCTACTCACATTCGTTGATGCTATTTCTGAGAAGACTCTGAGAAGTACTGTGACTTTGACTGCCGCAAGAGGAAGAGGAAAGTCTGCTGCTCTGGGTGTAGCTGTGGCAGCTGCTGTGGCGCATGGCTATAGCAATATCTTCATCACCGCTCCGAGTCCCGAAAATCTGAAGACCTTCTTCGAGTTTGTTGTCAAGGGTTTTGATGCTCTTGATTATACCGATCATGTGGATTACACTATCTTACAGTCTACAAATCCAGATTACAACAAAGCTGTAGTACGAATCAATATCTACCGTCAGCACAGACAAACTATCCAGTATATTCAACCACAAGATGCGCAGGTTCTCGGACAAGCTGAGCTTGTAGTCATTGATGAAGCTGCTGCTATTCCCCTTCCACTCGTAAGGAAGCTCATGGGGCCATACTTGGTGTTCATGGCGTCTACTATCAATGGCTATGAAGGTACTGGAAGATCATTGTCATTGAAGCTGATACAGCAGTTGAGAGATCAGTCTAGAGGTGGAGCAAAGCTGAACGATGATGAAATGGTTGAAAAGACAAACGGCAACGAAGGTACTATCAGGTCGAGCAGGTCTCTACGAGAAATCACCCTTGCCGAGCCGATTCGGTATGCTCCAGGGGATGCAGTCGAAAAGTGGCTAAACAGACTACTCTGTCTCGACGCAACACTTCCAAAAAGCAGGACCAACGTTCACGGAACTCCTCACCCTTCTACATGCGAACTGGTCCACGTGAACCGCGATACTCTCTTCTCCTTCCACCCTGTATCGGAAAAATTCCTTCAACAGATGATGGCTCTCTACGTAGCCTCTCACTACAAAAACTCTCCAAACGACCTCCAACTCCTCTCCGATGCACCAGCTCACCAACTCTTCGTTCTGATTCCTCCTGTCAAAGAATCAGCCACAACACTCCCTGAACCACTCTGTGTCATTCAAGTAGCCTTGGAAGGACGCATATCTCGACAGTCTGTTCTCAACAGTCTTAGTCGAGGTCAACGTGCAGGTGGTGACCTGATTCCTTGGCTCGTATCTCAACAATTTCAAGATAGCGAATTTGCCTCTTTAAGTGGCAGTCGTATAGTTCGCATTGCTACCAATCCTGAATACCTGAAAATGGGTTATGGATCGCGCGCTCTCGAACTTCTGACAGATTTCTATGGAGGAAAATTCGCATCCCTTTCCGAGGAGGCTTCAACCACAATTAGTAGCAACGAGCACATGCCGCGTGTTACTGATGCTGAACTTGAAAGTTCGAATTTGCTAGACGATAATGTTCAAGTCCGGAATATAAACACCATGCCACCTCTCTTCAGCCGATTGTCTGAACGAACACCTGATGCATTAGACTATATTGGTGTTTCCTATGGTCTAACTCAACAACTACACAAGTTCTGGAAACGACAAAACTTTGCACCTGTTTACCTTCGACAAACTCCCAACGATCTAACTGGTGAACACTCCTGTATCATGCTCCGACCACTTCGTACCCCTTCAAGCACCACCGATCCGAGTTGGCTAAGTGCATATGCATCTGACTTTCACCGTCGATTCCTCAACCTCCTCTCCTATCAATTCCGAACTTTCCCTGCCGTACAGTCCCTTAGTATCTCCGAGTCTGCCTCTACACCTTCCAAACAGAACCTCGCAACTACTACAGCGCCAACTCCATTGACTAAATTCGAGCTCGATCAGTTATTCAGTCCATTCGATCTTGCGAGACTTGACTCATATGCAAATAACATGCTAGACTATCATGTCATACTGGACCTTATGCCGTCAATAGCATACCTATACTTTACCAATCGACTTTCACAATCACCTGCCTTGGTATCTCTTTCTGGCGTTCAACAAGCTATCCTCCTCGCCATTGGCTTACAGAGAAAAGATTTGAATGATGTCGAAAAAGAACTTGATGTACCAAGCAGTCAACTTCTGGCAATGTTCATCAAAGTCGTCCGCAAAATCAGTACTGCATTCCGTACCATCCTTGAATCTGCTGTATCTTCAACACTCCCAAATGAATCAGCTGCAGTTGCACCTTCAACAAGCTTCGGAACCTCACGTGTTGTCGTAACATCAACCAACGGCACCACATCCTCAAAAATCTCTTCGAAACCAATCGCAAGTTCCACGGATAACATGGCCGATGAGGGCGACGATGATGACGAAGAAGCCACGAACCCAAGTCTCCGCGCCAAACAACGCGAACTAATCAACGCCCTCCCCCTCCACACTTACGAATTACCCTCCACCGAACACTCCAATGGAACCACAACAGCAGAACCAAACAACAACGACGACGATGCCCGATGGGCCGAGGCAGAACGACAAATCCAAGCAGGTGGAACCACAACCGTAAGCGTAAAGAGTGGTAAAAAGCGGAAAGCGGATCAAGACGATGCAGATGCAGATGGTGCTCAGCCTGGAAATGGTGAAGACAGAACGAGTACGAAGGAGAAGAAGCAGAAATCGAAAGATAGAGAGCGGGGTGGAAAAGGAGATGGGAGGAAGAAAGAGAAGCATAAGGCGAGGTAGGTAGATAGTGAATTAAGCAACAGGGACGTAGGCGTGGACCGTGATGAATGGGTGGATAATCACATGAAGTACGAGCTGACACGACATCTTCATGGAATAAGACTTTCTGTGCTAATGAGTACAGATGCGCACTTACTCCTCCACTTGACTCACCACCTCTATTCACTGTTCTTGTCTCTCCCCTACCTAGTTCTTGCTCCTACAGTTCTGCTCCATCTATTCCTCTCCTCCCATTCATGCCCAGAACCCTCTTTACGGTACATCCACCCACCCACTCTACGTATCTAAACGGCTAAACTAGAACGGATACAAGGACGAATGCAAGTACAAATATCAAAGACAGATAGATAGATAGACACATGCACTTAGAGAGGTGCTACCAAGTCTTTATACAGACGCGTACACTTACACTTACACGTCCATGTGCAACCCTTCACGAAAGCATAAAGCTAAGGGAAAGTTATGATCCATGTCCATGTCAATATTCATGACCAGATGTACATGTACATGTCCATAGTACATATTTCGTCAAAACCATACGCACGTTCTAGTCATCACTAATTAAGCGGGTAGGTAAGTGAGTAAGGTAACGCAGTAAAGATCTTTCAAATTTCGCGTTTGTCATTTCTCATCTCTCATCTCTCGTATGCTGTCTCTCGCTCACTCATCAAATGAAATGAAATGAAGCGATCAGCCTCCACCGTGCCTTTAACTAGTTCAGTTCAGTTCAGTTCAGTTCAGTCCAGCTGTCCTACACTTCCACTTCCCCATCCACCTCCACGGCCAACCATAGCCAAAACCACAACCACAATCAATCTAACCACTCCAAACCCAACTTCAAATCCCAAATCCAACTTTGAATCAAAACCTAGATTCGCAGATCCAGATCCCAAAAACTGATGTATCTCTCATTCGCACCACACCAACCACACCACACCACAGCACATCACATCACGATCCCCAACCCTAAAAGTCCAATCTAGGATCATAGTCCCCATCCTCATCGTCTTCATCTCTGTTCCCACTACCTCCACCAGCAGCACCACTACCACCACGAGCGGCAGAAGAAGAACCAGCGGAACCAGCATAAGTCGTTCGACGTCTCTTGTTCTTCTTGCCACTGCCACCAGCGGCTTGAGTTTGAGTTTGAGTTTGTGCGCCAGTGGTTGCTGCGGTTGCTGTTGCTCGAGTTCTTTTCGTTCCTTTCTTTGGTGGTGCTGGCATTGTAGCTGTTGCTGGTGCTGGTGCTGCACCGGAGCTCGTACCATCTTGATCGCCTCGCAAATAAGCCGCGTAGCCGTGTTGCTTCTGCTTCTGGTTCTGCTGCTCCTGCACACCAGCACCACCAACATTAAGTCTCAACTTCGTCTTCCCCACTCTCTTACCCTCACCATCAGCCTCTCCATCCTCCTTTACCCCCACACTTCCACTCCTAGTCTCACCCCAATCCCAGTCCTCCGGTACATCCCCACCTCCATAAAACCAACCCAAATCCCCTCGTCTACCGCCCTTCCCATCCAAATCCCAAACCCCATGCATCACCACCATTCCAGCGGGATCTTCTGGATCACAAAACGTAACATACTTCCCAAACCGACTTTTCCGGGTCCTGACGTCTTTGATTGTGCGTGCGATATAGGATGCTACGTGGTCGTCCATGCGTGTTCGCTGGTCGAGGGTTGCGTGGGGGAGATGGCGGAATGTGAAGCCTCGGGAGGAGGAAATTTCGCGGGAGGAGAGGTGTTTTGGCATTGGAGAGGAAGTGGGAGGGTTGGTGGAGCTTGGGAGTTTGAGGGTTAGGATTTGGTGCGGGGGGAAGGTGGCGGAGGGTTGTTGTGGTTGTGGTTGTGTTGGATGAGGGTGCTGTGGAGAGTATGGTCCTGTCGGGGTTGGTGTTGCTGGTGATGGCCAAGCAGGTATGATAGTTGCCTGCTTATTGTTTGGGATTGATAGTGAGGTCTGATTCGGAGCTATAGTTTGTGGAACGGTGTTGTATGGACCGAATTGAGATGGATGTTGCGCGAGAGAGTGTCTGTTCATGGGTAGTATAGCTTGTGGTTGATGGTATTGGCTTTGTGTATGACCATGCATATGCGGATGTATCGGTTGAGTTCGTGGTGGATAAATCATGTTTTCTGCACCAATGTATGCGATACGTTGGACTGTTTCGACCAATGCTGGAAAGTTACCACTGAATCGCTGGATGAACATACTTCCTAGGACGGAGCCATGAACACCTGTTGGTGGAATTGCGGCGAGAATCTCCGCATCTGATGGTTGTCCAAAGGCGGGACTAGTAGGCATTGGTGTCTGAGTTCGTGGAGGAGGTAATGTCATACTGGCGATCGCCGGTGGTTGTTGAACAAGTTGGGCGGTAGCCGGGATAATGATGGGTGTCAACACAGCTGCTGCTGCCGCTGCTGGAGTTTGAGGCTCTGATGACGGTCGTCGTGTACCCATACCTGCTTGAGGCAAGGACTTTTTGTTTTTGGCATACCATTCTTCGAAGCCTGCTTTGAATCTTCTGAGTTCGATATTCCGATCTTTGCTGCTGAAATCTAGTTGAGTGAGACATTCTTTGATGTCATTCCATCCAGACAAAGTGCCTGCAATGAGTGGTAGCTGGTGTTTCGTGAACATCTCATTTAGCCATGGTCGATATTGTTGGTCAATGTAAGCTTGTTTTGCTGTTGACTCCTGATCTTTCTGGTCTGCCATTGCATTGTACTCAGAGGCTTGCTCTTGTTCGATTGAAGATGGAATTGATGAGCTAGGGTTCTTCTCTTGGATTCTAGGATCTGTGACGATCGATTGCAATTCTGACGCAGATCTTGAATCTTGAGCAGATTGTGGTGTAGAGACTGGAGCAAGGTTCACTTCAGCATTCAAAGGACTCAATTGGTGTAGACTGGGACTTGGAGTTGGAGACTGTAGCAGAGAGGGAGTCGCTGCATTGAAATGGTCGTAAGAGAAGTCTCTGGAGTACTGCGCGTCAGGTTCGCGACTGTCTGTGACGATTTTGGTATCTGGCGACTGGGCTGCGTTTGCAGGATAGACTTGTGCTCCAAATCCAGACGTCAATAGTGTTCTCAACTTGCCTTGTGCAATACCAATTCTCTCCTTCATCAAACGAGCATCATGTCCATATCTGATCTTGTCTGCTGGAAGAAATGTCTTGGACATAGCCTGTCTGATTTGAACAACACGTGTCATATAGCTGTGAACTTGCTCTAGTAGTCGTCTTGCTTCTTCCACGTGTGAATCAGAATTTTTCTGGGTAGTGCTGGAGTTGAAGTCTTCGGCTTCCAGTCCTCGAGATGTGAAACAAGCAATCAGAGCATTTTCATCTGTGGCGAGAAGAACGTCTTTGGCCAAGTCGAAAATGGCATCTTTGGCAAGCTTAGGTGTCTCCTCTGTTGATTGCTCCTCTTCATCAATGACTTCCACTGAGCTAGAATCGCTGGTGAGATCAACTTGTTCAGCTTCTTCGACATCATCTTGTTGAGTTTCGGTTTCAGAGTTACCATTTTCAAGTCGAGAGAGTTGTATTTCAGTCGCCAGTGCAAGAAATTGATTTGCACGCTCCCGATAGAGGTCAATGCGAGCCAGAGTATTCTTCTTCTGAACGTCCTTCGTGAAATGAGCATACAAGCGTTGAAGTTTCTTGACCTCCTCTCGTGCCTCCTGAACAGCATAAAGACTGTACATCAGGAAATTTCGGCCAACAACGGTAGGCTTAGGTGATGTTCGACTCCAATCTTTGACCTCAATCTTGTCCTTGCCAAGGTTGGACAGAACTTCATCCAGCAAAAGCTCACCAGCTTCAAAGTCCTTTTCAGCAACTCTGTCATTGATCATTTCCATTGTGACACCTACTGCTGCGAGTTCAGCGTTGGTGACAGCAACTGGGTCTTTGCCCTCACGAGCAAATGGTGCTTGCTGTTTACTTGGGCCTTGAGCTCGCTTTCGACCACGTTGCTTGGGTTGTTCATCACTACCAGAAGGACCAGTTTCCGCTTGGATGAGTACTCCGTCAGGTCGTGGGTAGTAGCCTTCTTTGATAGCTGTATCCCAAGACTCACGCATTTTGTCAGTGACCCATTTCAATAGTTGTTCTCGTAGAGTATCATCTTTGACCTCAGTTGCCCATGTACCCCATCTCAACGCATATGCTTGGATGTGAACATGAAGAGGCGCACCTTCTGGTGGTACAACATCTGGTCGTACTGAAGGCATACCACGATGTGGCTTCGGAGGTGGCCATGTCGGAGATACGGACCAACCAGACCCTGCTGCTTCAGGTGTTTTGCATGTTCGGCCTCGTAGGGGAGGCAACTCGGCGATGGGACGGTATTGAGTGAGATCAGTGGTTGGTACTGCATCTGTCATGTCAACATCTTGCATCAGCCTGCTGCCATCACCGATAAGGCTGTTCATGCTCGATGGCAGTGGTGTTGCAGTAGTAGGTGATCGTTGAATTCGGGATAGCTGGCTTGACCCACGGATATTGGGAGTATCAAACTCATCGATATCCATGGCTGAGTCAAGGAGAACATGGCTGTTGCTGCTGTTTTCTGCTGCCGCTTGTCCAAGTGTAAAGACTTTGCTGCCGTCTTGACCCAAACGGTAAGTTGACTCAACAGCGTTGGTCGGATCTTTGCCAGATGAAGTACCTTTTGTGTCACCAAGCATGTCCTGGTCGTTAATCATAGGCAGGTAACTGTTGTCTTCCGGATCGTCGAAACCATGAAAGTCGACGTCTCCTAGAATTCCTGGCGGCTCTGCGACAGCCTTTGTGTGTTCAGCAATCTCAGTCTCAGCGATATTTTCCGAATTCACTGATCTTCCTGAAGTCTCTGCATCAGCTTGTGCATGTCGGGCATCCTCAATCTCAGCAAGATCTCTGAATATCCTTGGCATCTCGTTGACCATTGCATATCGTGTCTTTTTAGTCCCAGCGACGTTTCCCGGCCTTGCTGACATTTCTGCGCCCACTTCTGTATGTCCCGTATCGTTAGTCTCAACAACTTCTCTGAAGATTTTCGGCATCTCGTTGGTCTTTGCGTGTCCAGTGGCCTTAGTCTCAGCGACGTTGCCCAATGCTCCTAACTTTCCTGACATCTTTGCGACAATTTGTCCATGTTGGTCGTCCTTAGTCTCGGTCTCAGTCTCAGCAGCACCCCCGATAACTCTCGACATTTCTGCGACATTTGCGTATCCGGTAGCTTTAGTCCCAGCAACACCGCTCAAAGCTCCCGTGATCTCTGCGACATTTACGTGTTCCGCACTTTCAGTCCCAGCACCATCACCTGAGCTTCTCAAAACCTTGTCGACCTTTGTGTCTCCGGCGCCTTTAGTCTCAGCACCAACCCCCGAAATTCCAAACGCCTCCACGTATTTCGCATCCCTGCTCTCACCATCTCCAATTGATCGAACACCCTCCATCATATGAGAAATAGATCTCTCTTCCTTCCTGATTGCAGACTTTCTCGTATCGACTTTCGGTCGCACTTTTGTCGTTCTGAAGAGTTTAGGAAGCATGATTGCAAAGGCTGGGGGACGAGCTGCTTATATAGCTGGTCGAGGAAAGGGATCTGAGAGGGAGTGGTTGCTGTGAGGTTGAGGTGAGAGATTGTGGATTCGGGAAGTGAGGTTGAGATGAATGTGTTCGGTCGTGGTTGAAGGCAAAGGAGTGAGACTCAGATGAGTACTCGGGGTTAGGCCTGGGTAATTCTGCGCAAGGTTTCAGATCGGTCGAAATTTGGCTGGGTAGATCCGTACTTGGGCAGATCTGATGAAGAGTGTGGGTGGTCGGTGTGCTGTAGGAGCTTCAAGAAAAGTTTAGTAGTGGACTTTCAGTAGTTTTAGAAGGCAAGAACCAAACATGTCAAATCGGTCGGAAACAAGAAGAAGTATCGAGATACGAAGAAAGTGAAGATGCTGGAGAATTCACAAATCGCATTGCGTGGCCCTCAACATTAATCATTGATCTCACCTATAACTCATCATGTGTTGACTTCGTTTCAACCACTTCTGTAGTTGAATCCTCCCCTACAGAATCAACGGGAGTAATCTGTGCTGCAGGTTCAGCCACTTCTGTAGTTGAGACTTCCTCCACAGACTTAGCAGGAGTAGCCTGTGCTACAGGTTCAGGCGCCTCGGGAACGTTTGACTCGGCGGCTGGGTCAGCAAAAAGGTTAGCAGGTAGTTTCTGCTTCACACCTTCACCAAATCGAACATCATCCATAAAACTTTCAATACTCTTTGCATCGTAGCCCGATCCAGAGTACTTCTTCCACCATCCTTTCTTCATGTTGAGCACAACAACGTCAACTTGCGTCTCAGCTCGCAATCCCAAGCCTCGTCGAAGAACGGTAGCATCTTCATTGCTTGTGGGTATAGCATAAGCAGGGAAAATGCTGGCCTTCCGTTTGCTGTATTTCTCTTCCACAGCAGCAAATCCAGACAAAGCTTCAGCTGCTTCGCCAGTCAATTGCGCTTCCGCACTCTCTTGTTTTGGCAGCAAGACGAGAACACAATGAGCACTGCTTGGTTGTAGGCAAGCTGATCGAAGTTCAGCAGATGTTGCCAAGGTTGGTAAAGCGGGTGCTACATCTGCAACCACCATAGGCTTTTGCTTGTGCTCGACAATCGGGAGAGGTGATTCAGTTGGCATATCGTCTCCCAGAATGATTGTGCTGGCATGGTCAAGATACTCTTCGAAATCTGACGATTTTTGTGCTTCAGATGCTTTGGAGAATGCAGACGAGGCAGACGCAGACTTCGACTTCTTCGTGCCTGACGGTTTTGTTGACGATTTAGCTTTCTTGGGAGCAGGGTCCAAATTTGGTGAAGCGACTTGACTGAGAAAGCGAGTCAAAGCCTCTTTGCTGATCTCGCCATCATAACTCTCAACTATCGTGCCATCCTTGTTCAAAAGGACAATAGTTGGGAACTTCGTCACTTCGTACTTGTCCACAACAGCCTGCTCTTTATTTCGAACCTGTGCAACATCGATAGCTCCAAGGAAGTCAATAGCCAATGCCTTCACCAGTGGTGCAGTTGTGCCCTTCTCACTGAATAGAATAGCTTTTGGTCGTGAACCATCTTGTATCCAAGCATCCAGCGTATCAGCCTGTAACCTCTTAACATGGTTCGTGATCTTGTCCGAAACAGCTGCAACGATCGCCTTGGCTTCGCGAGGGCCCTGATAGTCCTCAACAACAGGCTTGCCAGACTTCTTTCCTGGCTTGAATATCTTGAGGGTCGGAAATCCTTGAACACCAAATTGACCGCACAGAGGCTTGTTCGACTCTTCATCGCAATTAACGGCTGCTACTTTCGCGAGACCGGTCAGACTCTTTGCTGCCTTCTCGTAGGCAGGTTTGAGGCTCTGGCAATGACCACACCATGGTGCATAGAACTCCACAATCTACACTCGGTCAGTACTACTAGCCTCGCGGTGCGACTCTACCAACCGAAGTATAATTGGACTGAGCTATCAAGCTATCGTAGTTCTTCGCAGTGACCTGGAGTACGGGAGACTTGCCGGTGTACAGTCCATCAGCCGAAGCTAGTCCAAGGGCTGTTCCCAAGCAGAGCAAGAACGTCAATCGTGCCATGCTGCTAGTATGTGTAGAATTTGGTGACTGAGAAGGGTGTCAAGGAACAAGATAGTGGTGCAGCAATGCATACGGCATGGAATGCTGCATATCAGATTACACCTCCTGCTCTACCTAATCTTGACACTCTGTTACGAAACACGAGAGGCTGTGACACTGCACTGCAGCAGTTCGGCCTTGCATTACACTAGCACTAATGCAGCACCGATTATCCGATCGAGGCAACTACTCATGCCTCTTCTGGCAGTTTTTTGTCAACTTCGGTCGCCAAAACCTTATGAAGTGACATCAATGCACCACCATCTGGATAGCGTCAACTATCACGAAATCGGGTTTCCTCGTTTTGATGGTTCACAGCAAAACAAAGCATCAATTAAGCACGGAAAAGAGAACTCACCACAACGGCTCGTTCCAATCTTTATATTAGACACAGCGGATACCCTCAATATCATGTCTCTGCTAATAGTGTTTTCGTTAGATAAATTACGACGTCCAAGCACCCGAAATGGATACAACTCTTGTACATCGACATTATCTCAGACCTAAGTTCAACCACACATGCCCTTGCAATATAATAAGCGTTTTATCTTCTCAAGGCGTAACACGAGAATTCGAACCTGGTATGCCTACCTTACAGGGCATTGAACGAGCTCATGTAGTTGTGGTACACACCTGGCGGGAGGAAGTCAGGAGCTTCATAGTCGCCGAGATCGTCCTCATTCATATCGTCGTCGTCGTCGTCATCGTCATCGTCATCGTCGTCTTCTTCATCGTCAATGTCCGCTGCATCGTGGAAACCCCAAGGATCATGGCCGTCGAGGTCGTCATCTTCTTCCATGTCGCTGGTCACGACTTCTCCTTCGTATTCCATGATCCAGCTCCGGTCGCCTTCCCATTCTTCGTCGTCAAATAGTTCACTTGGAATTTTCCCACTGTACTTCTCCATCTTGAGGTCGTAAAAGCCAGAGGGAATGGCAAATCGCTCGAGTGGACATGGCCCACCATTGAGAATGAATTTGTACATCTTCATGCGTAGGCTTTCCGGCTCTCGCGAAAAGTCGTTGTCAGTGACAGTCCACCACTGCATGCCTCCATTGTTGAATGCGCCGCTAAGGTTCAAATCCTTCAGCTTGAGATGACGTTGCATCCATTTAAAGAAATTGACCCAACAAGCTCGCGGAGCAGCCCGAGACTCCGGCAGCAAAATCATGGTTGATAGGGAGATGAACTCGAGAGTTTCTGCACAGGGTTTGAGGACTGTTTTTAACTCTTTCGTGGTGCAATGAAGGCCGCAGATGTTGAGATAGCGCAGCTTGGAGCTCCATATTAGCTGTGCTGGTACTGCAGGCAATTCTGGCACGTTCAGATGCTGAAAAGATTCGAACATTGATAGTACCTCCCCACCCGTCTCGCGATCAACAAGTCTTTGACCACCCATTTCACTACCCGTAGGGTGCAAACCACTTAGTTCAATACTCGCAGGGTGCCTCACGTCCAGACTGAACTCTTCCAGGTTGACAGTAGCTCGCAATAGATTTTGTAGTCTCGCCATTGCTAATGAAGGAGGGAAATAGCTGTTGTTACCAGCACCGAAATGAAGTGATTTTAGATTTGCCAAATGCTTTTGAAAGAGTTGTTGCTGCTTGCATAGGTCGCCGTGTAATAAGAGATTGGGCCAGCCAACACCATACAATCCAAGTTCCTCGAGCAAACAAGTTAACCGGCTGAGAGCCACTAGAAGAGCATGTGCATACGTCTTTGAGCTCGAATGAATCAGACCCAAAGGACCACGTGGAAGTTTCGTGTGAGGATACCGACCGCAAGTCTCTTCCTCCATCTGTTTATAGAAGTGTGGTAAATCGTTGCGGTCAAAGGTTCCCTTCCACCCCCGGACCGATAAGTCGAAAAGATCGATACGTTTTAAATTCGTCAATCCCGAAAAGGCCTCCTCCAGGTAATGTAATTGCGCCAGGTTGTCCATGGGATCTTTAGATTGGATGCTCTGCATGTCTAGTTGCCGTGCATGTTCTGCCACCAGTTTTTTATCTTCCAAAGTGATTGCTTTGCTCCAAACTGCTTTTATGTGTTTGTGAAACCATGTCGTTACACCTAGAAAATTAATATCATATTGCAACCAGTGAACATGATGACGGAGATTGTCTGACTTGGATATGCTGATTAAACGCTGAAAACTGCGGACATGAGGATAGATGACATAGCGACCGAATAACCGTGGCGTCGACAGCTTGTTGAGGAACTTTGAAGTTTGGCGCAATGCTTTCAGCTCGAGGTTTTCGAGTTCGCTGAGGATGACATCAAGCAGTTCGAGCGGTAGGGAAGGCAAATAAGCCTTGCTAGAAGCCTGGTCAGCCATCGCATGCAACTGGTACAGGATTCTAGCACAGTAAAATCTGGATGGACAACGGAAGCATTGTAAGTATGGAACGTTGACGACCAAAAGTGCATATTCAAACCATCGCAATCACTGACGAAAGGCGCGAGCTAAGTTTGACTTTCTGCCTAAGATAAGACGCGAAGTCACGTGAAGATTAACAAGAAGTTTCGTAGAACGTGTTGGAGTGAGTACCTTCTGTATACTGTACTTACTGTAGTGAGATTGATGATTCAGTGTCACAATCCAAATAGTGCAAGTTCATCGCCAGCCTTGTCAATTGTGCTTACGGCATCATACTCAGTAATCACGAATGAAGTTGGATGACCACGAATCAGCGTACACAACAATCATAGCCGCCGAATTGTGCTGATGCCTTCCGTGGTAGCTACAGTCAGCGCTAAAACGACCTGGAGAATGATGTATCAATGCCACCAAACAACAAAGGTATTTTAGATGTAATCTGTCCGGGACCCAGACCGACAGCACCGGTCTCTAACACAATAAACGCTTGCGTACCCATAATCCATGAACACCTCACACGCCCATCCCCATTCAAAATGTCTCTCGTTTACGCCCGTGCAGCCTTCTCCTCCCCCCTAACAACCTCCCCAACCACAATCCGCCCTAACCTCCCCGCCAAATCCTCCGCCGTCCATTCCCACTCCACCTCATTCCTACCCTCTAACGCATAATCACGCTCCACCTCACGCATAAACCTCTCCAGCACCCTAACATGCGCCACACCAATTCTAAACGTAAACTTCTCGCCCATGGACTCGGTCTCATCGACGACTAGTTTCCACTGTTCTTCGATCAGGCAACGAAGATCAGGACGGACTTCCTGTGGGTATGCTGGGCCTCGGAAGCGTGGGCGCTGGGACTTGCGGTAAATGATGTGCAGGGTGCGGAAGTGCGTTGTTGTGAAGTCTCCGCTGGTGGATAGAGGTTTTGTTGTGTCTCTGTTTGGAATTGTGGGGTAGGATGGGGGTTTGAGATATGATGGGATGTGTTTCGATTGGGGCTTCGAGGCTTCTCGGTTTCGATGGTGGCGGCTGTGTGCAGGTTCGACATTGGGTAGGACATGGCGTGATGTTGGTACGTAGTTTCCATCTTCGTTGTCAGCATCATCCTCGTCTTCTTCATCAGCCTTTTCATTGGGTTTATTACGCGGCTCGGAAAGACCATCGAAGCTGCTGACTGGCCGTGCGTGAACAGCAGGTTGTCGTCGTTGTCCGGTCGGGCTTCCGTTGCTGCTGTGTTGCTGTTCGCTTTCATTACCCCTGCCGAAGAAGCCACCGAACCAGCCCTTCCCATTCTGAGCTTGCATCTGCTGTATCTGCCCAGGCTCACCCTGCACCTCATCCGCATCCGACTCCTCCATCTGAACATCATCCCGCACCTGCACCGGCTCAACTCGTACCGCCTTCTCACTCGCAACAGGAGTCGGCGTCTCATCCATTGTAGATTCATGAACGGACCTTATACTCCTCGAACTCTCTTCCCACAGTTCATTCACACAGCTCGATCTTTTCGCCCAAACGACTTTTCGTTTTTCAGCTTCCTCACTATTCACATCGAATTTGAGAGCTACACTGAAGCTTGCCCTGCCTCCTTTCATGGCTGACCTTGGTGTGAAGGACCTCTGTTTGCTTGGCGACAACGATGTTCTCTGTCGGTATGCTTCGACATCATCCTCGGAAAGAGATACCTCTTCTTCGTGCGTCTTCAGTGGACGGATATCTGGTGATGATGCAAGGTCCTGCTCGGGGAGACCGTCCAGATTTGTCTCATACAAGTTTGTCGGGGCCTCAAGATGGGATTGCTGCTCCCTCTCTGCTTCGAGAACACTCGTCTCCTCTTCAACGACGTGCTCCGCGCTACGCCAGTGCATTGGTTCATCGGCCTCGACATCGTCTTCGTCGTCAGGACCAATTGATTCACTAATGCCGTGATGTTGTTTGATCGTATTTTGATCAGCGTCAAAGATGCCGCTTCTCCTCCGGTCAAATCTGGAAGGAGTCTGGGCCAGTCTCTCAGGGTGTGAAACGACCTCGTCACCAAATCTTGCGCCGCTCATATTTCCGTCTTGTCGCCAGATCAATCCACTCATAGTTTCATCCCCTGAAATGTGCGAGGTGGTATGTGCGTCAATCTGCTCTCCTCGCTTCCATGGACTTGGAATCAATTTCCGTCGCGGCTCAACACGAGTCTCTACTTGTGTTGGCTGTGTGACCATCTCTCTTGGACTTGAAGACGTGTTCTTGGCTTCAGCGAGCCAGATATCTCCGTCTGTCTCGTCATTTTCGGCGTCAATATTCGCGTCTCCACCATAACTATCGTCGTTGTGATCACTGTCAACTACGATCACCTTGCTGTCACTAGCTTCATTAGCTTGCTTGATAACGTCCTCGCGCTCTTTCTGCCAGTGTTGTTCCCATCGCTCTTCATTGCTCAAAACTTGGGCAACTTCTGATCTTCCAATAGGTGATCCCGTCGGACTATCAAAAGCGTGATGCTGTAATACTGAAACAGCGGGCTGTTTATGCTGTGTCGTCGTTTCAACACGCCAAACTTGAGGTTGATCAGGTACAAGTGTCTTGTCTACAGGTCCAACAAGCCGACCCTGTCCCTGCCGTACCTTTCCTGCCTGTCGTTTCCCAAGCTCCTCACCAAACCGCAGATCCGCCCTTAACTCACGCCTCGTACCAGAAGAAAAGCCGCCAAACACAGCTTCCTCCGCACAATCTTCCACCTGCTCAGCATTCTCATTCTCACTCGAAAAGCTATGCTCGGGGGTCACGGCGTC
>Ga0115842_100161_pt1 | contig 24110 bp, 17 predicted proteins | sample InSIn2SAF170_2_FD_83856 | JGI IMG/M metagenome (GOLD analysis project Ga0115842, IMG submission 83856)
CCTTGGGTGGTGTCGTTCTAAGGTCGCGAAGCAGGGTCTGTCTCTTCTCTAGCGGGGTGATAAGGGAATCCACTAACACACGATGTAGCGATGGTCGTTTTCAGGCAAGAATCCCAGGCAGGGTCTAGTCTATTTGGTGGCCTAGCAATAGCGTAAGTAAGTGGTGGGAAATTCCCCACCCACAATTTGAAAGCGCGAAGGTCCGTTCTAAGATTGCTAGTAATCTGTTCTGCAAAGGTCAAGTCGATGTGGGTGACTCTCCCGGATGAATAGATCACGCCCATCATCATAAGGATCTGCATCTCGGTATGGGTTGGGATCGTCAAGATGAGGGGGAATTGTCATGTAGATGGGAGCAATAAGGAGAGTAGTCAAGATGGGAGTGGGAGCAATAAGGAGAGTGGTCAAGCAAGCGGGTAATGCCAGATCATCATTTAACCTATCGTAGTAGCCGTCGAGGTCTCAACGACGCAGGCAGGCAGAGTGCCCTTACTTAGAGGCACCTAGTAGTGATAATACGGCGTAGCAGCGTCTTTCTAGCGGGTCTAAAGAAGCAAAGCATGATGTGCCTTGTCCCTCGAATCATGGAAACGACGGGTTTCATATAAGAAACACCCCCTCTCAGAAGCTCTTTCGGATCCATCGGAACCGACCCCCCCACTAGGTTTATTCGGAGCCAGGACTCACTTTAGAATTTCTATAGACCTTGAAACTCTTATTATTTAAAATCCTCGTAGCTGCTATCCCGCCTTACATACCGTACCCTTATACTTAAGTGCATGCTACCTTTTAGTTTTAGACCAGACCTTTTACTTTATGCTGCCAGATGCTGTCAGAACCCTAGGAAATTAGATTATGGGGTGCTCCCATTAATTTGATGAACCAGCCAACTACACGAGAGTTGCTTTCAGGTATGGCGGCCTCTATGAACTACCCCTTTACTTTAGTTACTTTTTCACCTGCTAGAAGAACTAGATCTGGTAGCGGAGCCCTGTATCTTCACCTTTGCCTTTGGAGCCACCAATTATATAACCCCCCGCATTGGGATTGATTCTTTCAGACAGGATTTCATAGCTGTACCGAAGGAACATACCTTTGCTTTACTTACCATATACCAGAACTTGGAGATAGATCTTCAGCCCTAGACCTGCAATCAGAGCATATTTGTGTTGGTAGTCACCGGTAGACCTTACAAGACAGCTGCTTATGGAATCGTGGGATGGATCAGGAAGTGGAATTGGTTCATTAGACCTTGTTCAGACAATACACCTGCCACAAAGACTTTCTATCTAGCTACCCTATACCTTGAAGTCTTACCAGGAAGCCTATACCATGAGGAGGTCTTTGGAGGAACAGCTATCAGACCCTTACCTTGTCTTTAACTCACCCACCTGTCTGTTGAATTTGAAATAACAAGCTGTCGTAAACCTTGCTCTATTGATCCACCTTTGCATACCTAAACTCTTGCGACATATACAAGTAAGAAGCATGATAACCCGGTAAGGAACATAAAGGGCGGGAAGGAGACCATATTGATCTCTATTGTTCCTTATCAAAAGGCTACCTACATAATCTATCCGTTGTACCGCCCCTCTCCTCTCCTCTCTGCCGATGTGCTAAAGCAACCCAATCCCTACCTAACCGGTGCTACTTGCCATTGCTGACTGTAAATTGTTCACACATGGGACGAACACGTACTTCTTCCTGGGCATGGGGAATAGGAAACAGGTCAAAAAAGCACATCATCAATCGGTGACTCACAGATCACCAGTATGGCCTCGTGTTATGTGATTGAACTCTATGTTCATTGTGCTATGGGAAGGGTCTATACTTTAATGGGGAGTAAAGGTGAAATGCGGAATCGGGCTAAACAGGGTGCTTGTGCTCTGGGACTTCATTTCATACAATTCCTCTCGGCATTGATAGCGCACCTAATCAGTTCAGAAACCTAATCATTTAAGTGAATCCAATTAATCAGGGCTATTGTCCAACCCCGGTTCACTATTCCTCCGGTATGCACGCACGTATATAAAGCAATCAACTGTGAAGAAAGTATAGAGCAGCGGGTGAGCCATCAAGAATAAGGTGGCGCTCTGCATGCGCTATTGAGCTCGTGTATTATATATGTGATTTTGCATTTACTCACTCAGCCTCATTGAACCTCATTCATTGTGTAACCTCATCGGTAACAACCTCCATCAACAACTAACCCTCATTCATTGTTGTCAACACCTCATTTGTACGCTCCACCCCCAACTAAGTGTTAAATCACTAAATCAATTATGTCTTTTTGGCAGAATCCAAATCCTCCAGCTCCTAAAACAACCTCCTTATCTCTTGGAATCCTAACGGTTGGTATAACCCTAATCATCCAGCTCCACCTACCACTCCTTTTGAATGATTGTCTCTTTCTTTTTGGGAAAGCAGCAGACTGATGAATAAAGAAAATGAAACTTTTTTCAATGGCTCTTAAGTAGGACCGGCTGGCAATGTAAGGGCTATAGGAATTGTCTATGATCGGTGGCTATGTGAGGCTATTTCTGAATGTTGAATGAACCTCAACCACCAGTCAAATGTTGTATATAAAGGTCATTCCCTCCATCTAGCCCAGGTAATAACATTCCTTCTTCCCGAGGCTCCATATTCTTAGAGGTTCAAGTTGAGGGTGAAGAAAATAGATGATGGCTTGCTTTTATCTACTTTGCACCCCGGGGAGTAAGGCAGCCAGGGTTGGACGAGTGAGTGGGCTGGAAACAGCCATAGTCAGGCAGTCACATAGAGCACCCAACATGGATATGGTGGAAAATTGAGCACCCACATAGACATACAGCCCATACATAGACACATCCATAGATAGCATTGATAGATCATATATAACATAGCGTAGAAAATCAATAGCTGCTAAATGCGCGCTACGCGTTAAAGGAATTGAAATACATACCCGAAAGAGGAGAGGCCATACCCCCCCTCACGATACGGTATGGGGCCAACACTGTGAGGCACACTGCCTGCTAATCGATACCACACTTGCTGATTGCCGAAGGTAGGTCTCTTGCTTTATCGATCTTGCTATCCAACCTGTCAACGTTTACTTGCTTTCTCATTTCCCCATCGTTTCCACCAGAATCAATACATTGAGCCATGTTGTTTACATACAAAAGCATATCAATTAAGACATGCCGCCAGACGATTAGAAAGGAATAAACCCCTCAATGAATAGGAAGGAAAAGTTTAACATAACCAATAGAGAAAATAGAAAAGAAGTACCCTATTGAGCATACCCAAAAGAAGTAGTTCATCCATTGATCCAACGAACGAGATTTATTATATTACCATGTTACCATTTACCATCGTTCTCACCATAGGATATTTATATTATGTTGTTTCCATTCCCCTATTATTTCCAATCTTTGCCAGAAGGTCATTGTATATAGCCAATCATAGACACAAGGAGGTCATAGCCGATAGTCCATCATTGTCAGCCGGTCATTGTAAACCAGTCCAATAGTCATCATTGCCAGAAGGTCATTGTATATAGCCGCTAGTTGATGCAGTCGATGCAATTGATCCCGCTACTTGATGATGCGATGCCAGTTTAGCTATCTGGAAACAATCTTTAGGGGTTCCGGGGGTCTGCCGACAACCCTCAAATCTCGATCCAGGGGTCGATGCACTCAATGCCCCAAGAGCCGATCCTAGATTCGATGCCTGTTGTCGATCACTCACTCATCCAGATGGAAATGCTGGTACTCGATCAGGAAAAGGAATGGAATCATACAGCCCAACAATCAGCTAACCGTCCACTACAAACCACACTAGCTAACCTACAAGCAAGCAACCTTACCGACATACAGATCTTTCTTGTCAATCTATTTAAGCACCGCTACAGCCGCCTTGAAATGCATCCATCCATCTTTAAGCAAGTGTGATTCCAGCCAGGTCTGTGAAGGCTGTCTGGAAGGTGGTGGAACAGCTCTATGGGAATCCCCAGTGTAAGGCTGTCTGTTTGGGGCATTCATTCAAAAGGTAAGTCGTAAGGTGAAGGAGGAAACAGTAAAGAGAAAGACAAGGTGTATAGGTCGAGTAAAGGTAAGCGGTACCCCAAGTAAGCATGATTTCAGTAAGTGTTACACTCGTGAATGCTACAAGTTAAGATCATGAAACCAGCCGGTATAGAAGGGGGGTTGACGCCAGGTGGATAGATGCTCATAAGTAAAGGGAAGCAGCTGAGAAGGGCCGGAAGGCGCTCACCTGAGGTACGAAGGGTGAGGGGATTTCTCGTCAAAGTTCTCAGTGCCCAAGCAAGCCCGTCCACCAAAGGGACGGAGTCACTCACTATTCATATGGTGAGGGGTTTCTCTTTCATTCCTAAGCAAGTTATGACGATCATCCCACAACTGGTTCCATCGAAACCATTGACCCTCGTCTGACCGATAAAGCAAGAAGTAAAACGACCAGCCATGCCATTCAGCAATATATGGAGCACGGAGCAAGCAAGGCACCTCGTGTTCGATCCACCCAAACTAAAGGCTGGCAGGAATAATAAAGAACTATAGGGTAGCCCCCCCCCTTGGCCCAGCCAGGTTGTGGTAGCAAGTATTTATGAAGGTTGTAAAAGGTTTCATTCATTTGGCTTGGTAAACCTGGAAGTAAATAGTAGGTAGGTGGTAACTATTGATTGTGAACATAAGACTTGCAGCAATCAAATCCAAGTGGTGATGGGTCCGAGGTACAATAGGAGGGATTTGATCAACTGGAACCATCCCACTCATTCACAAAGAGCTCTTCGGGGAATGCACTTAGAATAGGGTTTTTACCTACCAGAAGCTCTGAGCTCTCCATTATTGATTACTTGAGGGCATGGCTTTTCTATCCTGCTTGAGTGGGTGGATGGCAGCTTGTTGGATTATTGCATGAAGCTGGACAAACCTACCTCATCAAGGCATCAAATGAAGCTTTGGGTGCTGGGCAGAACATACCCATCCATAGCTATGTGCATGGGGATATGGCAAGAAACGAAGTGGCTGGGTCTTAGAGAGAGAAACCGCATTCAATCGGTCTGAGAGGGATGGATGGGAAGGATGAGACTCTTTTATCAGGATCTTTGTTCACATAGATTTTTTAGTCCGGTAGCACCTGATTATGGGGGACCCGGAACCAACCAACCCCCTTATAAGCTTGACACTGGGGCAAAAGCATGCTCCTAACTTGCATCCAAACGCCTACATCCAAAAACCACTATGATAGAAAGACCGACACCAGTCAAGTTAGGAATAGTTGTACAGTTCAGTAATTGAATTCGGGAGGGGAGCAGGCTTAATAGCTAGCCAGACGCCCTCATCCATTGCCCTCATCTTGGCCCTACCCTTCACCCCCGGTGGAGAAATAAATGCATTTCCATCCGAGGGTGGAGCACCGAGAACCGACAACTAGAGTTTAGTCGTCACAGCGAGCCCTTAGTTGAAGGTTACCCGGCTAATGAAAGCATGCTCGAAATCGCTGATAGTTGGATGGATGGAAGGTAGGGCAACTTAGGGTAGGATATGAATAGGACTGACTGTTCGATTAGCTAATTCCATCTCCTCTGCTTTCGGAGCAATTAAGGAAGGAAACATCTCCGAGACATGATAAAAACCACGGGAATCTTTCGGAGAAGTTAACGATTATTCGCCGAGTCTCGCTATTAGGGAAAAACCCATTATTCGCCGAGCTATTTTCGGCGATAATGAATTGACCTTAACCTTTATATTCACGGGCTTGCTTGGGCCTGCCTGACTGACATGGGGAGATATAGATTGTAAGTAGCTGCTAAATGAAATACATATTCGATTACTGCCTTTCCATGTTTGTTTTTCTCTACTTACCTACCGTATTTGTTATTCCTTACTTGTTTACTGTATTTGTTATTCCCTACTGCCTTACCATATTCGGTTGTTCCTTACTGCTTGCTGCCTGTTTAGATTTGTTTTTCCCTTACTGCCTCTCAGTCAGTCAGCATATTTGTTTACACATATTATTCAATTATTACCTTTTTATATTCATTATTTCTTACTGCTGCCTTGGTTATATTCGTGTAGATATTCGGATTACTGCTTTTTTATATTCGTTTTTTCTCACATATTCGTTTTTATATTCGGATTACCACCTTACCTTATTCGTTTACATATTTTCATAACTGCCTTAACCATCCATATTAAGTTACATATTAGATTATTGCCTTATAATATTTGTTCGGGACCTTGTTGCCGCATCTTAAGCCCGGTGAGTTTTATATAACGTGTATGGGTGGGTTGGGTTAATGAGGAGGAGCCGTCCTTCCCTTCCCTAAGAGTTGGATTGGTGGGGCCTTGATTAAGCTGCTTGCTGGTTTATGCGTGGCTTTATAATAGAGAACCATCCTCCTTCACGCCAGCATAATTCATCATCGAATCAGCATCACTAATTGAGTCAGCATCATCGAGTTAGCATTGCATTAAGAGTTATTCCTCCGTCAGTGATAGAGCAGTTATAAGGAGGAATATAACCACGTATCGAAACATCAAGCGCAGGTTAGGTAGTGTTCCTTTCTCTTGTACTGAACTGCTTTCTCTATTGAAAAGAACTTCTTCAAAGTCTAGTTGGAAGCAACGATCATAACTATTCGGTAGTAAGCCGCATCATCGCTATTCGATGGTAAGCGTGTGGTAGCCGTAAAGGAAGGGTAGGTAGGGTGTGAGAACCGTAAGGGAGAGATCGAGTGAGAGAGATGGGAACCATAAGGGATCGACAGGTGGAAGGTAGTGCATCATTGGTAAGCGTGTGGTAGCATAAAGGGTAGGGTGAGAACCGTAAGGGGAATGGGATCGAGCGAGAGATGGAACCGTAAGGGAGAGATCGAGAGGCGGGAACAGCTGTAAGATATCGGGAAGGTAATCGCTTATTTATAACGATATAACGCATATTCTTCCTCAATATATGAAAGCTATCTAATTTGGTTTGTTAAAGCATAAGGTGTTATTACGTATATGAGAAACTCTTTCTGATCAATCGTCAATAATGAAATTGATCAATCTTGAGGCATAATGAAAAATCTAATAAGATATATCTCTATTTGTATACGGATATATAGGGAGGGTACGATCGATGATTCGAGCTACGATCCCATACGACGCTAAAGCGTAATTACATATATAATATATGCATTATCTGCCTCCCGCTCTAACCGCCATCAACAACTCTCTTTTGGGGGAGGGGCTTGAGTCTTCTTGGAGGGGCCAGATTGAGTCTTCCAGGAGGTCAGGTAGTCCCCAGTCGTAGGTGGTTGTACCCATTCCCCTAACTCCTACATTGTAGCCAAGTTGCCTACAGACAAGAGAGAAGTATCACATCACTAGGGGAGAGGATATGTCCCCCGTTCAATCATACCCGCCCGTTCAATACAGACCCCGTTCAATACAGACCCAAGAAAGAAGGCCATAAACCTCACTTACCGCTACGGAACACACGCTCCTATCTCGAATGGATGGAAGGAATAATGAGGCGTTACATATGATGATTCAACATTTGAGGAGCATAGTACATGTTTTGTTGCATAGTGAGTGCAATCAATATAGTCCATGTTGAGTTCCAGAGTGAGTACAATCGATGTTGAGGAGTTGGAGGAAGGAGGATTAGTATTCCCAGCCATGATTTCTTTTCTTTTATTGATTTCAACCAATACTGAGTCGATATAGACCTCCTCGATCCACCTCACGAGCAGCCATCACACCAAGAAATAATGACAAAAGCTTATACGTTGAGATACATTTCGAGGATCATACGCAAAGAGTCCTTAGGGAGAGGCTAGATAGAACCATTCAGGGGGGCAAGGTAATGAACTCGGCCAACTGAATCCACATTGACCTTAGACTCTACTGCTGGTGCTTCCACTTGGACCACTTCATTTGATGCAGAATCACTAGCTTTTGGCTTTGCTGCCCTTCCTGCTGCTCCTGCTACTCGGTCTCGATCTATAACCTGGTCAACTGAATAATCTACTGACTCTGCACAATCAATAGCTAGGGCTGTGGGCTAGCTTGGCTTATATGGCTCTGGGCTTTAGGCTTAGATGTTATATGGTGATGCTTTCTGGCTCGTTGGTCTGCCTGGCTTTGCTAGCTATGGGTATAGATCTTCGGTTCGATCACGAAGGTCAGATTCTTTATCTCGATCCCTAAGACCAGGCTCTACACCTCGATCACGAACTGCAGAAACTGGATATTTCTCACGAAGGTCAGAATTTGGTGCTTCAACTGCTTCTTCGACTGTACAATCAACCGAAGAAATTAGATCTACCGGTGCTCCACCCCTGACTTATGCTGCTCCGACTGCTTCTGAGTCTCGATCTGGATCTGAACCTGGAGGAGAGGATATGAATCTGGGTGGTGGAGATACTGGCTCCGTTGCTTATTGCTTTGTTGCTTGTACTGAAGCCTTTGTTAGTTCTGCATCATCGAAATCTGAATCTGGATGGTTCGGCACTTTCTTATTCATATCTGGGGGTTCGGTTGAAAAGGTTGTGATAAGTTCTACCGTGCAAGGGCAATAACCATAGACCTGTTCCTCTAGCATCGCACAAGTATCAGAGGATCATTGGTGTTACTCATAGTCGGTATAATTTCCGCTGAATCCAAAATAAGAATAAGGGGAGTGTAGAGAGGCTATCTGATGGGTTCGGTAAGGCTATACCTTGAAGGCTTATATAGAACCCAACTATTCTCCAATGGCTGGAACAATATGGTTCATTTTGATTACTTGCACACCGTTACTGCTACCAAAGGCTCGCTGTATGCAGTTAGAATTGGTTGAACGGGGCAACTGAGTCAATCTCTCAAGCTACCATTTGTATAAGCTCCATTTCAACCCCCCCCTCATCCGGGGCTTCCTTGTACCAGACATCACTGTTATAACACTGTAACAACAGCTCCCTGTTTCGGTCTTAATATGATGTAATGGATGGTGGGGAAAATTGGTACCTAGCATGAATTCTTGTGAATCCAATTATAACTGTTGCTATACCCTGTACCTTTATGAAATAGATAGGGCATCTTGGGCGAGTCCACTCAACAGCATGCTAAACTCTCACCCCCGGAAAGAATAGTGGCGGGGGCCCAGTATGATTCCCTCCAACCCATTTCAAGCATTCCCGATGGGAAGGGCTGCTCTTCCTTGCGCTGATGGAATATGGCATCTCTATCTATAGCAGAAGAAGGTGGGGTCCAAGCACTCACTCTGTTCTATCTAGTACTCAATCCTCCCGCATTAGCCAGGCTTAAGGTAACGGTATGCCAGTTCAATTTGTGTTGCTCAAAATTAGACTGGGAATCATTATGCTGCTTATGCTGGGAATTATGAGGCTGGGAACAATGTTGGTGAAACTGGTGCTCTTGGAAATTAGACTAGTTCTTGTGCTGGGACGACTTTTGCTTGGGCGGCTTACCCTGCTTGTGAAAATTATGATGAAGCTGCTTATGGAAATGAGACTGGTTAGACTGGGACTTATCGGGACGGGATGCTGCGACTTCTGCTTGGTCTTCTTACCCTGGTTCACATACTTATTAGACCGCTGGGAGTAGTGCTGGGAATAATGCTGGGAATGCCCCTGGGAATTTGAATTAGTCTTTTGGGTCCACTGCTCCTGGGAATTTGGATGGGAATACTTTTGCTGCTTGGCCCGGTGCTGGATAGGGGTAGTTAGTCAATACAGAAGTAAAGGAACGTAGCGGGTAAGGTAAATGCCCTGATAAGAGAAGGCATATGGAAGATGAAATAAGTGATGGGTATAGATCTAAGGGAAGGGAGAAACCCACACCCAATCCGGTGCTTATAAGGGAAGTAAGTAGGAGTACCAACTAACTAAGCAAGCGCTTCATTAATAAGAAAGTGATATAGGGCATCCAAAGGTGGGTAAGGTTGTGACAAATATAGAAGACGGGTAAGGGATCGATCCAGCCATTCCTGATAAGAGAGAAGGATCGTTCATAGCAGTACTGACTCACTAAGCGCTTCATGAATCCAACCAAGTGGTATAAGGGAACAGGTCTATTTGTTCAAGTAGGTACAGGTTGGGTAACAAGGTAAGGGTAGGGTAAAGGTTAATAGCAATAGCGTCTACCCACGATTCCACGTCGACTCTACTAGTGTGATAAAGCGATAGACTCCCAGCCATGCCGATAGGAGTTGTATTATAGACATTACCATAGCACAATTTCAATGAATTTGCTTTTGACTAAAATAGACCCTTTCAGGGCGTTTCTCTGTGTTTAGCGGGATTGATTCATTGGCTGTGCCAGCATACTCAGTTTAGCTCATGCACGAAGCTACTCAACTTGGATACTGACTCGGCAGGGCCGCTTGGCTTGGCTTGGCGATGTTGGTTTGATTTGATTGCTTGATTAGATTGAATGCACACTTAGTTTGAGGGAGGGCGGAGGGGCCAGATACAATTGATGAATGAAGACAGACATCATTGCTAGAATATGCCTACTTGCTTTTTTTATGCCTACGAACCCGTTCAAACGAAATTCTTCCTTATCAAATGGGCTTATCCCTGTTCATATAATCCACTAAATGGGAACCCCCATTCAACTTCTTTTCATATGCTGGTAATATATCATATATGACTGGCAGCTGCTGGCTGTATGGATGATAAGGACCCTATGGAAATGTGGTATATGATGAGACTAGCTCTTGGCTTTACCAGCTAGCAACTAATACCCCTTCTTTGGGGTGGTGGGCACTACTGATGGATGACCTATCGGCGGACTTATTGGCAGCAATGATGTCTGTCCCCCCGCTGGTGGTGGGAATGGGAATCAACTGCTTGGAATCAACTGCTTGGAGAATATCAGTCAGAGAAGATCAGAGAAAATGATGAGGAGCCGTGTTCAATAGGGGAGCCATTGGCCAGATTACCACTGCTTATTTCAAACTGGTGCTGGGCCCAAATACCTGGTCCCGGGCCCGAATACCTGGTCCCGGGCCCGTGGGCATTATCACCAAAGTTTGGTTGAGCAATATGACAACTTCTTTTCAATGGGACAACAAAACAAGGGGCTTTAGCCAATATGACGCCATCGCTACAGCACCCATTCCATAAAAAACAATAAGTAAGTGCAAACAGCAGAGCCCACAGCAGCAGAGCAGCAGAGGCATCGGAAAAAAGACAGTTCAGGTTCATCAGACAGAAGAGAGCGGATCGACTGTTGTTGGTCGACTAGCTGAGCATAGAGCCCTTTGACCTGGAAGCCGTGGCTTGGTTATCAATGCCTGATTTGGTGAGGTTTCAATAGCTGTGAGGCGGTACATTCGTTGGCAGGTCCAGTGATAGCCGTGCAGCGTTGCTTTTTCGTCGTAATGTCCTTCATCAGATTGCTAGTCATCTCGCCTGATAGGGCACTCACTGGTGGATCTCCACGCTAGGGTCAAATACTGTGACTATGCAGCTGGGAGGGACTATGATCCCTGCCAGGCATATGCTTTCGGTAGGGAGGAAAGGAGGCCCAGGCCAACAAGTAAGGCACAGTAAATAAGAAATATCCAATAACCATTACTTACCGGGATGGCCCACAGATAATCAATCTATAGCAGCTGGATACAGGGATACAGACCTTCCAGCAAGCTCATACTACCGCTGCTTGACCGGTCCACTAATAATCAATCTCTTTCCAGCTCACAGAGAATCTATTTCCTTGCCCTCAGAAGCGCAAGCCCTCCGGACCTTTTTATGGCCCACCTTTTTATGGATCAACTAATTAAGAATCTGGGACGGGCGAATAGATAGGAAATGCTTGAATGAATGGTAGAAAGCCCCGTAGAAATGAACCTGGGAGCATGCAATAGAATAAGGGAGAATGGGTCGGTGCAGTGAACTTCAAACTTCTATAGACTTCTCTTGTAGAGACGGGCTTCCTCTCACTTTGATCGAGCCAGCTTTCGCTTCCAGATAGAGACTTTGAGGAATTATGACCAACATGGCTAGTATATGCTTGTACTTGCTGAAATCATGCTTACTTGGTATTGCACTATCTTCTCTTTTCGGGACGGGATCCAGATACATTTGATTCTTTCCTACTGCATTATATGACCTTTAGATGATGCCTGCTGGATTCATGTTTTGACCATGCTACCAACCACCTGTTCTATTTATCACACCCTCTAGATATTGTCTCTTCATTTACCCAACTGGACCCACACGTCATGGATTTCTTAGTTTATACCCTCTTTACCACTTCTCTTACCCTTACCTTCATACTCAACATGTATCACCATCACGTAGTAACTCCTATACAACGTCTTAGATTTGTTATACAGCTTACAGAACACTTACTTTATACGGCACTTCAACCTTTGCTATGAACTTGGTCAGCCTAATAGCAGGCAGTTTGATGGGATGGACAGCTACCCTCTTGTACTACCCTCTTTTCTTTAGTGATTCACTATGGTATAGCCTTACTACTTAGATTTGAAGGGCTTGGGTTGGCACTTACTTAGACCAGTTGTATTACTTTTTGAAGCCTATTGCTGCAATTCTCTTTCTGTGCGACAGCTACCAACTACCTTTACTATTTACCATATACTTGCGCACTTAAACAACCACTTGCTTTACCGAATCTGGGCAATTAGAACAGCAACCTTGAACTATGTTGCCTATTGACCTTTACCGTTACCACTTCTCCTTGTTAGCCTTATACACTTGATGAATTAATTGCTTACTGGGGACTGCTATTTACCTTTTCTCAGGACGGCATGAAACTACCTTTACTTAAGTGTTTTCACCAACTGGGCGGGTCAGATGGGATCTCCACTCCGTTCCTCACTTAACCAATCTTAGTAATGAATGCTACAGCGTTGTACGGGCTTCCCAACCAACCGCTTGCCTTGACGAATGCTTAGAGGGTACGGCATCTAGTTTACTATTTACCGCTATGCCCCTCTATTTACCGCTACGCCCCTGCAGTCTATTAAACCTTCACTTAACTGTTACCACCGATCCACCTGCTTCAACAACCTATATTTACTACCTCACTTTACCTACTTAGTAATGCCTCCGACTTACATTGTATGGGCTTAAAATAGACAAAAGCAAAGCATTGTTGCCACTTCCTCAGCCATCAAATCCTCCTGCCAAACCAGCCCCGAAAGCTGCTCCTCCAAGAAAAGCTCCTCTTGCAAATGTTCCTGTCGCTCAATCAATTCCGAAGCCTGCAGAACATAGACCTGTCTCCACTGAACACAAATAATCATATAAACCTTCCCCTGAATATCGAGCAAGAACTAGAAAAAGCCAAATTCCAGTTCCTCTGCTAGAGCTTGCGCAAAATCCCACATATCAACCACAGATTCACAAATTGATAAAGAACTCTGGTTCAATTGCCCTTCTTGATTGCTTAAGCCTTCAAGAAGAACGTCCCATTGTAACCCTCTTTCCCCATATTGAGGACAGAGACGATTCTGTTCCCCCATTCTACATTCCCCTCAACATGCATTATAAAATGCTACATAATTGCATGTTAGACTCCGGAGCTTCCCATAATATTATGCCAAAAGAAGTAATGGAGAAGCCTAGAAATCACTAAACTCTATAATGACATCTACTCTTTCGACTCTCGGAGAGTGAAATGTCTTGGCCTTATGAAAATATGGACTCTAACCCAACTTCCCATGAAGAGCGTAGTCATGGATATAGTGGTAGCTAACATACCACCCAAGTACGGCATGTTATTATCCTTGATCATGGGCTAGCCAGTTGGGGGGCACTTTACAAATGGATATGTCCTACGCCACCATCCCGATCTATGGTGGAGAGAAGAGACGGCTGTGCCGAGAGAATAAGCTGGAATACGTTGTAAGTAAAGATAAGAAATCAAAGAACCATCCAGTATATGCCGTATAGGAATACCTGGGATGTTTCAGCCTGTGTGTTGATCCTGACGGTACAGAAAAACCAGAGACATCTCAATCTGTGGTGACTCAACCAATTCCCCCATCGTGAAACAGTTTCACTGCCTGGGAGGGAGGCTTACAATAAAGAAAGAGCTGAAGAGCTGTTGGATGGATGGGTGGGCATACAGCAAGCATTCACCAGCCTTATATTTAGGAATTCCTCTAGGTAGGCTATGAATATTGTCCCGGGCCGGATACGATTCAGGATGCGCAAGCAGGCTCGACCATAAGGACCGGTAGGGGCTCGACTGTTAAGGCCGCCATCGATTTCTCGCTCGACCATAAGGGAGAGGGCCGCATGCATTCATTCATTATATATGTCATTACGGTTTAGCAGCCATAATTACTGCTATAATTCATGACGTAATTACATATATAAAGAGTGAGATTCCGTAATCTCCTTATATATGAGTTACCACTTCGTTTCAATGAGTTAGTTTCCATCTATTCATCTATGATTTCTTTTCCTTGCCCTCAGAAGCGCAAGCCCCTCCGGGACCTTTTATTGGTCCCCTCGGAGAGTAAGCTCACTACTGACCATGATGCATCGGTCGGTGAATCTACCCTCACACAATAGGGCCTGCCAAATAGACTATTTTCCCTTTGTGGGCATAGAGACAGGAGAGGCAGAGCCCATTGCAGTTCGAAAGCCAGTAGTTCGGGAGTCCATCCGCCCAGAACAAATACACGAAAGACAATGTACCTTTAGTATATAACACAGCTAGGCTAACACTGCTACTTGAGGTCCAGAGCGTACCACAGTCCAGACGAAGAGGTGAAGGTGTATAGCATACCAACGCATAGCAAGAGGTACTGAGCTCATTAATGCATACATAATGTACACATCCGACTATGAGGTGTAGAGCATTAGAAAATCACTATCCCATCGGCTTGATGTTCAGATTTTGGCGGGATACTTTACGAATCCGCCATGATTATGCAGTGGAGTTTAGGATGGGTATTTCAAAAACTCAAATGCTCAATGACAAGTGTTCTGATCGGGAAACAAACCAAAAGCACCCAGCGTACTCCGGTTCAATGCTTGAAGGAGCCCCCACCCCCACGGCTAGGCTAGGCTGGCTGGGCTGGTCAACCTGTACGCTAGGATGCTGGGCTGATCATCTGTGAACCAGACCTCGTACTACTCATGGTTCGGGGAATAGAATAGCTAGTTCGCGTACCCCTTCGTACTACTATTGGGGAATACATAGCTGCCAAGCAGGCTTAGCCAAAAAGGAGCTTATAAACTTGTGCACGCATAGAGAATAGGAAAAGAAAGTGGGATAAACTGGCTTAGCCAAACACCTGGAGCTGCTAAACATCATTGGTTGACCCTACCTCCTAAGACAATGGCTTGACCCTTCGAATCCCCGGAGGGGGCACTAAGGAGCCTTCCTGGCTTAGACACACAACAGCTACTCTCACTTGAACCATGGCTAAACACAGGGTAGCTAACGAACATGGGTTACCCAAACAATAGCTACTCTCACTGGCACAGCTAAACCTACCAAGCAGCTACTGAACCATGGCTTGGATAACTAACCACCCTCTCAGCTCTCTTACCTGCCCCACTCTCTATCCTGAGCTTTGCTCTTACCACTTATCTATACCCACCCAACCGGGGCCCTAATAACATAGAGGGGGCGGTGTTACCGGTCAACTGATTGAATAGGACTGACTGTGAAAAATGACATATCTCGAATGACGTAATTACGTATATAATGACTGCCATGCATGCCTACCCTAGCATATTACTTACGAGCATGCCATCCATATCATACCAGGCTGGTAGGTGGGGTGCCTATGCCTGGTTGGGATACTATTGCGGGTATGAGAAGGGCCCGAAATGAGAAGGGTTGGGATACAATACAAGACCTGGCATTTCAATGACTTTCCAGGTGTACACTTACTTCGTGACATAAGGCATAGCATTGAGGGAAGAAAACAGGGCACGCACGTGATAGGCGGACCTATTTGATACAGTCAAGTGCATGTAAATAACGTAAGATACATTTGGCGGTGTTGACTTCGTTACATAAGGCATGGCAAGGCCCTTACACGTTACTTAGGCATGGCAAGACCAAGTGAATCTAGTTCTAGGCGGACCTATTTGAAGAAGAAAGGCCCTATAAGGTAGGTAGGGGTAAATACTTCCTTGCCCTCAGAAGCGCAAGCCCCTCCGGGACCTTCTATGGTCTTACTTTTGATTCATGGGTCTGACCTTTGATTCAGGATCGAGACAGTCGTTCCGTTTCGGACGAATTGGAATTAATAAAGAGGTCGATTTGTGCCTTGTTTACCCGGTGAGCATAGCGTATAGTATAGGCTGCTTATCGAGACTCAAGCAGGATTGATGGACCAAGGTCGATCCTGTCAATTCTTCGCGTTGATCGAACTGAACAAGTTTATGTCAGGGCGGGCCCCTAGGCCAATACGATAAAGGCTCCGGTCTCGTAATAGGAATCTTGGATTGGATAGAGCAAGAAACAATCCCTCAATCACGTAGAGCCAGTTGAACTGGAAGTGATCTATTTTCACCCTTTCCTGAGCGTAGCGAAGGGAGGATACTTCGAATAACACGTTACCGACCGATCCAATGGACAAAATCGGGGAGAGAGACGTCTCTTTGACAATTTGCAGAATGTTTATTGTGTGAAGGCAACTAAGATTCCTTTCGGAATCTGAGGATGCGCAAGCAGGCTCGACCGCTAGGGAGAGGATCTAAAATTTGACTTGGATAAGCCCAGCCCAAATCGGATCCTGATATTACCCAGGTAGACATCCATTCCAATTCATGATGATGAGCAATCGGAACGGAATAACAGAATGAGTCCTATACAACAATGGAGGAGAGGAGATACGGCGGATGGATTATGCCAAGTTTCCGATCTGCCCGTCTATATATAAATTACAACCGAAAACCACTTTTCTTCCGTTGTACGAAAGAGTCGGGACAGTGCAACGGTATCTCACACGTTCTCAGACGCGCTACTGAGATGATCGTACGTTTCCCCTTACCTTTCACCTTTCATTTCTTCTTTTATCCCGGGGGGAAGGCTGGTGCTATTATACCGCCCTTGAAGGAAAGATAATGAAGACGCCTTTACTTTCACCTGGTTTTATTGCGCTTGTGTACCCGAGATAGGACAACCATTGACCGATGCTTACTTTGTTGCTGGATCAGCGGAAACTTGTACTTAAGCTGATGGGGATGCTGGCTATGAAACTGGCTTTATAACTGCAATTACTGGTTCTCAATCTGGATCTACTGTATCTGGAACGGGCTGTGCATCTTTATCTGTGCCTAGGACAGGAAGGAATGCCGGCTCTAACCCTCTTGATCGATCTAAAACTGGTACAGGTCCAACTAAAAAAAAAAACACACACACTTTCGAACTGCTGCGGGTGCTGATGAGATTCAATCAACAGGACCTGGAATTGAATCTGCCGATGGTGCCCCTGCCACTGATGCGGCCGGTCAACTAGCTATTGAACAAGGAAGGATTGCTTGCTCGACAGCCCCCCGTCGACATGGCTAAACCAAAAGGCAAGGCCACGCACGCCACCTTTCATTAGTGAATTTCCCACGATTTCAAGGCAATTCAGAATATTGTATAATATCGTATACAAAGAGGACATATAATTATATATGTAATTCCGCTTGCCTTATTACTTTACACTTCGTATTTAATGAACGTAAAGTTAGGGTTATTCACAACATGTACCTCGCCCTCCTGTAAGGGCTTCGCGACTCCGTTCCTTGCCCTCTCTATGGTCGGGCGAGTCACTTACCGTACCTCCCCCAAAACGGGTGAGTAACTAAGCGCACCTCGCCTTTTTTTGGTCGAGTCACTTAACATACCTCGTGTCTTCTACTTGCCATTACTTTAAGCTCCATAGCTTGATCTTTCTTTTCCATAATGACTGAGCAAGAATAACGTATATATATATAGTAACTCATCTTTATTCTCCACCTTTATTTCCCATCTTCCCTACTCACTTTTCCTTCTGGCAAGCCATTCCTTTCTTCCCATCTTGGAAGCTAGTTATTTTAGGGTTGGTCGAGGTGAGGAGAAGCGGAGAAGTCAGAGAAGTAGGAGAGAAATGTCGGAGATATCTTGTCGGATAAGTAAGTCGGATATATATTGTCGGAGATATTGTGTCGGATCTGAACGTGGCGGAAACGTAAGGAAGGCAACAGAGCATAGCTCTTCTTACTCAAAATTACCTAGCTTAGTTAGGAATACAAAGAATCTTATTGGTCGATAACTGTTACTATTGTGAAATAAGAATGAGACTCTTTTTTTTAGAACTATACCTATAGCAACCGAACTATTGTTTTAGAACTACATGAACCACTGCCCTTATTATCGAGACTACTTTAGAGTCAATGGAGCTTAGGGAGGGTTCTCTTTCCACTCAGTGCCATCACCTTGTTGACAGAGAGGAACATCAAGGCAAAACCGGAACCCATCCATCTCACTAGTCAGATGCGGGGGAGGGTACCACGCGTAACGAAGGATTTATGTTCCACTTTCTTGCCCTACCACTTTGATGGCCTGATTCTTACGCTATTGTACTTGGAATAAGCTTGGAGGGTACCTGACCATGTGGAAGGGTTCAATTCCCGTACATCTCAATTGATGAACTGCCCTACTCAATTGCCCGTATCACCTCTGATTAAGAGAGGAACAGAAGCTAGAAAGAGGTCCCTTAGATTATTGGATTTTAGATCTTGGACCAGCTCTTAAAAGCAAGGGGAATTAGGTCTTAAATCATGAAAGAAAATGCCCCGTACCAACATTCAAGAAATTGACTACTTGCCCCACGACTTGCCCTACTCATTCTATCTCCACGAGCACGTGTTTCAAACCAACATTTGAAGCATGGATTTTCTATCTCTAAATTAGGCTATTCTTTAGAGAAGAACATTAGGTCAATTAGGGGGACATAATATCTCCACTCGGTAAATAATCTCCACTACAAAGCTACACTACCTAGGAACATAAGAACCAGAACCCATGAGTTGAACCTGAACCTATGAGTTTAACACGTCGAGCATGATCATGGTATTTGAAGAGGAATTCGCTAGGGAAATCAGGTCATTGAATCATTCAATCTTTACACTATGCGCATCATTGATTCATTACCTACGGAATTGACTCCATCATGAACTCATGAAAACACAAGCATAATTGACTCTTGGAATCACTCAGAATTAACTCATTAAACAATCGAGGTGTATCACGTTCTTTTTCTCTCTTCGTTAGCTCAATGAATCAGGTTATGAATTTTGCGAATCAGGACAGATATTCATTCCAATCTATCATCCATCAAGATGTTTCACGTCAATTCTCTCTGTTAATTACGCTTCTCATCACATACGATATTAACTATCAAATCGAAAGACTGCATCGTATATAGAGATCTAGACGTATTTCTCTCACTGAATAACTAGGAGCATCCGATGAGAATTCGAGCCCGGACGGATAGGATATGGATGTGATCGACTAGCATGCTGAGTAATATAACATCGTTCACTTTTATATCAGGGAATGTACACAGCGATTCATACTAGAAGGACTCGACGATACTCAGCTTAGACCGGAGCGAAGAACAGCGACTGACCGAGGGGGTAGAAGTAGCTAGGTGGTTTTGGCGGCTTCATGTTCATGTTTCTTATTGGCTTTGACTCGACTTGAGTTTCATGAATTGGCTTGGTGGCTTGCTTTGATTGCTGCTTGTCCTTACATACGGACGGAATTAACCTCCGCCATTCATTGCTTGATATCTACTCTCCATCCTTGCCATTACAGAACTTGACTTAACTGCAGCCAACACCCCAGACCCCTAATCAAATCAAAGGGTAGGTACATTCTACGGGTGTAGAAAGATAGAAGGAACCCCGAAAATAAGAGGAACTAAATACCATGAGAGCTCATCCTTAGCATCCATGGCAAAGTGATCGACTTCATATATATATCTAATCCACAAGAACTCATGGCCCTGGTACCAAGACCTTAAACCAGCTACCTTAGGCCCTTATATCTATGAGTTTGTCTATATATAAACCACCCATCCCCCGAATATCTGGATAAACCACACTAGATGCAAGGAATAATCAGGCTAGAATCCCACACAAAGGTATTAATTGCCTTATAGAGATCTTGAATAGGGTTTATGTCTTATCAAGTCAAGGTTTCTATCTTTATAGAGTTAGATAGGTCTTAGATAGCAATAATAGGGATTAGGTATTCTAATCATTAAGGGCTATAGGTTATATTATTATAAATACATTAGGAAGTAGCCGGTATTAGATTGATTTATATATATAACTATGAGGGATTAGATATAGCTCTTCTTCTCCTTTAGTCATTAGGAATTGAGGGACGAAATACTTGCCTGAACGAAGTGAGGGTAAGGTCCCGGAGGGGCTTGCGCTTCCTAGTGCAAGGAACGTAGTGCTTGCTTGACGTTAGGAAAGCAAGGACCCGACAGGGGGCTCGACTGATAAGGACCCTTTAGGGGGCTCGACTGATAAGGACCCTTTAGGGGGCTCGACTGATAAGGACCCTTTAGGGGGCTCGACCATAAGCCCCCCCACCCAATAAGTAAATTGAAGAGGAGAGGAGAGGAAATACCAAACCCTGGTGGTTAGACTGGCTTTGTTGGCTTTGGTACTGGGTCTCGATCTGGATCTCTCTCTATATATGTATCTGCACCTGTCTTTGCTATTGCTGGTCCGGAGAGACTGGATCTACTACTTGATTTGGCTGGACCAACTGTTGCTTCTGGTACTGGATCGACATATGAACCACCCCGATCAATAGCTGCTTCATCGACAGCCACATAATAAACTGACTCGGATACCAGTGCCGCTGGTGCAAAGTCTACTGCTGCTTATACCGCTGAGTAAACGGCTGCTGCTGCGTCTTTAACTGCTCCATCATCTACTACTACTGGATCTACTTCTGGCTCTACTGCTGATGGCTTTCGATCTGGAAATGATGAATAAAGGGCTGGGTCTTGTTCACGAACTGGATCTCGATCTCAAAAGTAAGAATCAGGCTCAAAATCATAATGTATCCCCCCATCCCAATCCCAAAGTCCAAAAGCCTAGTCATAAGTTGCAAAGTCCACTCATAGGTAGTAAAAGCTGCAGCCTAAGGATGGAAGTCCACTGCCCGGATGAGAGCAGCGACGGCTACTAGAGCGTCGACCGTGGGAGCCATTGAAAAAGATATTAGTTGGTCCAAAGCCCAAGATAAGTAAAGCAAACCCACCAATAAAACTCAATTCTTAGTTTATAATAGCAAGTCAATAAGTTAAGTGAAATTCAATCGGTATTATCGAGTAGGATGATTCCCGAGCTGACCTTTTGTGTTCAAAGGTAGCTGGGCTGGCTAGGATTTACCTATAATAGGTTAGAGCTACTTTGGTTGGATGGAGAAAGAGATCACATAGTCTTTGTAATTGTCTCTATTGCTCGGTTTCGCTCCCTCCTGGTGCTTTGAGCTCTTTTGGTTCCCCGTATAGGGGGCCAGAGAAGGTGCGAACTGCGCTTGTTAGCTTTTTGGTAACGGTTGAAATGGAAGCTATGTGTTTGTCTCCATCTAATAAGTCTCGATTGAGGCGCACTACGTTGTCCATGCACTCATCTCATCCCTCACTGTTCGTCTAGCCCCTGATGAATGACCGTTGGGGTGCTAAGACACCCGGCTCCCAACTAGAGAAACTGGCAAATGTGAAGTGGGAAAGACAGGGCTTTTGTGGCTATTCCCTATCTACGTGGAGTGTTTTTACATCCGAGGTAGAGAGCTAACGACTCGAACCTGCATGACGCGTTAATCACCTACCTCATGCAGGCCCTACACAAAATTGAGTCTACAGCGTACCGTGCTCTCGAGAAATTCGTAGCTGTCGTCGCTTCAGAACCTATTGATTGCTATAGTCATTCCTCGGGCAACCAAAGAGATTTCCAGCGGTAAGGAAACATGCTAAAGGGCAAGTAGCAAAAGGACATGTATATGACTTCCCAACCATTAGCCCCACCAATCCAGGTTAGTGAAGGGAAGGTTATACCCGAACTACTGATTTCTCTCGTGTCCTGGAACCTCTATATACGCTATAACCATTTTGGATCGGGTATTGATCCATCGGCAAGTGCCCGTGCCCTCACTATCGACTATCGCCCTTCCTCTATCTATATACATTATAAAACCACCATGCCCCACCCTGATTGCAATCCCTGATTTCGCCCACCCTGATTATGAAGTTCCATCCCTGCTTTTGCAACCCAACATCCCAGTACTATTTCCCTTCGAACCAATCGCCTTCAACTTACTTAATAAATATGGGCCCTGGCAGATAATGCGAATGCCCCGGTGCCTTTGATCCCGAACCAATCACCCCTTGATCCCCGACCCCTTGCGAATCGGTGCCTTTGATGAACGCCCCGGTGCCCTTGATCCTGGACCCATACCGAATCGGACTCCCTTGCTAACGAATGCCCACGCCTTTCTTTTATAAGGTATAAGGGATAAGGTCTCAGGGATCAGGGATAAGGTAAGGAGAAATGCCTCAGACCTCACGAATGCTCCAGACCCGAACCCCGCTGCCCCCGATCCCTTTGATAAGGAATGCCTCGGACTCCGACCCCTCCCTTGATAAGGCTGGGGTTAACGCGGAACATTCTATTCTATTCTATAGAGTGGGTTGGTCAAAGGTAGAAGCAAGCGTCAAACCTAAAGGTAGAAGCAAGCGTCTACCAAAAGAAACTCAATACATATGTACTATTTCTAATATCGTATGTTCACACTCTACAATCAAGAGCTAACAACGTATCAATCGAGTGGTTCCGCACCTGAGGCGATGTGTTAAGGGCGGAAAGCGACGGGCGGAGCGGCACACATGAGGAGGTGTCGGATTCTCTGAATTGATATCCAAGCAATAAACTCACCAAGAGTGAGTATCTAATTGAAATCAACAGACGTGCCAACTCACTCGACAGGACAATTCATATCAGTCATTTCCACCAATTCAACCTATGAATTTGCTAATTCGGATTCGGTTTCGATCGCCGGCCAGCTCTCGGTTGATGGAATAATGGCACGATCTATCAACAGAGTTGGGCTTCGACCCGCCTCAATCAGACCAGCGAATTCACTATATCCAGCTGCGGGCGGCTTATCAATATGCATCTACCGGCCGATATTATGAGGGTTTATATTCTCCATCTTCGGCATGCACTTAAAAGACAACAACAATAGCCACCGCAACCACTTAGTCCGCAAGGTCCATCTTATACTTCTCAATTTCGTCATCGGTTTCTTCCAGCTACGGCCTGTTCAGCAGGAAGATGGTTTTGACAACCTCTATCCTTGGAATTAGGTCAGGGTAGCAGGAATGGAATCGAATTCGAGTTTGCGGATGATCAACGGGGGTTGGAATAATGGGTCAATTAACACGCAAGCTTTACATAAGATTTTGGGGCAACTAGATCATCCAAGATCAATATTGCTTCGCCTTCATCGGTCAGTCAATATTATGAAATAAAGTCGATTTCATATTCATTTCTTCCTATTTCCGTGGAATAAAGGTCTAACACAGACTTCTATCGTGCAGTGTACTTCTATATTTCCAGTTGAGCTGTCGTACCCCTGTTTATTAAGTAAGTAAGTCACGCCCGCACCCTGATTGTTAACCCTGCTTTCACAACCCAATCTCCCTTACCCTATTTCCCTTCGGATTCGCAACCCAATCTCCCCGGCCTTCGGAATTGAGGTAGGTAGGGGGTGTTGGAAACTGAAAGTCAATATTCCCATCAGTTTGTATATCCCGGCCGATATCTCCATCTGTCTCCCTAGGAAAGCCGATATCTTCATCTGTCTCCCTAAAAGTAAGTACTGTCTATATCCCCTGATGTGCCAGTGCCTATATTTCTATCCTCTGATGTGCCGCAATAATTCTTTTTGAATTTCATGAAAAGAAATATTCCCATCTGCCCGACATTTCTTCAGTCTTCTTCGACATTAGGGGATAATAGAAATGAGTGAGAGCAAAGAAACGATTTAGGCTTCTGTGACTGATTGATATGGCCGGGATATACAAACTGATGGGAATATTGACTTTCAGTTTCCAACACCCCC
>Ga0115842_100163_pt1 | contig 24002 bp, 22 predicted proteins | sample InSIn2SAF170_2_FD_83856 | JGI IMG/M metagenome (GOLD analysis project Ga0115842, IMG submission 83856)
CTATGTACCATAGTTATTACATGCTGCCTACTTTAAAAAGTCGTAGCAGCTCGTCAAAAAGTGGCTATTTATCAGAGAAAAATGCTTAGGATTTCAAATTTTTAGAAGTCACTGTAGACAATTCATGCTACTGCAGTAACCTAGTAGGATGTCTAATCCGTAGGGTATATCGTGAGTGTATCCAACGGTCTCGTCATTTGATTTTGGATTGAGATGGAGATGGAGATGGAGATGGAGATAACGCTGCCATGACTGTTGAGGTAGGGGGACTTGTGCTCGTTGAGTGTTCTGGTAGCTCGGATAGACATTGCTGCAAACCAGTGCTCCATCTGCTTCAGTTTGACCTATGAAGGAGAACTGGGTAGGGAGATTCGGCAACTGTGAGGAGATGTTGAACGCTGGTGCGGTGTGAGGGATGTTGACGACGGTCAAGCTAGCATCGAATGGCTCGATCGAGCGCCATGCACAAAGCCCAAGCAAGATGAGCACTTACCTCAATCAAGCCGTATATCAGGGGTACATATGTCTGGCATCATCCAATAGATAGGTACGGAGAATCGTCGATCGTCTTGCATAACGCTAAGCAGTCTGTGCTGTGAGGTAAACACCGTTTCGAGCCTGCGTACTGCGAGATACGGCACGAAAGAAGAATTGGGAATTGGTTCAGACTGCCATCGGACCAGAAGAAAGATTCGACTTTGCTGGGAAAGGTTAGGATCGGCAGGGACGTGCATGATCGTGAGTCAATTGTCTAGTAAATGCATTAGTAAGAGCTGGTACCAAGCAATGAGGCCCAGGATGATTGTCGGGCTTTACGAGGCGCTGCTGCAGGGTTCATGTCTGCTGTGGTGAGGAGGTTCGCTGCTGGGGTTGCAACGGAAACTCGGCAAAGCAATCGAGTTTCCGTATTGACCTGCTATACTGCATCTTCTTCATCTACCATAAAGTTTATTTAACCTGGTCATCTTACCTTCGGATTTTTTAGAGTACCAGTAGGTTTCTCGTCGGACGTTCAGGATGAACAAGAGAACGTCACCCATGCTTAAGCTCGACATTGATGGCAAGAGCGTAATTGGCAGAAGATTGTGGTTGACAAGAAACGTGGAGAGCTAACCACTCTTGAATTGGCGCTTCAAATAGACTCGTTTGTGGCGTGATCAAAATCTGGGGCAAAAAGTTGGGGTTCGATGGCGATGGCGATCGCAATCTCACTCATTCACTAATCGAGCAATCATCCTCGGCAGCATTACCAAGTTGGTTCTAGGTGGTGTGTGATAGCACTAGCCAACACACCGACACGAACCCAGATAAGCCAAGTTACACTGATTGTTGCAGGTGGCTTGGAAGCAGGAACACCGAATACGGAGGCTTAGGCGATAAGAACAGGCGCCGAGGAAGGTTACCCCAAGCTTGGCCGAGGTTTGACCACCCACAGTAATTGGGATTGCTTCATCCCTCGTATGACTAGGCGGCTGTGTGATTCTCGAACCGAGACAACCTCGTCTGAAGTGGTTCAGCTGATTACGAATCCAGCACTTGTGGTTGCTTCTCCAAACAGGAATTGTAGCATCAGCCGACTAGAAGCCTAGGTAGGAAGCCTGCTTGTCTTTCTTTACGGAATCCAGAAACCTAAATGTCCATTTTGGTTCAGGGGAAAGAGACCTTGTGCTGGTAACTTGACAGGGAGTGGGAGAAAGAGACAAGCATGATGTGTGTCAAACACGACCAAAAGTAACATCTGAAGCCTGTGTGATACAAGGTCTTGTTCTGGAAGGGTGCCGAGGTCAAGTTCATTGGCTGCTGCTTCTGAGACCGTTAGCGTTCCTGCTTTTGCGTATTTCGTGATTCAGCAAACGCGTGACGAAGATTGTTACTATGCTCATTGAGGGCAAGCACGATCTTGATATCCTGGAACACCCTCATCTCTCAAGGCCTCATGCGTCGCTTAGTACAAACCTTGCCAGCATACTCCGTAAACATACTGCTTGATTCGACAAGGATTTGATGATACGTAAGCCAGGAAGACGTGCTGAAGAAAGAATTGTTTTCCTGCAAATCGGAAAGTGACAATGATCGCGTGATTTGAAATCCTAAGCATTTTTCTCTGATAAATAGCCACTTTTTGACGAGCTGCTACGACTTTTTAAAGTAGGCAGCATGTAATAACTATGGTACATAGATATTCTTTAACTAACACCCTAGCCACGTACATTCATAGAATCTTAATTATCAGTTGCCTTATCGAGAGACCGCAGGTCGAAGTAATTAGGGTCGAAATCTCGACGAATTTACCAAAGGGAAACCCTTAAATTTCTCGACATTTCCGAGCCTAATTTCTAAATCGAAAGCCACGCTAAATTTACTATATATAAAATAATTTTAAATCTTGCGTAACAAGTTATAGGAGACAGGCGGATCTACAGTTTTAGTCCTCACGTAGAAAGTGTTAATGCCTACCTAGGTTCAAGTCGTGGTAGAAGGGCGCGACAAGTCGCAATCTGGTCCCCTGAAAGCATACCTAGGAGGATTCAAATTTTTGATGTACCGTAGTACTGTACAATATACCTTACGCAGCTACCTGTCCACAAGGTGGTGGTACGTACCTACCTAAGTCTTCGCTCACCTACAGATTGCAGCGCTTGAGCACAATCATCCATCTCATAAGTAATCCCACGCAATGGCAGGCTCGACCAGCAGCACTTTTGCCATATCATCGACATCAATTTCCTAGCGACAAAAGGCTGGGGGGTCCTCCCCCTGGCACTTCCCCCAATTCCGATACATAGATTTACAGTGTCCTTTATTTGCGAGGTAGTTAGGGCTAAGTGACTTGTGACTGTTGGTGCAATCCTGAAGCTCGTTGGCAATGTTCCGTAATTCTCTTTGGGATCGCTCTTGGCGGTGGGCGTTCAGAGTTGGTCCCACTCTACGTATTTTCTGGCCCGATTCGGTAGAAAGATAAATGAGAAGCCAAGGGACAATGCGTCTCTTTCACTGGTTTTCAGCTCGACGTAAACCTAACCTCTGAGCTCTTTTGACCATCGGTGTAGTAGTAGTACTTGGTCTGGAAGGTAAGTACCGGAGATAATGGAGCTCAGTATGGTTATCCAGTATGTCCTTGCCCTTCTTGCCGGTGACGGAGCTATCATCTTATGGTAGCTCTTTGTGTTCCTCAAGGGTACTGGTAAAACCCTTTTCATTTGTCCTACTACGTTCCATAGTTACCTTTTGCAGCCCTGGGTTATGACCTTATCTGACATTGGGGGCCCTGTATCTCAAAGAGTGTTCTCTGGTGGACCTTCAGAACCCCATACCCACATGTCGAAGTTTGCAAGATCTGTAGCATTCCATCTTGCATTGCAAGGGTCAACGTCACTTCGTTCTTTTTCGAGATAACGCCTGTAATCAATATAACAAAGTCGTATACTCTCTTCCGATTTCCCTATATACCTCAATGCATCTGCAAGCGAATCAAGCAATCGACTCCCAGGCTCAACCTCCGGAAAGAGCTCCAAATCTAGCTCCCCTTCCCCAGATGCTGTACCGAGTTCATCGGCCGACGGTCCCTCGAATTCAATGCCTCCGATAGAGGAATAAAAATATTGGAACTGAAGGAATTTGGTTAAATTTTCTATGTCCTGAGGGGGAGTCATTTGCACACCGTACAGGACTGGGAAACCACCTTCCGTGCCTTTCCACATAGCGAGAACAAAAGGCCGACTACTCGAATCTCTGGGGACGGCTTTTGCCGGTTCGAAAAAGTCCTTGTAGTCGCTAGCCTTCAAACTTCCCCATACCTCAATCGTACGGGTAGGTGTACGGACGGTGTTGCGATGAAACCCATTGAAACAGTGCCAACATGTTGGAAGATTCGCTTTGTCTGGATCTGCACCACATTCTACCAGAAAGTTGTATGTTTCCGACTCTCCACCGCTCAGTCTCCACCTTGATTGAGCAATTGCCACCAGGGGGAAGACTTCATCGCCATGCAGATAACACATAGCCGTATTCAAATCTGCCCCATAATCTATTAGTGTCTGCATGATATTGAGAGTACCTTGCAGTTCCGAAATGTCGTACCTCTTGAAACCTGGAGGCATTGAGTACTTGGCTAGTTGAAAGAGCAATTGTGAAGCATACTCAGAATCTATACCAGAACGTATGCGAGTGACATAGCATTTCAGGAGATCATACCGTTCCACTCTGGCGGAAACTAGGGCGAGGTCAACGAGCGCGTATCTGGAAGTTGGGTAATTGGAATTATTAAATGGCAAATACGCCCCATACAGCCATGGATTTTGTGTAGTGATGAAACCATTCGTATGGAGCAGAAGACAGAGATCATCCAACTCTTGCAACCATGGCAGGTAGTCCCCGTCATGTGAATAAGGGATACAAGTTTCTATGATGCGACTTGCATCTTGGACCAAAGACCTGCCTGCGAATAGAGCAGGGAATATAAGATCACATATAAGAGCAGCCTCGAACTTGATCCTGTGGATACGGAAGTCCGTCGTGAATGCTCTGGCCAAAAAGCGCTTGCCATCCATAGTATCAAATAAATATTGTCGTGCGGATCTGTGAATAAACTCAATGCTGAGGCTTTTCACAGCCCACAGATGTTGTGGGTAAGATTCTGAGCCGGAACTGTAGTGCTTGTACACGTAGTTTGAATGCACCACTTCCAGAAAACCAGCAGAACGAGCGTTGACCTGAGCAGATACGTGTTCATAATCAAGATCTCTCGCTATTTCTTCAACAGGGATGTCCACCACGGTTTTGAATTCGAGGTAGCACTGTCTCAATTTGTCATCTATCGCGAAACAGAAATTCATGAATTGCATCACCCCTGCATCGACGAGCAGACAGTAGAGGGCGGCCTCCTTTGCGTACAGGTCCGAGTCTGAACCCAAACGCTGCCACATGAAGGTATAAAGTTGATAAACATCACTCGGAAACTGTTCGATCCGTTCCAGCAGAGTTTCTATGCTGTCCTTGTTTCTCATACCACGTATGAGACTCTTGACCACGAGACGAACCCACAGAAACACGCCTTGAGCCTTGTCTCTCAATTGCCATGTTATCTCTTGCTCTATCCCTGCTGTGTCCCCTTTGACTAGCTTTTTGATCTTGAAGTTGTTTATAAGCTCTTGTTGTATCACAACATCAATGTCTTCCTGATTGAGATCCTGAAGTCTCAGTTGTGGAACACCATCCATCTCCGTGACGAATGCTTGCTCGGGCCTGCTTGAGACACAAAGTTTTACACAATCAAGTCCTTCAAGGAACTCGACCAGGCCTATCACCTCATCCGTCGGGCGACACTCATCCAAGCCGTCTAGGAAAATCAATGTACTTCTCCGGAGGCCTTCAAGAAGATGTTTTAAATATGTGTACAACTTTGACACAGGCCAGTGTTGTTCAATGTTCAATCCTTGTATATCCGGGTTGTGTTTCTTGATAAGCTGCCACAACAGCGATCTGAGGCAGCCAGATACTGTTCGCTCACTTTCGGCACCAGGCTCGTAAAAGAAGAAGGACAAAACAATCGACGCCTTGTAAGCGACATGGCATTGTGTTGATTGCTCTCGGCCAGTCTCGTCAGAACTAAAACTTTGCACGAGGTACTTCATCAATGTTGACTTTCCTGACCCCAGCTTGCCCGAGATCCAATACCGGTGAGCCTCACTATCCAGCCAGTCAACAAATGAGTCCCAGACCGGCTTGTCACGATCTGAAGGTTCCCATATCCATTCATAAGTGCGAGGAAATTTCTCCTCTAAGTGATCCAACCGTTTATGTATTTCTGGAAAGTAGAGGCTTGACAAAATTGTATGCCTATGCTGCATAGTTGCATCGACAGCAGGGGATGTTGGGTTGATATTGTAATGAGTGTCGCCCAGATGTACACAAGCGTTCTCACCGTTGACGTATGTATCCCCATAGCTATGACCTGGATCTCGAGAAGGGTATGTCATTCTGGGAGGCTCGGACAAAGTTGTGTGCTCCTCTGGCAGTGTCCCAGTCGACATGGTTGTAACATTGCCTGTTGTCAGCCTACTTTACAAGATGCATCATGTAGTTGGCAGGTGAAAACGTAGCACGAGTATCTCGTCGACTACTGTAAGGAAAGCGAACATCAGTTTGCGTGCATATAGAGGTCTTGATCATTGTCAGTGACAAGTGATCAGCTGAGCCTGGTTCTGAGGTGTGAGTAGCACTAACGACTACGAGTAAGGCTTAGGCGGGGTACCAATGGTCCGTGCTGTCAACTCGCTACTCAACCGGTCATCGTAAGCTGGGATTTTACGCTCGTCGAAGTCATTAAGAGACTGATCAAAATAGTCCGCTAGCATGTGAGATACTGCGCAGACCATCAGAGTGCACCTTGTCGTCAATCAATGCGCACATTGACCGGCCAGTGTCGATGCAGGGGTCAGCTTTCGAATTTTTGACAGGGCCTCAGTATCCCAAACGATTCCTGTGGCTATAAAAGCCATACCAATAGCTGCGGAGACAGTCCTCGAAGCTTTAGAAGTGATTGCCGCAGCATCTTCAGCAGTGATGGTCGAAGCTACAGAAGCGAACCCCGGACACCTAAAAGCACAAGATCAACCCGCTCCGCAAGTACTGTGTCAAAACACGGTGTGATTCCCCATGGACACCGCGCCAGAGCTTCAGAAGTATCATCTATCTCCGGACTGTCGATAAAGGGAATCAATTGACGGAGACTAACTAGCACGGGAATTGGAATCATCTTCACACCACCTCTCACCAATGCCGTGATCGTGGACCTAGCCAACTCAACGACCGCACCAGCACGATATTCTGCTTCCCCCGGCATTGGATGAATCTACTTGAGGCTTCTCGCGCTCTCACCCTAGCTTCCGCCATCGCTTTCTCTCAAACGATTCAAATCCATCGAGATCGTGACATCCAGGTTCCCAACACTACCGACCAAAAGAAACAGGTGCAAACAATGAAACATCCAAGTAACAAACACACGACACAGAAAGGCAAGCCACGGCATGCCAAGCAGAGATAAACCACTTACCTACGCAGATTTGTGGCATACACCAACCTTGCCAACATCTGGCCCATCAAACAGCCACGAGAGTACCGAAACTAAGAACCACCACCACCAGGCCGAGGCCAGGATCCATTCCTGCTGCAGCAGCGTGTACAGCAGACGAGTTGGGACTCTCAGTCGTCGTCGGACCTAGAACCTGATGTCGTGTCCTGTGAAGTCTTGGATCCTTCTTCCATCAACATTGCTATGAATTCTTGTTCGAAAAAATGTTGCAGGACTGAAAGAATGAATCTTGATCTGTTCAGTTTGTGGTTTGAGTATGCGCCCACCCCTAACTCTCTTGACACGAATGTTGTGGTTCAATTGAGCTGAAACGGGGTCCATGTGATGTGTGATATGGGTGAAGCGTGTGCTGCACTCCTGCATAAAGTAAGTACGTACGGAGTCATCATGGGAGACGAAGTGTGCAGAATCGATGGGAGTTCGTACTATGTTTTATACTGCTGGATTGGTATTTCTCCTTTTGACTGTTTGGCGTCCTGCTTTATGCTTCGCTTTGCTTTCATGGAGTCCTATGATGCAACATTATGGTACGATTATGTTTTCACGCCCACGGACAAATGTCTACATGGTGCGAGGAAATTGTTCTATGTAAAACATTCCATTCCGAGAACACCAATGCACTTCCCATTTCAAAACTCCATCGCTATGCTTGACATTCTTTCCAGTTCCCATTCCCTAGGTAAATGCATTTCGGCAGCGAGCTTCATATGCCGCATTTTCGTTTTCGATTCGTTGGTGCTGTCCAGCAGCTTATAGCAAACGGGATCACAATTCGTCTCTCCTTAATGGTTCAGGGAACTCGATCGCCCAGCTCCTTGGTGGTACGGGCAGTCCGAGCCAGAAATTCCATAGTCGGTTCATTTCCATGATGAATATCCTGCTTAACTTGAACGGTAGATTGATCCAATGGTTTAAGACCAATAGGTATGTACGCCAGACGAGGTAGCATTCTCCTTTGATTTCTCCCCATAAGGAGAGTTGCTGTCGGGGTTTGCGTGGTGTTGACTTTGAATTCGATGGTGACCATTCTGTGAAGAGGTCGTCTTCGTCGTTGCTTTGTTGGCCCTGCCGCTGTTGTTTGCTAGATACTTGGGATGGCGCTGCTTCCTGTGGTGAGTTGTGTTGTGTTGCTTTTGCTGGGCTTGCTGCTGACGCTGTGGTAACAGGCTTTTGGGGATCGTTCGCGTTGACGTATTCCCTGAACTGGCGAATGGCTTCCATACTGTGACTGAGTCGACCAAACGTGTTGATTAATGCTACAAGTTCGGTACGTCGGAAGTATGGATTCTCGCCGTTTTTGGTCTCGTCAAACTCGAAGAGCACTTTCAACGCTGCTCCGTAGCCCGCCGTCTGAACTTTGCCCCATAGCCGGCACTTATCGCAGCCTACACAATCCATAATACGGGAAACATTTCGAAAGCGTACTTTAAAGTCGTCCTTTAAGTCAAGCATCTGAGGGTCTTGAAACATGATCGATTCGTCAAAGGTGTTGGGGACCGAAGTCAGGTGGGAGGTGAGTTTGAGGACTTTTTGTTTCGTTTCGTAGTCTTGATCAAGGTCTCCCGAGCAGAAGGTGTAGGACTGCAAATGTTTGTTCAATTTGGCAATGGCTCGTGTGACAAGAGCGTAGTTGAAGTATAGGTTTGAGACTCGTTCGGGATAGTTGTGTAATCTTTCCTTGTAACAGTTGACATTCCGTACCCATTCGCCAGAGGTCTGGTTGAAATAGTCCCAGCAGAGATGTGAAGAAATCGAAGCGTGCATTCCGCTAATTATGCGGTAGAAAGCGCGTTGCTCGATACACTGATCGTCCAGGGCGTATGAGTCCTCGTTGATCTCGGTATGCTGCCTCCCATATTCCTGAAACACGTTCCGTAGCTCCATAGATGCGTGCAACCCGCTAGGAACACTGTCCGGAGTTGAAGCGCTGCTTGGTTTGCTGAAGCAGTTTTCCTTGTAAATGGCATCCCAGACTTGCTTCGCACCAGGTCCGGAGTAGCCGGTAAATCTTTCTGTGTTCTCCAATAGACTCACATAGTCGCCCTTACTTGCAGCACCCTCATCTTCGGGCAAGCAGTAGTCTCGCTCGTCGCATTCGTCATCGTCTTCTAACACGCAGCTCTCGTCGACGTTCTCACCCAATTGGTACTGCAATGGCCTCTTCTTCGGCCGCTCTTTCTGCAACTTTGGTCCTGGATGCTGTGCTCTTGCGCCTTCAAGCTTACTCAATTCCTCAGCGCGCCATATTGGTGGTATATCGTCCTCGTTCTCTATCGTGTCGACTGCACACGCTCTGTTGCCACATATCGAGTGTTCGTCGTTCCAGAAAGGGCACACTTTGTTGTAAAGATTTAATCTGTAGTAGGCAAAGAAGTCGGCATGTGTCAGGTCCTGTAGGGCTGGCCAAATATCCCTATTCAGTTTATCGAGTTCGGAATATGATATGCAAGCATCGGAAACGATAGCTTGGGGGTCGATCGCGCATTGAGGGTCGGCTTTGACATGCGATATACTGAGTAGAGCGTACAAGGTCAAGTACAGACGGCCGGCATGAAGACGCATGATTGTAAATGTTTCAAAGAACCCAAATGAGCGCTGGGAGTAGGAGGCAACTCCGCCTCGACAGGGTCAGAATGGTAGGGAACGCAATGGCTCGAATATGGAGGATGGTCGGTACAGAAGTTGGTACTAAGTCGAACGAGAGTCTGAAGAGGATTACAAGTGATGAAGAGAGGCAAGAAAGCAAAAACACGATGCTGTTGTATCACAAAGGACACTGTTGGGTGCTGTGCACAAAGTGTCCTGTCCCAACTTTTAATCGGCGCAGCCGCAGTATCGATTAGTGAGACTGGAATTTTGGAACACGCCGCTTCAGGTACGTCACACTAGCGTTGAAATGGTGAAGACTTGCAGCGCCCTGCAGATGGCCCCTTTCAAGCCTGAGAGCCTGAGAGCCTGATGGCCTGACACAGCCACTGCCGAGCCTCCTTCACGAGCACAACCCACCACCACCGGAAAGAGACTATCCTGAGAAGTTTGGCATGAGAGCTCACCAACATGGTCACAACTGGCAGAATATACACCATTACGTCTGAGGCTTGTGGTGCCAACGATAGCGATACGAGAACATTTTATGCCCCTGCCGGACCGTTATATGCCATCAATCCTATCCAGGCAGGTCTTCCGAACGGCATTTGATGCAGACATGGACTGCCGGTATTGAGCTGCGATGGTGGACTAACCATCACCTGGGTTAGGTCTCATTCAGGACTTTCTCGCATTGACAGTCCAGAGATGTTAAGTGATGTTCGTTAAAACGTCCATTTGCTGTTCACTGTTTCGGGAAGTATTTGGACGCTAGGCCAATCTCGGGAGCACTATCGAAGTATAATGTAAAGGTAGGTTATGCGAGATGTTCACCCTTTCACTACTGTAGCTGTCCTTTACACGTGTTATTCACAAACTCTACATGTGAGTACAAGCAGTCCTCGGCAGCTGCCCATCTATGCATATAGACTTTGTCAGAACACATCTTATGCGCATTCTCGAACGTGAGGATCTACCTAGGTATCGATACTTTCTCACGCCAAGCCATGCTTTCAGATCTGGCATTGCAATACTTCCGCATGGTGGAGCGTCGGAAAAATGCCATGCATTGACGTCGGCTATCTATCTATAACACCAGCCACTATCAAATCTGCCAATCCTTCATACTACTACAACGAGTACAGATTCACTGAGAATCAGCGTGTTGATTGGTTTTGAGCTGCGTCATCTAATGCGACCAACCATTAGACCGGGCTAGTTTCGGTGTATTAGGTACAGCCATGAGCATTCCTACCGCGACTGATCCTTCTGCGCCGTGCCGCTCGAGATGTCGCAATGGGCTTGCATATCTAGCTTTTGAACTTGGCAACCTGACAGCAGTTCCATACTCGAGATACCAAAACGCCGGGATACCGTGGACGTGAACGAACTCTTAGTCAGGCATTCTGAAGACGGTACGAGCGGCACCGTCAAAGGTCAAGTTCATCGAAGCAGACCCTCAATACTACGTGTCAGAACGACTAATTGACATGTTATTCGCAATTGCTTTCCTTACTAATCCTTGAATCAAAGCGGTTTGTGTCAGGTAAAACCCATTCAGTTCATTATCAAGAGGCTCTGTCCCAATTAGAGTTCCTGTCAATGTAGGTGGGTCCTTTCACCATACAATGCGAGGTTGTTGTGAGTACCCAGAGACGCCGGGGTTCCGATGCTCATGGAGTGAAGGCTTGTAACTCCACTATCATCAGATCTTGCAATGCCTACAGATATTTCAAATCGCTGTGGCCGATGTTATATAGCCCCTCATGGTATATTACAATGCATCAATCGTCCTGCCACTTTCGAATACAGTCCAGACCAGGAACAACCACACCTCTATCAATTAGCCTTTTGTGCCTTTCTAAGTGCTTACAACAGGCTTGACGAAACGTCCAGCTGATCACGATCAAGACAACGGGCTGCTTGAAGAAATTTGCTTTACAAAGAAAGCTTTGCTTGGTGCCACTGCGACCACCTATATCGCTCACAACTCCAGGCAAAGTTTCCTGGTTTACATCTACCACTATCAGTACCCGCCTCTGACCCAGCTCATTCAAGATGTGTATCGAAGTCAGATACTTGGCCATGTGTGGGCATCCTTCACAGAACAGTTCCTATGATTTTTGCAATACAGCTATTGAAGCAGCCAAATCTCGGACAAAGTCTCTTACCATGCATCTTTGGCGCTGGTCAGGGAAACACCTTAGCCAGATTGACCCTTATTCTGAACGAATGCAACCATGCCAGCACGTGAAAGTGAAAAGAAAGAAGCACGATCCGTATTGGCAGAAGAGACTATGTGAGTGTTGCAATGCAGCCTGGACAGAGCAGAGAACAAGGAGGAAGGAGGCTGTCAAAGTATCCAAAGCCCGTACCAGGAAGCCATTGCCAGCGTTACCAAGGACTAGAGAGCCTGAGAAGCCAACTCGAACTAAGCCTAAAACATCAGTCATACGCATGATCCTGTTCGGCAGCACACGTCATGCTTCAGTTGCCGTTCAAGCCATGCCAGCGAAATTGAGAAGCAACAGAAAGGATCAACGACCGCCTCCCAAGCGAGCTCGATGAATGTGATGTGGTATGATGCTGGTCATCTCCATCACTTCCGCTTGAATCACGGCAACGTTTCACGCAGCGACGAATGCAGCTACCACATCACGACCCTTCATGAAGCATACGAAGATGGAAATTCTACAATCAAGAGCACCTGCCCTGGATAGGCAGTCACTTGTCTAGCATATTTGATACAGCACAAAAGACCATCATTCTGCACGCACTTCAAGTTTTGAGTGCCATGCTCCTTCATACCAACACGTGCGGATTCCATGGATCTGATTTGCACAACACGAAGAAAACACACCTCGACACCATCTCTGCCTTCCGCTCACTACTCTCTAGCGGCAATAATTGCAAGCTCAAAGCCGCATGTGTCCTACTCTCACATTTCCATGCATCACTATATGCTCAAGATGGTTCTTACGTGTCGATGACAATCGCCTTCGTCATGCTATCATTATGCCACAACCAGGACACGTCACGTCCATCAGCATCCGCAACACAAGCCTCAACTACCACTCCGAAACCGCGCTCCTCAATCGCCCAGACAGCCCTAAAAGCGGCAGTGGAGACAGAACCTGTGGGTATTTCAGGGGACGAGAGGAGAGGATATCAATGCCAGAGAAGCTGTGGTCGATTGAGCAGGAGAATTGCGAAGGCGAAATGGCTGCCTCCAAATATAGAGGAAGGCCTCACGAAGACAAGTTAACAGATAGATAGAACATGGCCTTAAAGGCATAACCAGAATGAATTGAATCGAGTTGAATTTGATTGGATTACACTGCCATCACCCATACCCTCCTTCCATAAATCTACTTGAAACCCTTACGTAGCTCACGGTCAAAGACATATTCGTTTATGCAGTCGTATGCTCTTTTGGTGGAGATGTCTTCGATGCTCAGAAAGGGAAGAAGGGGAGGTTACTGACTGCTCTTGTCTTTCATCGCACGTACTGTTTGCAACAAGTTCGTCTAGATCATGGCTTTACAGGGTTTTGTGTTGTTTCCAATTGATGTTGTGCCGTTACGGGAGTAGGCGTGGTTAGAAAGGATAGTGCATACTATGCCGATGATGTGGAAAGATTGTGTAGTTACTCGCTGGGCGGGAATGAGTTATTCGTCTCTGATGGATGAAGGGGGAGGAGCACAGATGATGCATACCCACCTGATATGATGCGAGTTTAAGCAATGTGCCAGATGCATATAAGCTGCGCAAACATGTGTATTTTGTCTACATGCTATTTCCCGCCTTTAACGCGCTGCGCTAGTTCCTCATCCAAAGCGAAGTAGTCCCCAGTCGCATGGTCAAACACAATATCGCTCTCAATGTACACCAGCAGACCGCCAGAATTCTTCCCAGCCGGCAAAAGCCTCAATAATCGCCGTCCCAGGTTGTCAGATGTACCTGTGTTTCTGATCATGAGGTCGTTCTCAATGCACCATTCCCCCAGAATCTCCCTGAATGTTATTTCAGGCTCGCCGGTAGCCGTGACAGGAGGAGTAGCAGCAGCAGACGGCGTCTCTGCTAGTTTCTTGCGAGGCTTCTCGCGTGTTCCGAGCAGCGGCTCCCACTTGGGCCAGACCCGATCGTCGAAGCGGACTTTTGTCTTGACCTCGATTCTGAGTTGGGTGAAGGATTCGAGGGCTAGAGATGGGCTGTCGAGAAGAGTCCACCAGTCGAAAAGCCATTCATGAAGATCTGGGACAGTTTTGTCGCGTCGTTTATTACTGTGGTGTTTGGGCGCTTTGAATTTTTTCACTGCCTCGATGAGCCGAGGTATAACGATCTCGTTGAGAAGTTTATAGAACATCCAAGGCGGAAGTATAGAGGGATACCAAGTTTCCAGGAGGGTTTTTGCGGGAAGAGGATCGTATACCGTCCAGTGAGTACGAAGGCTATCGCGGATATGTGGATAGACGGTCTTCAGTAGCAGAGATTCAAAAGGCGTTGTTCGACGTCGATGGCGCGACTGTGTTGTTCTTGAAAGTGAGAGGATGGTTGATAGAGATATTAGTTCCATGACTAGTTCTGTGCCTGGGGCAGTCAGCGGATCGTCCCATGCAAGAATTACTGTTGAGAGAGGTTGGGAGAGCGTAGAAACTGCTATCTCGGAGAGCTCAAGGGCATCTAGATATTCGGCGTACTGAGTCTGAATAGATTCGAGTCGTGTGACCACCTGATCGAATGCGCGAGGCTGTTGAGAATCATCGACCGCAACTCGTTCGAATGAAATCGTCAGATCCTGAAAGAGCTGCGACTGCTTTTGGTACTGCTCAACTTCTGCTTTACGACGAAGCAACTCTTGATTTAGTGATTCTGCTTCTTGGATTTGACCATCCCAAGCATCTGCAAACAGCTGAAGATCGCGTTTCAGACGTGCTTGTTTCTTTTCCTCTTCCGTTGCTGGTTTCGGTGTGCCCGCTGTAGGAGTTGAATAACCCGATAACGATTCCAGTTGCTTCGTCTCAGCTCCAGTGGCATCGACGATGTTCTTCAGGGAATCTGGCACACGGAGACCACGAGACTCAATGGCCGTAACCTCATATTTCTTCCTGGGTGGAGCTTTCAACTTCGGTGTACTCGTACCAGGCTTCAACTTGCCGGTCGCCTTGTCTTTGACTAGTCTTGTAGGTTTCTGTGGCCTCTCTGCTTGACTGCCAAAGCCAAGACCAGTTCCTGCTTGAACCTTCTGCGCCTGTATTGGTGCAGCGATACCCTGTCCAGATCTTCCCAGCCCTTGGCCTTCTACGTGACCCATCTTCGCCATCATACGTGCGGCAAATGAATTCTGATTCAGCTTTCCACCTCTTTTGAAAGCTGACTCTCCCGTGCCTGTAGCCTTTTCAGGTTCTGGCGTCGCGCGCATATCTGAACTCGGGGAGGGCTCATCCTGTTGAGCAGAATATCCTCCCAGGTCAAAGCCTCGGAATCCGCCCATGGTTGGGCGCTGGTCGTCGACATCGTCCATATCTTCATCCTCATTATCGTCCTCGTCGTCTTCAGCCGTCTTCTGTACAAAAGCTAAGCCACGAGTTCGCAATGTCGACGAGCCTTGAGTCTTACGGCGTTTAGTAGGTCTCAAAGAGTCCTCATCACTTTCTTCGTCGTCATCGCGAATGTTGAAAGGCTCACCCTCATCGGAGGAATCCATGGCGACCTTGCGATTGGACCCTTTAGAGTCGTTGTCGCAAAACGGGTATTCAAAATACGGTTTCTGTGAAATGAAAAAGATGTTGGAGACCCGCAGCCTGCGATGATCGACGCTATGGACTTTCCAAATTCGGCACCGGATGTTTATGAGCTGTACTAGGACTTTGTCTGACGTAGCTTCGTGCAGTGTGCTCGCTGCTGTCTTTGTAGTAATCACAACACTTCCAGAATAACCTTGCCGAAGCACCTCTTGTCCTATTGCCCCAGAACACCATGGCTGGATCAACACTGAGAACGCTTACACGCCCAGCACTACGAGCTGCGGCAGCCGCAAATCCAACACGCTGTGTTGCGCGTATAGCGACAACAACATTCGTAAGGACGAAGATTACGCTTCCTGATCTTCCGTGTACGTATCTCCATGTTAACAATAATCACAATGTTAATTGTCTAAACAGACGACTACGGAGCTCTTGAGCCTGCGATCTCGGGTCAGATTATGGAGCTGCACCACAGCAAGCACCATCAGACTTACGTGAACTCCTACAATGATGCCGCCGACAAGCTAGCTGGCACGGATGATGTTACTGCTAAGGTTACCCTCCTACCCTTGATCAACTTCCACGGAGGTGGTCACATCAACCACTCATTATTCTGGGAGAACCTGGCACCTAAGAAATCCGGTGGTGGAGAGCCACCATCCGGAGAACTTGCAAAAGCTATCGATGATGGATACGGTAGTTTGGACGAGTTCAAGAAGAAGTTCAACGCTGCCCTTGCAGGTGTCCAAGGCTCTGGCTGGGCTTGGTTGGTCAAGGATACTCAAACCGGCAAGATCGGCATCAAAACATATGCTAACCAAGATCCTGTGGTTGGTCAATTCAAGCCATTGCTGGGAATTGATGCTTGGGAACACGCTGTGAGTGAGCATGACCTAAAACCAGGATGACAACTAATAGCTCTAGTATTATCTACAATATCAGAACCGAAAGGCTGAGTACTTCAATGCTGTCTGGGATGTTGTGAACTGGAAGGCAGCAGAAAAGCGATTCGGAAGTGCATAATCGCGCATTTTGTACATCAAAAAGGTGCAGTAGAATAGGCCTACTAATGGTACCACCAATTTTCAATGCTACCTATGTAGCCAGTCGTCCGGAGTGTTCCTGCTAATCTGATATGAGTGGATACCTCTATTCTCATATCGAGACAACCTCGCACTGCAAGGAAGGTCGAGATTTGCAAGCACTGCGTATGCAGCTTTCGAGACAGAAAACAAGAATCTTTGATGTGCTGTTCTTATGCTAGTTGCAATCCATGAACGACCAGTGCTGAAGCTCACACGAGACAGTGCTCGTATTTGACTCGCCTCGAAACACTTACTTAGGTAGGTAGGTAAGTGGCTGGTGAGGAGTTCTAACTTCCTGTGCAGATCATGTCCAAACTCAGGCATGCTCCTACTGTACCCTGCACGATGACTTCTGCGTCACTTCTTTTCCTATAGGTTTCTGCGCGCCAGGCGGCACAATTTATACCTTGCCTTCAGCACCTTTCGATAGTGAAACAGTATGTAAGCTTCAAAACACTTTGTCGGTGTTCGAGGTATGCCTAACGCCAGGTCCTTCCCAAGACCATGTCTAATATTATTTTCCCAGACGACACGCTTGGCATGGAACCAGGAGCTACGACAACCATGCCTGGCCATCCACGCGAGCAATTACAAGTTGACAATGAGAGCACTCCCAACCAGGAGATACGATACCCTACTGGCTCAAAGTTATGGCTTACTTTCGCGTCCGTTCTGATGGTTTCATTCCTTCATGGCTTGGTAAGGTGGCTGGCAGCTGTCGAGATGTGTACTGAACCTTATAGGATCTTACTATTGTTGCTGTCGCGGTTCCAAGTTTGACAAATCAATTCAAGACTGTCGAGGATATTGGGTGGTACTCAGCAGCGTAGTACGGTCAAAGGCTTCCTGCATGCTTGCACTCTCTGACAATGTTAGTGGTCTCTTTGCGAGTGCCACTTGCTTCTTGTAATTCCATCAGCTATTGGCTCATGCTTGTGCTTACTGAGAACAGCTTTGGCAAGCTCTACACACTGTTCGACCTCAAAAAGCTCTACATTGCTGGAGTGGTCATCTTCGAATTCGGTTCACTTTTGTGTACAATCGCACCTACCTCAAAGGTCTTCATCCTAGGTCGTGCCATTGCTGGATTAGGGGCTGCGGCTGTGGGCGCAGGGGCAAACACGATCGTGCCTCGCTGTTTCCCAAATGAGAAACGAGCACTGATGAATGGCTTAGCTGGTTTTGCACAATCTTTCGGGTTGGTAGGTGCTCCTGTCATTGGTGGTGCCCTTGTCGATGCATTCACTTGGCGGGCCTGCTTTGGCATCAACCTCCCACTAGGTGCTATCGCTGTTATCATCGCTATATATGGTTTGGAGGATCCTTCACCAAATCCAAACTTCCTTCTACCTCTTGAAGAGAAAATTAGACGACTCGACTTGGTAGGCACTGTGCTGGTGATTCCTTGCATTATATGCCTCCTTGTGGGCTTACAATGGGGCGGCATTAGATATGGTTGGAACGACTGGCGAATCATCATTCTGTTTGTGGCTTTTGGCGTACTGACCCTTGGTTTTGGATACGTTCAACATCGCCAGAAAGACAAAGCGATTCTGCCGCCACGGATTCTGAAGAACAGAACAGTGCTTGCGGGCGCTTTGTTCTGCGGGTGTTGTAATGCAGCATTAGCAGTCACAGAGTACTACATCTCGATCTATTTCCAAGGTGTGCGAGGCTATACTGCAACCAAATCTGGACTGCTTGGTCTTCCGATGATTGCTGGTCTTGCGGTCGCATCAATTACGGCGGCTCTAGCTATCACACGAATCGGCTACTACACACGTGAGTTCACTAAGGTTATTGTTGCCAGACTGACCCCCTCCAGCATTCATGTTCGCGACAAGCGTCCTAGCACCTATCGCAGCAGGTCTGCTCACAACATTGAACCTCGATGATAGTCCAGTCAAGGTCGCTGCACTACTAGGGTTCCTTGGCATCGCCATTGGTCTTGGTATTCAGTCGCCATCGACAGCTACCATGACTGTACTATCCTCTCAAGACGTGTCCATCGGTATGGGCATCGTCCTGTCCGCCGCAGGTCTCGGATCTTCATTGTTTGTAGCAGCTTCCTCAGCTCTTTTTCAACAGAGATTGAAGGCGGAAGTTATGAAGCACGCGCCTGGCACGAACATGACCACGTTTGACACACACGGCCTTTCAGATGTTCGCAAATCCATCGGAGCAGATCGGCCCAAGGATGTGCTGCTCGGCTATGACCAGGCTGTGGTTCAAACGCTGTACTTGCCTCTGGGACTGACACTACTTACTATAGTCGGATCAATTTTCACAGAGGTCAGATCGGTGAAAAAGAAACAGACTTAAGCCAGCGATCTTGAGAAGACAATCTGTTCAGGTCAGGAATGATCTAACGCAAGTTTCAGAAGTAGCAGGAAATCCGTAAAGACTGTTAGAGAATAATGATCCTGATGCCACCGACACTTCAAGACCATCTGAAGCTTACTGTAAGGTGCGAGGACGACATCACATTTGTGAGAGTTTCAAGCATACAGATATCTTCAACTACATGTACTGTGCACTCTAAATTATACGTTTCAAAAGAAGGCAATAGTACAACACAAGAAACCACGTCAACATGCTGTATCAATCTCATAGCTGTCTGACCGGCAGCGCACACATAGAACACTATACCTCGAGCTCCGTAGGGTACAGTAGCAACGGGTGGAAAAGCAACGTGACACAATGCTTGGTATGCTTGTTCACCATCATCCACACTTTAAATGCAAATAACTTCACAACCACGTTTTTCGATCGAGGTAATTATGATAGCCGCAGATTGCACGTCTTTGCGACCGTTTTGATACTAACTTTACCTGAATTGCGCAGCCCACAACAATCATAAACACCAAACATAGTGCCAGGTTGAGTTTCCAGACGTTGGAGTAGTAGGTGTCTGAAGTCACCAGCTTTCTGGATGCTCCGATCGGAGACTTTATCTGCACCGAAAAGGAATGCCGATCGATGCCGTTCGAAACACGTCGCGCTAGGTGGAAGACGGAACAGGTAACACCGCCGATGCATCCGACAACACTTGGTAGGTTTGGCTGGGGAAACAAATGTTGGTAGATGCACTACTGTACAGTAGCGAGTATGGTCGTAAAGCCGGAGAGAGCCTAAAGATGCGTGCTTGCTTGGTAGGGAAAGCTTGGCAGTTGCCAAGCAGCCAGAACGCTTAAATGCCACACGGAAGGTACCTTAGTATGGAGTAATGCTTATCAACGTTAGAGAGGAGGGGCTTTGGGCTCTTCACGTCATAACACCAATCAATTCACGTGGTCATGGTCGATCATAAAACTATCCCCGTGCCTCGGTTTCAAGAAATCTGGTACTTGTACGCCAGTCATTCGACCAACAGGAATTTTGATGTACTTATGGAAGAGAAGCGACTTTGCGATTCTACAGTAACATGCCTCCCCATTGCCGGCCAAACCCACACTACAGTAGGGCAGCGCGAGTGCCCTGATGTGCCAGCAGCTATGCCAAAACAGGATGAAAGTGATGACCTTGCACGGAGCAAAGACTGTTAGCATGTCACCTTGCGGCACTACTAATAGCGTTGCATAAAGAATTCCGATCTCGCCCAGTAAGAGTGGTCAAAGCGCCTTCTAACCCCCATGCACTTCTCCATCATTCATGCAAGAAACTCCACAGAACCCGGATCTTCGTTGGCTTCTGCACTTGTCTCCGTCGGGTGGTGCATGTCATCTCTTGCTGAGGTCTTCACCAACCACGTCAACACCTCACTGGCCTTGGTGCCCGCACTTTGCCCGCAAGGCTTTTCGTGGAGGCTGCATGAGGTGACCAGACATTTTATCTGTCCCCACACCGCTGAACATGTAGGTATATATTTGCCGTGTCCAGCTTTGCCGCACAACTCAGACCTGTATTGTCAGTCAGAATTCAACAACTCGATCGCGCAACATGGCTGACATCCACCATGCCAATAACAAAGGGCTGCGTGAGCAGTCTCCGAGCTCCGGCTATTCCGACCCTGAGCATATGTCTGTCGGGCGATATTGTGCTACTCGCTTGAGTAGTTTGAAACCACCAATGAGACCTATTGCAAACCCATTCAAAACTCTGGCTATGCTCAATTTGCAGCAATGGTTGTTCTTCCTGGTCGCCTTCTTTGCATGGACTTGGGATGCTTTCGACTTCTTCACTGTTTCGTTGGTCGTTGGAGATCTAGCTACGACTTTCAAAAAGACCAATGCCCAAATCACATGGGGTATCACCTTGGTCTTGATGTTTCGATCTGTGGGATCTATCGCATTCGGTATCGCAGCTGACAGATATGGTCGCAAATGGTACGTAGGATTTGGTGGTGCAGCACTTCAATCTGTTACAGCCGAATCCAATTGACAATGACGTGACTTGCTAATCCTCTGCCCAGGCCCTTCGTTGTCAATAACCTCCTGTTCATCGTGCTCGAACTTGGAACCGGTTTCTGTTCAGACTACAAGTCCTTCCTTGCTTGCCGGGCGCTCTTCGGTATTGCAATGGGAGGCTTGTATGGCAATGCCGCAGCTACAGCTCTGGAAGACTGTCCTCCTGAAGCACGAGGTATCATTTCCGGCATGCTACAACAGGTAAGAGATGTCGAGTGCTGATAGTGGCCAAGGACTAAACGAATTTAGGGATATGCGTTTGGCTACCTGTTAGCTACAGCATTTGCGAGAGGCCTGGTCGATACAACCAAGCATGGGTAAGTGGGTTCCTTGCTAGTGGTGGATAGAACTGATATTGGATAGATGGCGCCCATTGTTCTGGTTCGGCGCATGCCCTCCAGTTTTGATCATCATATTCCGACTTTGCCTACCCGAGACCAGGACCTTTGCAGAGAGACAAGCACTTCGACAGAGTCAGGGCAGTGTTGCTGGTACCTTTGTATCAGAGGGCAAAGTTGCGTTGAAGCGACATTGGCTCCTTCTTGTCTACATGGTTCTGTTGATGGCTGGCTTCAACTTCATGTCTCATGGTTCACAAGATCTGTACCCAACCATGCTTAGCAATCGTGAGTACTCCTCAGAGTACAGATTCAACCTACTGACCCTATTCAGAGTACCTATTCTCGACGAACGCAGTCACCGTGACTCAAGTTGTCGCAAACGCAGGTGCCATGACGGGAGGCACACTGGTCGGCTATTTCTCTCAAACCCTGGGTCGTCGATTCTCCATTATCGTCATTTGCATCGTGGGAGGCGCGTTGCTGTACCCATATACATATACCAGCTCGAAGGCCGTCATTGCGGCAGCCTTCTTTGAGCAGTTTTGTGTGCAAGGCGCGTGGGGTGTTATCCCCATCCACTTGATGGAGTTGTCTCCAGGATCATTGCGAACGTTCGTGGTGGGTACGTCTTATCAGCTCGGAAACTTGGCATCTTCAGCATCTTCCACTATTGAAGCTACTATTGGTGAACGTTTCCCGCTGCCAGCACTTCACCGCGGCAAGACAACAGTAAAGCGATATGAATATGGCAAAGTCATCTGCATATTCCTAGGATGTGTGTACGCATACGTTATCATCTTGACTCTCATAGGACCTGAAAAGCTCGGAAGAAACCTCGATGTGGCGCATGATTCCGACATGGCTGAAGTCACTCACCAAGACTTACGACACCACCACCATGGTGGAGATGACCAAGCCATCGCACACGAGAAATCGATTGCGTAACTTCGAGCCGACATCGACTGAGTCACGAAGGACGCAGAATTCGATTGTTTGGTGACAAGCTTGGAAGTAACAAAGATATAACAACAACATGACTTCAAAACATACGATACGCAGGAACGAATGCGCGAGGTTTTACGTTAGGCGTCGATAGGATAGCCAAATGAAGCAGCAGTGGTGTTCACATGCGCCACCAAAGGCACTCGTGCATTATTATTCAATTTCTGTTTCGTTCAGCTGTAATTTTATCCGTTGACACCTCAAATTGCCCTGATCATCAGCTGACGTTCCCGACCGCGTACGGAAGGGGCTGCAGCATGTTCCCTCAAAAGCGCAGCAAACAGTCTGCGACTTCGTTCTTGAATCATAGACGGAATTTCAAGCAGAAATGTGGTTTCATGTCAAAAGACTCAAATATTCTCCTTCTACATGCATGTTTTGGCCACTATTGATTACGGGCAGATGGGCAAACGCAATCAATCGACCGTTCCACGCCCAGTAATGCCCAGGTCAAAGCCAATCGATGGAGACGAAGGCGCATGGCAAACACAGAGGAAGGATATCGAGGCTTGCATCGGTTTGATCGAGGTATGAACACACACGTGCCTTTGTACGTATAGACTAATTTCTGGATGGCGTACTTGTTTGTCATACCATGGTACTTCAGTCGAGTCCATTCAGGCCCAAAGCAAGGGATCGAGGACCACGAAATCAATGAGAAAAGCTTGTCACCCTGCTGTAATCTTAAGCTTGAGCCTCACGGTGGATCCTGGGCATTCTTGGCGGTTTTAGCTGGGATGGATCATTCCACATTTACTGCTAGTGCTCCCTCGTGGGGATTGTTGCCAGAGCTGCTCCTCTCTAGGATACCCATGATCACGATTAGGGCCATGTTTACTCCTTCCTTCCAGACTTGAGGCTGCCTCAATCTTATCTCGAAGGCGTTCGTCCGTTGCCCAGAGATCCGTTCTTGCAAGCCATGCACACCTCTACTACGGTCTTGCCGTCCTCATAGCAGCGTGAGAGTACGTCGGCAACCAATTTGACAAAATGGCCTTGGTGTTGGTGTAGAGGATTAAAGCCAGTGCAAGCTCCCAGGATGTCCTTTTGTTTATTTGCGAAATCATTTCCAACCTGACCTACGCCAGAGGTTCGATAGCTGTTGCTGACACACGCACAACAACCACGCTTCTCTACATATAACAGCGACTAGCTAGACAGGGCCGTATATTGTCAAATCAACCAGGATGACTAGGCCATACGCTGCCTTCAAGGTCGATCCTACCATCAACTTTGACAATTGCAGTTTCAATGAGTCGTGTGCAACAAACGCTACAAGCACAGCGAACTTCTCAAGACCAATGCCATCTCGACCTCCTCTTCCTTACTCACCATCCGCCATGACGTTCAGTCTGCCTCCACTCTCCAGATCATCATCCTCCGAGTCCTTGACGGGACCCGCGACACCCGCTCAAGATATTCCCATGCCTGCCTTTCGAGTTGGGCCAACCATATCAATAGATTACAAGGCTGAATCGCATTCCGCACTGGAAACACGCATGCCTTCCTTCTTCGCCAAGGACCAATCCCAAGAGCTCGACCTACGCTTTTCCTTCGAAGCAAGAAGTTCACACGATTTCCACGCTTCGTTGTCACCACCTCAGCTACTTCAGAAATGTTCTACACATGACCGACACACCAGGCCTTCAACAGCACCTAGCACATCGTCACAGACCTCTTCACAGCACAAGGATCCGGCTGGGTCTCAGAATGGCCCTACCACAGTGACGTCCTTTGCAGAG
>Ga0115842_100148_pt2 | contig 23844 bp, 15 predicted proteins | sample InSIn2SAF170_2_FD_83856 | JGI IMG/M metagenome (GOLD analysis project Ga0115842, IMG submission 83856)
GACGGCCGATCACGTTGCCAGGACTCTTTGCCGCCGGTACTCGATCCAGGAGTCAATGCAGGCGAGATCCTAGGTGGCGATGCCAGTAATAGCCGGAGCTGGCTCGACTGAGCTACTGTGGATGCTGCGCTATTAGGCTTGGCTTGATTACTAAGCTTTGATCCCAGTTATAGAAAACATACTCATTCTATGTTTTCGTCTAATATAATCTTCTATTTAGGAGGTACCGGTAATTCCTCATCAAGGCACCTAAATGCGTTTTCTTATTTATGAAACATTCCTTTTTAGAACGGCATGAGAGGCAGGTGGAATTTACTAGCCTTGCTGCCAATCTTTTTAGTCCTTGCCTTCTCAGGTCCATCGACGAAGCCCTCGACCTATCGGAGTGCTTAAAGCACTAGCCCTACCTGATGATAGGGAGAGATCAGGAGTTCGAGGGGTTGGGATCGTTGATATATTGCATTGACGTGTGCGGTTGTTGGGCTCGTGTCTTGGTTTCGTGAGCTTGTACTTGTACTCCGGCAAGCAGCAAGTTCGATTGATCATAGGTTTCACTGTGTCCTTTCGGCGTTATCACTGTTTCACGATGGGTGCAATGGGTGGGCTATCCAATGGATCTTTATAATAAGTAACTTGAACAAAAAGTATATATTATACTAAATAGATATATAATCATTATATATGTAAGAAAACATCCATCTAGCCAGCAAGCGATAAAAAGCAAGCCCCGGTTCTTGTACCAGCCAGCAAGCAAGCAGCAAGCCGGGGTTGATTCGACCAGCCGTTGTTTCTTGTACCAGCCAGCAAGTAATGAACTCAAATCCAGTTAAGCAGCCGGGTCTAGCGTCCAAGCAAGCAATAACCAGGGTGGTGGAATTATGGGTACCAGCCAGCTTCGGGTGATTTCGTCAACCCTCGAGCCTTACTGGGATAATCCGGGCCAGCCGGGGTTTCTTTCGACCAGCCCGGATTATCCCAGCAAGCGAGAAGCAAGCCCTGGTTCTTTTCTTATACCAGCCTCGGGTTCAACCAACTTCGGTTGATTTCTCCCAGCCCTCGGTTTCGACCAGCTCTCGGGTGAGTTCGTCAAGCCTAACGTCTAGCAACACGTCTAGCCATTGATTGTTTAGCCTAACGGTGAATCAAGCAGCACTTGGTCATTTGCACTCACTTACTTAGTCGTTATAAAGCGGCACTCGCTAGCTTATCGCCATTTCTTTGCCTCACTTGCTAGGCACACTCTCTCGCGTATGGCGGGTGTAACCACTTGGTGGACTTGGCGGTTGTCCTTACTTGGTGGTATAGGCTTCTGGTGGGCTTGGCTTGTCTGGCGGCTAAAGGTGACTCGTGTGACTCTTGGTGGTTCGATCGGTTGACTCTAAGGGGAATCCTCCTGCTCCAGCTCCCCATAAAGCGATTCCATAATCGTATCATATTCGGCCAAACCATAAGTTGTTAATAGGTGGTACCAGTAAGACAAGGGTAGAGTAAAGGAGAAATAGATTAGTGCTGTACCCCCGCTCGATTTCTGACTAAATGAATAGGTTGGGTTCGGGCTTGCTGATATGATCAAGGCCTTACTGGGTTGGGTTCCACCTTTTCTTCCCCTATGGATACGCCACCCTGGGACACTTCAGCCTTCTCCTATCTTTATGGGTACGATCATCAGTGGTCAGTATTGGATATTCTCTAGTTTACAGGAAAATATGAGGTCATCTGGGTTAGGTCCAGCTGGTTAGGTACCGGGTATGGTCAGTAATGGGTACGATCATCAGTGGCCTTAATGCCACACTTTAGGGGCCTTTCATCTATAGTTACCGAAGGAAGGGTGAGGTCATCAAAGCTAACAGAACGTGGTAAGGGAATTAACTAACAGAACGTAGAGGTGTGGAACGCGTACTTCTGAGCTTACTAAGGAAAGAATGCTGTGCACCGCTTACTTCTGAGCTGACTAAGCTGTGGAACGCGTACTTCAGTATAGGAACGCTTACTTCTGAGCATTGATAAGATAAACGGGGTTAATTAAGAATTATGAGCTGACTAAGGAAAGAATGCTGTGGAACGCTTACTAAAGACACCTACATTCTTATTCATGAAATCACCTACATTCTTGGGAAGCTTAAAAGGTCCCTTCTTGAGCTCAAGGTTCCTTCACTATTGACTGCTGACTTCTGAATTGTATTCTTCCTATGACTAAGGTTCCTTCACTGAGGTTCCATTGACTGAGGTTCGTCAACCAGCTATGGAACTAGCTCATATACTGGTACATAAAATAGATATTCCCTTTGTCTTATTCCTCCTCCCCTAACTGCTTCTCCATCCATACTGATTCATCTGAGTTGATTGAAACTACGTAGAGGTAACCTCTGTTCTTTCGATACTCGATCAAAGACCTATTTATATTGATCATCAACTCAATCCATCAACGACTAGCTCTGTTCTTGGAAAAACATGTACTGGATATGCATCCCCCCCGATCTGGAATTGGAATTGGAACAGAGGCCAATAGACCAGATGAGAGCTTTATATATCGAATAATCAATATATGTGGTGAGGAAAGGGCTAATTCCCCTATGAGATGGATTCTATGAAGTTAGTACTTCAAAACTTTAAGATACCTTAAGGGTTATAGGTGAAGGGTGGTAGGTTCAAGGGATGAGGTGTGTCTTTGTCAAGACTAGAAAGAGAATCAAGAATTGTTCTTGCCGGGGAACGAGGGGGTGCTTGCCTTCTGACTTGCCTTCTGACTTGCCTTCTTAACTGCCTAGAGCCTGAACACTTGAATCATGAGCCTGAATACTTGCCTCCTAAACTGCGATCCCGGGATGGCACTATGACTTGCCTCATGAACAGCCACCATTCTATTATGCTCGGGCTTGCCCATTCTATTTCTCTCGATCCATGAGATCCCCTCTGGGCCTTTGATCTACTTATGGGGCATTCATTAGTTATAGTTAGTTACCCGCTCTATTACTTGCCTCCCAAAACCCTTCTATTTTGCTAAAGGCTGTGTAAACCCATCAATCAATTAGTTCTTGCCCTCAGCCTGAAGACAGGGGCTTGCTTGCCTCATTAACAGCCTTTCATTGGGGTTACACGCTTGCCTTCTGACTTGCCTTCGTAGTGGAAGCCTTATTGGACACCCTAGCCTGGGAAAACCATTGCTTTCTTTCTACTGTTCCCATTGCTTTCAGAGTGGGAAGGTCAGCCAGAGTGGGAGTGCAGGAAGTCAGCGCTTCTCATCCGTTATTATATATGTAATTATGCATTTATTATATATGTAATTGAGTAGGCGCGGTCATCAGCCAATAGAGTGGGTCAGGTCATTTCATTGATTGATGGACGGGCTAACTGGCTCACTTCATAGGCTCCTCGGCCCACTTAAAGGACTTCAGTGATAGAAGGTCATTGCTGGAAGCTCTAGTCAGTGCAGCTGAGACAGTCATAGCCTGAAGCTCTTGTCAGTCATTGCTAGAGGGTCATTGCCCATAGTCAAATTGGTAAGCCAGTTATTGGAAGTAGACTGATTTCAAAGTCCATTTCTTCCAGTTATGAATGAGATATATTATATATGTAATTATGCAATTTTGAGAGCCGGAAACAGTCATTGCTACTCTACTGTGTGTGGCTGCTGGACTAATTGACTGCTGGACTAATCGAGCTAATCGGCCTAGCTAATTGGCTAGCTACCGGGCTGGGCTACTACTCTACTTCTTAATTACCACGCCAATAAAGCCGTTACGCTCGGGCTTGCTACCCGGGAATCACTCGCCCTAATGACTAAAGAAGGAGAGGCCCGGTTAAGTCGGCAAGCCTCCCACAACACCTCCTCATCGTCGGCAAGCCCAAAACTTACACTTACTTATTGTTGGCTACTACTCTACTTCTTATTGGCTTGGCTATTCGACTGGGATACTACGCTTGGCAAAGTCCATTTCTTCCAGTTATGAAATTGTTGAAGTCATGGAACAATGTTTCTCTGGTGTTTTCTATTTTTGAGCATTCAAATAGCACTATCACTTGGCTATGCATTTGTTGAAGTGCTTTTGGTGCTAGTGCAGTGTACAAGGGTTCATGTAAACCAGGTGTCCCCTTTAGGTGATTCATTATGTTAAATGGCGAGAAGAGACTTCGACTGTAGACATCGATGTGTGTTTCACTTTCCATCCCAGTACCGGTTGTAGCCTGTTCGAGAGGTCGAAAGTACCTTTTACCAGTACCCATTTGAGTTGGATTTACCATCACTGTAATTGGATTAATAGGTATTCCAGTACGAAAGAAGTAGTTCTCCACAGAGCTTTATATATGAGTAGTTATCTACAAAGCTTTATATCTATTTGGTGGGCCTGAGGTCCTAAAAGATAGTAGTGGCCCAATCTAATGAAACCTGAGGTTTCAAAAACCACTTCTCATTTTCCCTTTCCATCCCTCATGAATATATAAAAAGGAAAGGTCCGGAGGGCTTGCGCTTCTGAGGGCAAGGAATAACCTGAAGGCAGTGTCATCACCCGTAACTAGTGCCTATGGGCCACCCCTAAAAGCAAAAAAGAGATAAGTCGGGGTAATTATATGGACATAAGGGGCACCTAGTCAGGCTTCCGAATCTATATAAAGTAGTTGAATATTTTCCCCCGGAGGGACAAGCGGCTTCGCACCTTTCAAATATGCCCACACTAGTGAAGCTAGAAAAGGATGTACGTTCACCTGACACGCAGTAACCCTAAGGGGTTAGGAGCGTATGGTTTTGAAGACACTCCCACGGCTTTCACACTAAAACAGGAACCACTACTGGTGCTGCTGGGTAACTGGAAAAAAACACTACCCCCCCCCTCGTTCATATCTACTCATACATACCAGAAACACATATGCTATACCACTGGTTCTCCAGCTGCAACTCCTGCTGACCACTTGTTATCCAGTATATTAACCTACTATCCAATCCTGCTTACTCTCAAACGACAGCGAAAACTTCCACTTCAACTGCCGGGAATGCTGGCTCCCGAACAAGCAAGCGCCCTTGATCTTGAACTTGAACTGGCGGGACTTGAACTGGCGGGACTTGCACTGGTGGGACTGAACTGGCGGGACTTGCACTGGTGGGACTGAACTGGTGGGACTTCAACTGGCAGGAATGCTGGCTCCCGAACAAACTGTTAAACAGCTAGAAAGAAATACTTACTCCCTAAACAGCTACCAAAAACTAATAGCTAGATATACTCCAGTCTCCCTCCATCCATATATGCTATATGCAACTTGCTATTTCTTTTTGTATTGGTGGGTGTGTTGGGTGAAACTGCAATCCATCAATCCATATACTACTTGTTATCAATACACTCTCACTATACGGTGACTGGAACCTGCTATCACTGGTTATCTATATACAATCACTGGTTGGATCAATCAATATACTTACTATCACTGGCTATTACTGGTTGCTTGTTCCTCTCCCGATACCCAATACTGGTTGGTTTCTTCTCTCCCGCTGCCAAGAGACTCTTACTGGTTGCTACTATTACTTATTACTGATTGCGACTAGTCTTGCTTGGTACCCTCTCCCCCTGCTGCCATGCCAAGAGACTCTTAATGGTTGCGACTAGTCTTGCTTGGTTGATCGTCCCTCTACCGCTGCTGTTCCTGCTTCTGTCCACACCTCTGCCACAGGAAAGGAAATACATATTCTATTCAGCCAATATATATATATATTATTCTATTCGGAGACTATCTATCTATTTCTATTTCACAGCAAGGTCAAGGCAAGGATGGATCAAGGAGGTCTCTATTTATGTAGTCAAGGCAAGGAGATAGATATAAATACTCGGATGCTGCTGTTATCTATATGTGGATGGATATATCCATATATGTAGATATGGGTATGCCGCTGTATCTACCAGTGGATGGAGCTTGGTGATGCTGAATGAAGGTTAGCTACCAGCCCGGCATATCAAGCAAGCATATCCAGCCGCGTGTTCAACCATATTTGTACGAAGTTCATCGCCGCAATACAATAACTTATGTACATATTTCTATCCATCTAAGGTCCAGGCAAGGATATTCATATGTAGATATTCGGATGTGTGGATGTGATTATTCTATTCTTTGTGGTGTGCGCTGAAGAAACTTATGCTGCTGGGTCGTTCAGGTGGTGTGTTGCTGCTATCTCCACTGAGTCCACATCGTATCGTTTATAAGAAATCAATTGGAAGGCTCTCAACTCCTATTCCCAGTCAAGAGAAGTAGTGGTACCCTAGATTAATGAGGCAAGTGTACAGACATGAATTCAATCAATCAATGTTGGTTTGACCTCACATGTGTCTAAAGTAGCGATACTTTATTATCCACGGAAACAGCCTTTCAGGGGCTTCTCACTCACCAGTCTGAATGTGTGGTCATCAGCCAATAGAGAGTGGGAGGGTTGGTATGTGCTTCAGTTATCAGCCGGGCTGTTTCTCTCTCTATTCCTATTGAAAGGCGGCGATGAACGAAGTGAAATACCGGCTACGATATAGAAAATATAGCATTACTGACCTTGCTTGCTTTAATGCTTGCTTGCCCTAGTCACTGCATTGGCTAAAAGTAACGTTCCAGCGATGAATAAGGGTATTTTAGGACGTTCCAACCAATAGCCGGGACTTGGCTGGCTGGTCTTGCTTTGGTGCTGGTCCTGCGAGCGACTGGTAAATGAACTGCTTCGCACCTCGCTTCCACCTTGAAGTATTGAAATTATCACTTTAGTGTATTCCCTTCCCTGATTACTTGTCCTTTGGCGGAGGTTTGAACATCTTTCTCTTCAATTTACTTCTGCCTTCCTTATGCCTAGGTTGCGTTCCTTGTGACCGAAGGACCGAAGGCCTTCTCTTATCTTTGTGGTTGGTCTGCCCTACCTAACGTGCCTAAACCGATGCCTAATCTTCTGCCTAATCTCCTAATCTTCTGATGCCTAATCTGCGGATGGCTGAGCTATGCCAAAGAATATTGATATTGTACCCTATGAAGAAGCTGCATTGTATACCGCCATCGTATTTCTATACATACACGACTATTTATAGTGGAGGGTAGGGAATAGTTAGTATAGTGAGTGATGATAGAGGGAAGGAAGGTGGACGACTGCATTACCCAGGCGAGAGAGTGAGCCGCCATCGTATTTATACACATACAGGACTATTCCGAATATATAGATAGGGCCAATACAATAGAATCTATATGGGACTCGACCGGCCCTACATATATCTATTATGCACTCAACCGGTAGGGTATTTATCACTATAAGTATTGATTTGAGGGACCACCATCGTCAGGAGTGGAATCATCAAGCTATCTGCCATTCACTATCTGATGCCTGCCTCCATTCACTGCGGGAACTGAACTCATTATATACGTCTAGGATGACTGTATCAAACTCTCAGCCATTCACTGCGGGAACTGAACACTGTTCTATATTCATTCTGAACTAATTATATACGTCTACAATGACTGTGAAGTCCAACTATAAGATGCCTATTCATTCACTCCTGCTACGATGCCGGGTCTTGGATAATATGCCCCTGGTTAACTCCTTCTATACGAACGAACGATGTCTGGTCTTTCAAGAATATGCCTGCCGTATATGAACTATGCCTGGTAACGATGCCTGGTCTTGGATAATATGCCATATACGAACGAGGCCTGGTCTTTCAAGAAAGAATATGCCATAAAAGAGTATTGTTTGGTTTCATTCAATTATATAAGATGCTTGCTGATGCATGGAGTTTGGATACCCATGATAAGTAATAAAGACATACATCAATCAACTGCTCTTACGGGCCAAGCTAGCCAAATAGATATTCCATCCCTCAACCAACTGCTCCCTACTACGGGAATATAGAGTCCGGAATTTGAGTGTCTAAAGATACGTAGGGCCAAGGAGTAAGGGTGGGTAGTAACCATGTGACACAGGCTTTGCTCGCCCGGACTCGACACTAGCGAAGAGTCAATAAAACCCACCCTTATGCATGCCTTCCGTTGAGCGGATGAGCGAAAACCAATCCCATGTCATCCCGGTGAGCGGATGGAGGAGATTCCACCAGTCTTCCTCCCTCGAAAAGAAAGGTTAGTGGATGAGTTGAGGGCCGCGACTATTTCTATTTGAGCGCAAATATTCTTATATTTAGAGAAGAATATTCTATATGCAGCGGCGCTAGGAGAAATGGAGTCGATCTCCGTACGTGTCCTACGCGAAATGAAACTCAGCAACGCTTCATGATTTGTCCATCGTGGTGGTTGATCATTAAGCATTGGATGGCGTATCCTTGAAGTCAGTTGGAAGGTAGGTAGGTAGGTGGGCAGAATGCCTGCTCTCAATAAGATTGAAGATTAAGCATGTTCATTCGGTATCTCCTTCATGATTGGATGATTTACATATGCTGCTTTTCGTAACATACACGTGTGGATCGAGCGGTGGTAGCACGCGAAGTCTTTAAAGATGTCTAAAAGAAATCAATATATTTCGCGATGCTGCGCATGTATCCCTTTCACCCGCAGGTATAACAATGGCTTGTTGAAGGGTAGGGGGGGGGCGCATATGACTCTTCACCTCAATTAGTGCTGCGAAAGACCGGCCTGAATGAGACTGGTTTTCCAACGAGTAATCCTGTTCTTTGTCCTCATGAATGGACTGATACGGGTCTGGAAACCCTGTTCGAAGTGCGTATTCAGAGTAACCAATCACGCTGATTGTTTTACATGAATCCCTGATCAATATTAAGGGTGAAAAGAAGGTGACCTTACAGCGCTGCCCGGCCCGCATTGATTTCTTTCAGGCGAGCCCCCGCCCACGATCATTCAGCTTTCTATTTAGAATACCCCGTGATGGATGCGCTGTGTTCGAGAATGAATCCGTTTGGCTTTACCCTGATCTTGGCGTAACGAAGTGATCCCGGTTGGTTGGAATCCCCTCACTGATGGTTCACGGGTGCGTTCCCCTACTCTATTCGCCCCCGATGGATGGTTGTGATGTCGACCCAACAAGCTGCTTGATCCGTTCAGAAATCAATCATTGTTCGATCTGATTATTGAGTGATGGTTCACATTGACCTACAATATCGATCGGGGAGGGCGAAAGAATATGTCCTTGATTCAATGATCGTCCATCCAGCGGGGCCGCCCCGTGTCAGTCCACCTCTGCGCCTAGAACTTGCGTGTTTTCGCCACTACTACCCCCCTCCCCCCCAGCAGGCCAAACTCGTATGCTCGTGGTCAGAGCCGATGATATGGTGGTTCGAAGGTTAGCTGCTTTTAGAGTTTCGATGATATGAATGAGCTTCTCAGCTGACTGAATTCACTTCTGAACTTACTGATGATGAGTCTGTTTATCCCCTGATAAACATCAAAACCCTGTCTGTGGGGTTGGATGAAACCAACAACTATAACGAACTAATAGGTGGTCCACTAGTGGGTGGGCTGTGTACAAACCTTCCTTCCGTATTGCCTGATTGAGGAGTCAAGACCAACCATGGTTTTCCCTACATTCATCTTGATCGATCCTTGAACGGTTCACTCACATCACTACCTGCGCTCGCTGCATTTCGTTCGGGCAAGCCCCCCGCCGCCAAGAATAGGAGGGAAACCTTCACTAACCTCTTCTTTAGACAGAAGATTCGATATGAATTGCATACCTTAAGGGAGACCAAATCAATTTCTCCTGGTGCTCCTTCCAAAGGTCTTATAGGGGTGCGCCTTTAACTGGTAACTGGGAATACCTCATGTGATAGGGCAGCTACAGAGGAGAATGTCTTTCTGGCAGGTGAAAAAGCAAGGGAAGGAAAGGTCTGATAGCTGTCCCTCCAAAGACCTCATGGTATAGGGCAGCTACATCTCATCTATTTCTAGCAGGTGAAAGAGTAAACAAAGGAAGGGGTTAGTTAATAGAGGCCATACCTGACTGCTACTCGAGTGTTCCTGGCTGGCTTCATCCAATTAATGGGTTGGGCAGCACTCCATGCTCCTAGGTTTCAGGCAGTAGTAAGTTCAGAGTAAGGTTGATCCATCATCCATCCATCTGGTGTTTATAAGATAAGTAGTATCCCGCCCGACTAACTAAGCGCTTCTTCATTCATCCAAGTGGTATAGGTAGAAAGTTCTAGGTAGGGTAAATAGGCTGTTTGGAAACACTTAAGTAAAGGGAAGGGTGGGGTAAAGATTGATAATAGATGCCTCCTGCCCGATGCCTGGCTCAATAGGTGATACGGGGTAAGGTCTCTAGGTGGGTGGGTAAATAAGAAAGATGTTTAGGAGAGACGTAAAGGCTATTATCTGAGGTCTCTTTCCCTAGGGCAGTATTTGCTGCTAATTCCTAACTAGTCTCTGGCCGGGGAACGTTCGTCCGGAATATTCATATTGGTACCAGCATCTGTTAACAAGCGTGATTCCAGGCAGGCCTGTGAATGCTGTCTGGAAGGCGGTGGCTCCATGCCATAGAAAGTAAGTGCAAGGCTTGGTGATGTCCGTCCATCCAAAGGTAAGTCGTAAGGTCGGGTGGGTAGGTTTTCTGTTCACACTGAAGGTAAAAGGGTAAGGTTGGATGGAGATTGAATGGTTGGAACCGGATTGAACAAATACTGCCAGCACTTATGGAACACCGCTGGATTATTGATTCGACGAGGATGCGTAAGCAGGCTCGACCATAAGGCCCGTTAGGGGCTCGGCCGAGGTTACGAGGTCGAGGGAGAGGACCTTGTAGCTAGCTTCTCTTGCTCCCCACGCCTTTCACTCATGCCTTTCACTATCGCTGGATTCAATGGCGGGGTGGCTGGATGGAGCATTAGACAAGGACAGAATTTGAGTAGCGTGCTCCTGCCGGGATACATTATGGGATGGGATCCCGAGAGGCTGGCCTTTCCCTTTTACAGAGATCGTGGCGTGGAAGAACTGCCGGATGGATTGGGAATTATGGTACATCAGAGAACCTCGTTGGATTATGGGATGGGATGGACAGGCTTCAGACATATTATGCCCAGGACAGCCAGCACTTATCACTTTGCCAAAACCTTTAGCAGGCACGGAGTAGAACTGCTCGATTATATATAGCCAGAATAACTTATGAAACACAACTGGATGGTCGAATAGCGCCCAGGACTTTTGTAGCTTCCCTTGCTCCCCATGATCGTGGATGGCACGGATTCTCATTCCCCATCTACTTTGCCCCGTTGGACAGCTCTGTTGGGTTGGTGGATCATCCAGATTGGACCCTATTCTTTTAGTACTGCCTTAACTTATGAGATTAGTTTCTACTATGAACCCTTTACTATGCTGCTGCTTTACTCTTACAACCTATACACCTTCAGACCTAGGCATGTTAGCCCTACACCACTTCTTGAATTCATCTTAGTAGCGAGGTACAACTATGGAACCCCCCGCATGGGAGGAATGGCATGGCATGAGACTATCTTCTTACCTTTCTACCTTCTTCTCCGTTTCCCGATTCTCCGTGTCTTACTGTAACAGAATCATTATCACAATAACCCACTGCTGCTGGAGAAGCTACAGCCAGGTCCTTCATAACAGAGCAGCAGTCTTTATTAGGGTGCTTATGATATGAGGGTAGAAGCTTAAAAGAATAAGTCCTCTTGGTTGGTCTATTACCCCTGACTGGTGCTCCGCCTTCAGAACCTTCATAAGCGGTATATGATTTGCCCAACAGTGTGAGTGATCGGTCTGGGTGAGCTATTTATGGATGGACCTTGGCCGGAGCAGGAGCCTTACCCATGCCCTACACTGGATCTCCTTCAACTGAATAAACTAGGTAAACTCCATCAACTGATACTGGAACATAAGCAACTTACTCGTATGCTATCTCTGCTCCCATTGCTACCTATACCATGTATATTTCTAAAAAGAACTCCCTGCTACAAGTGGATAGGGGGCTATATTAGAGTGCAAAGGTTACAATCCTTAGCCACGCACTTAGAAACCTGTTGAATTTCATATAAGAGCTACCCGCGCTCACTTTTGTTTATGCACCCCCCTGGACATAGAGATCCTAACGCGCTTAGTTAATCACATGGTGCGCTATCCTATCGTGCTTTTCTTTATGCCATTGCCTTGACTTTTGGCTATTGAACATGAAGAGATGCTACGTGCTTTGGATCCATATCTGGGCTAGGTGGTAGTAGGGAATGCGGGTGATACCTTTGCTCCAGCTACCTTAGCTACTGGGTCTCTATCTCGAAAGTCAAAAGCATAAGAACCGACTACTGAACTAACTGCATAACCATTTCAAGGGGCCTCTCTAGCGGGTAGTGTTGCTCAGTCACCTGCTTAATCAACTACTGAAACTATTGGGGGTGAAAAACCTATGGCCGACAGAATCGTATTGTGCAGAAGATGGCTTGATAGCAAGTGGTGGCCTCATGTGACTTCGTGAACCGACCTATCTGCAACGCCTAGACCTTGGGAGAAAAAGGTGATTTGGTTCGGCCCGAGCAGCCTATGAGGGATGTGTTGAGCCGAACGTCTTTCTCGTCACGTGCAATCCTCGTAAATAATAGAACACAAATGCGTATTTCTCTGCTTAATCGATGGGGAGAGTTCCTGCACAATGGATCCTTTTGGAGGGTCCGAACAGATCCGCATCAAATAGGGGAGGTGGTTCGGTTGGCGAGCTTGGGCTTATTAGCTGGCCAGGGAGTGGTCCATTGGAGAAACAGAAGAACAGCGACCACCTGGATAATGCGGTATATGGATCTCGACAGGAACGCACGAAAGAATAGGTCGTCCCGAATCCACCTTACTCGGAGAATCAGAGTGCATAGCAGACCGGGGATCCTTTCTACTGAGGTGAAGGTCGAATCGAAGGCGGAGTTGGAAGGGCGAAAAGACTAGCTTGTGCCCAATAAGCGGACAGGTTATCACACGCTAAAAGGGGGGGCATTCTAACCCGAAGGAAGGAACGGAGATCGATGGTTGTTTGTTGTCGTGGACTAGGTTGACAATGTGATGAGATTGCTGCTTTGCTGCTCGTTGCTGCGTATCTGGCTGGTGCATTTGGTAAGGCGTTAGGTGGGTCGCTCCTGCTATGATTGGTAGATCGGATCGACATTGATGGCTGTGTGATTGGTTCTGAGCGTGTAGGTCTGGGCTCGGTGAAGGTGGCATGTGACTTGGGTTAAGCTTGCTAAGATGTGGCATGTTGTGGAGCGTTTAGGGACCGTGTGATGAGGCGAGATTACACCACCTTGATGAGCTGAGATTGCGCCTTCCATTGTTGCAAGGAAAGATAGCGTTCCATAGTTGGAAGGACAGCGTTCCATGCCTCCCTTACATTTCAAGCATTCTACGGATGACCGGCCTGTACTCGACGTAGGTTCCATCAGAGTGGATCCGCCCCTTCTAAACAAGGAGACAACAAGGTCTAAAGTTGAACCTATTTGTCTAGCCAGCAATCGGGAGCTCGACTAGATGGGCACCTTTCCTATGAAATGCATAATGACATATATAATGAATGAATGCATAATGACATATGCCCATATTGGCATTGTCTGCTAAAGCGTAATGACGTATCTCATTCATGAATGGATTCGATACCGTAATTACATATATAATGAATGACGGAATTACCTATCTAATTCATTAGTCGATCATGAGGACCGGCAGCTAGTTACTTATTTGAGAGCCCAATAAGTAAAATGAAAGCACACTCGACTGTCAAGGATGCGCAAGCAGGCTCGACTGTTTTGGTTACTTATTTGAGAGGGGCAATAAGTAAACCCTAACCTTATCAGTCGAGCACCTAAAGGTGATGGCGGCCTTAACAGTCGAGCATGCTAACGCATCCTTATGGTCGAGCCCCGTTGCCGGTTAGGGTTTACTTATTGGGTGGGGGGCGGTGGTCGAGCAATTTCATTCCTCTGTTCCCTTCGATTGTGATATGATCTTTTATAATACGATACACTCTTGTTTCGATGATGCATCTTGTTGATAAGGAGAGTCTAGATGTATGGTTGGTTCATGTTGAGCGAGATATAAATGATATGATTCCCTAGAGTACGATGCAGAGTAGCAAGATAGATGATATATATGTTGAGAGTTGGGTTCTCTCTTGTTGTTCTTAGTTGTTGTATTCCTGAATTCCCCTGAGTTGTGGTGATAAAGAGTTTCTTAGTTGGTTGTAGTGATACAAGGTAAGCTATATTTCTGTGTTTATGGTTAATGTTGATCTTTGTTCTTATCCCTCTGAAGAGCTAGGAATTCTTTATAGTACGATGCACGGTCTGATTTCAGTGATGCATGGTTTCTCGAGTGATAGTTGGGTGGTGGCGTGATTCCGAAGTAACGAGGTTAAGAATTGTTGTGTTGGTCGGTTGTGGAATGCATGGTCTATAGAGATGAGTGAGTGGATCGGTGAGTTCAGCTTGATTGGTTCTGAACTGTGATAAGACAATGCATGGTTGTGTTGCTGTGATGATAGGGACCTGGTGAATCCGGGTGACGACGAGGTAACCCCGAGCTGTAGCAAGGGAAGTCTCTGTTGGTAGTTGATTGGGATTCTTTCCCCTGATAGAGAGATACCAATTGCTTATAATACAATGCATGGTGATAGTTTCAATGTGGATAGTTGATATTGTATGCGTAGGTAGGTAAGTTATGTCTGGTAAGTCTGGTTGATGGTTTCATAGTTTCTTAGATCTAGTGATACATGTGATCCGAGAGTAGATTCATATGATGGTAGCATATGGGGTAGTAAGTAGTTCATAGGGTGCATGGTATAATAGATGTTCCTGTGCTTTCTGGTAGTTGATTCAAGTGGATCCTCCTATTGACAGTCTAACCCACAAATAATATATATACCTATCCTAAAGATAAGAATTAATATCTCTCTATGGAAGCCAAGATAATCTATAAGCTACTATGGAAGTTTCTGGTTGTGTCTCTCCGTCCTCCCGGCATTTCCCCCTTCGGGTCGGTATAGCCGTATATCGTCGATGGAGTCCTACTAGTAATAACTAGAATATAACGCCATCACTTCCGTATAGCTTAGGCGTATGAGTTCTTCGCTTCAAAAAGTTATGTTCATCCCAAGATATCAATAGATACACATGAGAGTTCACATTATCTATGTAACACCCTTGTTATTTTCATTATGTTCTGTCTTACTCTACTCTTAGGGAAATGGCTTGCCAAGGCCTACAGCCATAATATCCATCACTCGATATAGTTGGACCACCTCTTTATACCCATGCTAACCCGTATGCTCATATCACTAGCTCTCATATTCCTAACCCAGGCACATAGGAGAATGTATCTATCTAGGCCTCTTTGTCAACAACCTCCCTAGTTGTTACGACTACTATAGCATATCTCAGTCACTTTACCAAGCAAGTGGTTGCTATGCTTACATAGAACCTGGATCCTCGCCAGGTACCTACATAGCATCCTTCTGTTCTTAGCCAACCTAGCCCTTCTACCAGTCAATCTAAATCAGCAGCACCAAGCCTACGAATCCGGATACAGATTCTTACCCGCATAAACCTGGGCAAGCACCAATATTGATACATATTTTATCACCCGTATACCAGTCAATCAAGCCAAGCCGTGCATCCAGCCACCAGGGAAGAGGCGAGCATCCGGCAGACCAGCAGGCCAGCCAACAAAAGGGGGCTTTCTCCTTTGCCTTTAGCCACACAGAAAGCAACCAAAAAGGGGGAGTACCGGACCACATACCTGCCAATCACTCTTTTCTTACCGCAGATACGTCGATGCGCAAAAACCCAGACCTGCGCCGCACCAAGAACATTACCATTCACGTCTCGTATCCCGAGTAATAGCCCCTACACATAGATCATCCGATGAGTCGGCTGGAAGCTACACGACGGACGGAAACATCGAAGTCAGACAGTTAGAGAAACCCCACCTCCTTGACTGCTATTATGTACGAAACACAGAGGGACATTCCTAGGCTGTGGCGCCGCTCATAGGACCCATCTACTAAAAGGTTCCCAATCTACATTCACTATGAATTCAACGCAAAAAGAAGCTCTTTGGTACTGATCCAGTTAGTGATCTGCCGCCCGTTCGTATGGTGGAAGTAATGCCCTTTTGGAACGACTTGTTTGCTGGTTCCTCCCTCTCTGTTGCTCTCTGGTGGGTCTCTCTAAGGTGGGATGCGTTCCATGGCTGATCCTACAAGGTGCTTGCTCTGTCCTATTGATGAGTGCTGGGCTTGTTGTTCTTGTTGTAATGCTCTCTGCGGGTCTTTTCTTTTCCCTTCTTCGTTGAGCTCGTGTCGTTGGTTTGCCGTTTGAATAACCCCAAAAGTGTGGTTTTCCAGTGTCATAGTTGGAAGGTATCATGGGGGTGGCTAATATCTGAGCCCGGACACAAGATCTAAGATATTTATCTAACCCTACGAAAACCTACGATGAGCAGCTGAGCCAATGTATCTCGCTGCCGTGTAACAGACGGGCCCTTGTTGACCCCCAAGTCAAACCTAACCAGAGTGAGTTCTGTAACGTCTGAGTATAGTAGCGCGGGCGCCCTCCCTCGTTGGGGTCGGGAGCTGCTTCTGTTCGGATTGACCCTTGGTGTAACTCGTTTCTCTTTCCTTCTTCAGCGGGATCTGGTTCCTTAACCGTGTCTGTCTGTGGCGTTTGCAGTTTTCGGCATCCTTCCCTCCCTGTTTGGTCGGATTTCTGTGTATGTCATCCTGGAGCATAAAGAAGTTGAAATCCTCTCCCTTTAGTCGAGCCCCCTACCGGGTCCTCACCATCGGAATGGTGAGCCCCTCTCCTCACCATATGAATAGTGAGCCCCCTAAAGGGTCCTACCGGGTCCTCAAAAGCTTGAACTTCATCATTCATTATATATGTAATTATGCATGTAGGAAGTCAAGGTTGAAGAACCTCCGCCACGGTCAAATGGCCTATCTCGTAGGGAAAGATGTTCAAACCTCCGCCATGAGATTAAGCTACGGTAAGCCGTGGCGCGGAGAGGTTAGAAAGATAGGGTCGAAGAGAAAGGGTGAGGTTCTGATCTGAAAGGGAAGTGTAAGTTCCGATCCTAAGGTACCCGCAGGGTATAGGTTTAGTTATTTATATCTTAGATTATTGAACCAATGTACAAGGACCCTACCAGGGTATCAGTCTTACTACCCGCCAGGGGAGTTTCAGTTACAACCCCACCTAAAGGTATAGGTTTTTGTATTTTCATTATCTATGAAATGACCTATAGTGGAACTGATAACTAAAGCGTTCCTGTGCTTTGTCACAGTATTTACGTATAATAAAGAGAAGGTATAATCCTACTATTGAATAGCACCAGCGTCCTTGTCTCTTGGTCACTTGGATCCACACATCTACCACCCTGCCGGGTTTCTTTCTATCCGTCTCGACGAGATCTCCTTCAGACCTCATCCGTCGTCCCGACTTTCAATGTGAAAGATGGGGCAGTATCTACTTGGATCTCCCGAAGGGCATAATAATAATGCTGAAGCTGATCGATCGAAGCGTGTTCCCTATGTGCTAGCTCTCCGCCGCTATGAAATGCCCGGTATGTCTGGCAATGGGTTCGTATGGCCCGGTAAGCCTAGCGTGAGCGTCCGTCCCGGTCCTCTAGCGTCAAAGCAAGCCAGCAAGCCCGGTTCTTCTCCCAGCCTGCCAGTAACAAAAAGCCAGTAACAACCAGCAAGCAGCAATCCCAGAATCCTAGCGAGGCCAGCCATTCATTATGCCCTCCAAATTCATTCCCGCAATCCCGGCCAGGTCAATAAATGGTGGAAAAAAAGATTTCTGTCTAGGTGGGCTAGGCTTAGCTGTAAAAGTGGATAGGTAGGAAAGAGAGAGTCAAGAACTAACTAGCTTCGCTTCGTTGCAGCAGTTATAACGTCTTCAAATGCCACTCCGTACCTCAATCTCAGTAAAGGTTCTAAGCGTCCACCCACCCAACAAGCAGGTCCTTCCTCCCATAGAATATAATAAGTAATGTAGTTCCTAGAACTGTTCGGAGATCCCACAACTGAGCTGTCCAACTGACATAAAGCGGCGTGTAGGCTTGAAAAGGGAATACGATGGTAGTCATAGTGCAAATGCCCAAGGACGAACTTCTCAGTTCTGGCTATAGTTCCGATAAAAGAAAAGCAAGTAGTTAGGATGGGTGAAAAGGGAGAACTTCATGGGCTCACTTACCTTAACGGGTCAAGAGAGGGGGAGATAGCTCTGCTTTTGATCCACTACTTGTGGATGATGGACGAGAACTGAGAGGAGCCAACCCTACTCTAGATTGACTTGCCCCTAGCCGTACAGTTATCGATATATGTACAGTTATAATTACAGTTATAATTATATGTACCGGAAAATCACTGCCTTGTCCCCTCTCTTCTCTCTTTACCCGCCTCAGAAGAAGAAGCCGTAACGTTATGTACCGGCAAAGGCCCCTACCTTCAGTTATAGATATATATATGACCTTACCGTTTATATATAATCTATCTGGTCCGGGCGTAGCAGGACACCCTTAAGTTGCAGGGAATAGGAATGAACGAATTAGCTAAAGGGAAGGCCCCTATAACGAGGGGAAACTTGCTTATTGATCCATTCCATGGCAAGACAGGGGCTCTTAAGACGGGCTCATAATACTGAAAAAGACCAGCTATTGACTAATGTATGTCGTGCTGGATTGAATGATGGATGGATAATTACATATATAACAACGATTATTCCTCTCCTTATTGGCCTTATTGGTACGAGGTAATGAGCCAACCCTTATCTATACTATCTAAACTAGGGTCTATACTATCTATACTACGGATAGTAGTGCTTGGTGGGTCCGACTGTCGCTCACGCTAACGCTTGAAAGGCGCTCTTGCTCAGGGGATATAAGTCTTAGGCACTGGCTTGTCCCGATTAGATGTATATAAGTATTGATGAAGGATGGAGGCAACAATAACAAATGTAGGTAGGTTCCTCCCCTTAACGGCCCAAAGAGAATACCAAAAGCACTATAGATCGTAGTTGCTTAACAAATTGGCATCTTCATTGTCTTTCCTGATCATAAGTATCGTGAATAATTTCACCTAAGTAACCATCCATCACAAGGAAATAGTTAGTTGGGCTGTAGATAAGATGTGTGATCTAAGGTGCGAAGCCGCTTGTCCCTCCGGGGGCAAGGTCAATTATGTCCCTAATCTTGATAGAACCTGTACCTGCCAATTTAATATAGAACTGTACCTGCCAACCGCAATGTCCTTACCGGGTATAACTAGGCCATGATGTCTATGGCTGCGGAGACTTCCTCCGCATATATACTTTTATATGGTTGTTAATGAGGCAAGCACTCGCTCTCAGCCCCTTATTGGTACGAGGTACAGTGACCATTAGCACAGTGACCTTAGTTACCCAAGTAAGTGAGTGAATCTCCTCACCATATGAATAGTGAGTCCCTACCGGGCCTCGACCTCGTCTTTCTTCTCTCTCTCTAGCTAGGAAATCAATATCATTATATATGTCATTACGCCATACTGAACCTAAACTACTACATGCTCATATATAACTAACTACCACCATGCCCAGGTACGTTAGTGACTCGACTGATAAGGATGCGTAAGCAGGCTCGACTGTTAAGGATGCGTAAGCAGGCTCGACCCTTTTTTTGACTTATTTGGGGGGGGCCAATAAGTAAATTGAACCTTTAGGTACTCGACCATAAGGATGCGTAAGCAGGCTCGACTGTTAAGGAGAGGACCTTTAGGTACTCGACTGTTAAGGAGAGGTACGTTATGCGGGGAAAGCTTTTTCAGGCCCCATTCTCTTTGTTCAAGTCCAGGTGCTTTATGTTCCGGCGGAGGATGCGTAAGCAGGCTCGACCATAAGGGAGAGGTTTTTCAAGATTCCCTCCCATTCTTGCCATTTTAGTTTGGCGGAGGTTTGAACATCTTTCCCTCCTCTCCCTTTTGGTCGAGCACCTAAAGGTCCTATTATAGCATTTTCAGGACCCTTTAGGGGGCTCGACTGATAAGGACCCTTTAGGGTGCTCGACCATAAGGGAGAGGAGAGGAGGCGGAGGCAGAATACACTCTTAGTTTTGGATTATATCGATTAAGTGGCTCCATGAAAATAGCGTATATAAATAAATGGCATCTCCATTGGGAATCCCTATGGTGGGGAGGTTATAATGTTGGCCATCCTTCTTATGGGCAGCCTTCCATGCCTGTTCAAACTCACGATCCTTCGCGCGCTGCCTCGCACGCAAGTGCCAGTTCGACCACTCACCATCATGTTCATGGTCCTTCTTTTAGTGGGACTGCCTGTGGTAGCGCCATCGCAAACCCGTATTATCCTTTTCCTCAAGCACCCTCCGCACCACCGATGCAAGCACCTCAGCCACAACAGAATCTGGTGCAGCAAAATCCTCCCCAACAAGGGCAAGTATATGCCCAGCAGAATGCGCCCAATCCTCAGAATATGCAGCAAAAAAAAAGAAGAAGAATGAGGGGAAGAAAAAAGCCAATAATCAGGATAAAGGGGCTGGGGCAACCAACAAAATGCATCGGCAATCCTAATCAGAACTCAGGACCAAATAACCCTCCCAAGCAAGGGAAACTGAGAACAAACCAACCTTGTTCCATTTGTGGTGAATATGGATATTATACTCATCATTGTCCACTTTTACCGAAGGTGCGCCAAGCCATTGAAGCGAATAAACTTAAAGCAGCCCAAGCCTTGAGAGGCCAAGCTCCCATTGTTTATAAACCCAGGTCCAATCCTCAAGTGTTGCAAAATTCTTTCCCATCGCAAGGGACGGAGTCACTCACTATTCATATGGTGAGGGTTTGTCGCGGCCCAACAACCTGCACCCCCACCTAAGAAAGAAACCTTCATCATCTAATTCATCCGAAGATCCTTCATTTCAGACTGTATTCATGACCGCCGCGGATGTCCACCTTCAAACTCGACGGCACCAATATGAGATGCCACCTGAACTAACTGCTACCGAAAAGAAGGCGGACCCTCCCTTATCCAATGGCCCTTGACAAATTCCGCGACCACCCGCTGACTCGGTACCCAAAATACCGAAGGCGGCATTCAATTTACTACTTTTAAGGGTATGCGGGTGGGAACATATAAAAAATAGTTAGGTTGAAACAGAGGAATAGTAGTGAATCCCGGTTGTTATTACGTTTATAAGTCTCCTTTAGCCCGAAACTTGGTGGCGGAGCTTAGCCCTAAAATCACCTCTATAATGGCCCTATTATTATGATTTAAGGGGCTTAGCCTTCGATCTATCTATAAGCCCCACCTCTGTCTACTGAGGAAGACTTCTATCATAGCTCCTGTTCAACCCGAATGGTTTGGAGGAGAACAAAAGGGCAGGGCTGCCGGAGGGACAGGAAGTGAGTAGGAGTAAGAAAGGGTCAAAAGTGGGTTCCACACCTTCAGTTGAGACAGCAAGTTGTCATACCTATTATTCTCGTCCATCGAAGCAGAGAAATCTTTCTTTTAGTTAGGAGGAGCAAGCACTCCCTTCCGGGAGGCGGAGAAGGGCAATTCGTAGTTCATCGAGCATTATTAATGGATAGAAAAACCTGAAGTACATGTCATCATTCAAAACCTATGTTTTAGCGCTTCAAGATGAGCCTTAATTCATACCTATCTTCTTCCCTCAATCTGCTATGCTTGAACTCGGCGGATAATTGGGAGGTGGTACCTGGGGGCATAAGTTATGAACTTCCCTCCTTGAATCAAATATCTTCCTCTGCTCGTCTGGACTGGAGGCAGGAATTTGGGTTGTTTATTGGCCTTATCTCCCGGGTGAGCTTGACTTCCTGTCCTTGTTTGATCCTGCATCACCCCATATTTCTCACTTATACCGCGGGCGGGGTACCGGTCGAGACATTCCTCTTTCGACGTCCGCGCACCTCATATGGGTTGTTAATGCTCCCGATGATTGGCCTTGCACCAGCCATCATTTGGTTGATGAGGCGGATAATCCCTATCTTCTGCTATCCATTCCCCCCGTCCAATCAATAGGTTGATTCCCAGAGTCTTTAAAAGCCATACCTCCCTACGGGCATATCAGTTCTATGCATCCCCCCCTATAATACCCTATTTCCCTCCTCTATTTCCTTCGATCATCGGACGTGAAGGTCTGCAGCCACCGAAATCATCCTCCCTTCATCCGCTGGCATTCCTTGTTTGAGGCATATCGATTATAGAAGACATATGGGTTGTTGTAATCCCCATGGAGTCCATTATTGTAACTCAACCTCGGGGGAGGGAGAGAAAGCACCCTCATCGATCGAAGCAGCTGATCGACGTCGAGTCTCATACGGGTGGTGGAACCGGGGATCTTATAATGCTCCAGATCACTCTATCAATCCATTCCAGTCCCACCTTCATTCGTGTGCTGCAACTCATCAGCTATAGCCAGTGGCTAGGAGTTCTCACTTCAAGCGGATATTCGAGAAGCTGGCCGCAGCACCTCTAGTAGTTGGAGAAGGAGATAGGCGTCCACCTATTCGATCATATGCCATACCTTTTGGGGGGAGATCCCCTCCTTTCGTTGGACAGACAGAAATTGACTGGTAATTCGCCCTCCTTTGCAGATTATTTAAAATATCAGATGGACACTCCCAATCATGCTCTATGAATTGAACACCTCCTGGGCAAGCAGCACCAGAACGAAGGTTATCTGCCTCGAGGGGCGGCTCATCCAATCAAAAGAAGAAAATCGATGGCGGCCTTATTAGTCGAGCGTGCTTACGCACCCTTCACCCGGATCGAATATTATCGGAGTTAGAGACTGCAAATAAAAGCGTCTAGTTCAACCAGTGAAGGCAATCTTGGGAAAGAACCGATATGTACTGATCTTACTGGTCAAACCGAGCATTTATGGGGAGCCGCAAGATACGGCCAAAAAGCAACGAGCGAAGTCGCCGTAGCCGTAGTTTATATTTCAATCCGCTGTTGCCTATAGTGGAGATTGAATTGAACGAAAAGACTGGGAATTAAGCAATCAATTGAGCTGCTATACCTGGAATTAAGGAAGATATTTATCTTTCGCCGGGGAATAAAGTCAAGCAATTCAATATCCCTTATAGCGCCCCCGGTACTACATGAAATCAAGCAATTGAAGCTTATTGGTCCCGGTCGGCCTTAGAGGAAATCCTTCAATTGAGCTTATGGGAATAAATCAATCTCTTTATGTAGCCCCCCGGGAATACACAGGAAATCAAGCTTCTTCCTTTCGCTTCGCCCTCTCCTTAGTTTAGGGAATAAAGTCACCCGGGGAATGAATGCTATCAACAATTTATGTAGCTTCTGGGGTACGATCCAGATCTGGCTCCCGATTACGAGACTCGTACTCCTCACCTCTATAACGAACCTTAGTTTCTCCTCTGTCAGAAGGAATGACTCTTCCCATCGATAACGCAATTACGATATGATGGGTCGGGTAGCGAATCGGGCGCTGCCTTAGCTGCCTCTGTCTCGTCTTTGCTTGTCTTCCTCTGAACCGAGTTCGTGCTCAAGGGTCAATCAAACCACGAACCAAAGGAACTCTCTATTAACAACTCCCCCGTGAATGATCCCAAATCATTCTTAAAGCTGGGGCCAGACATAAAGATAAATGGAGTGAGTCCTCTTCCTCTTCTCTATCTAGGTATCACCTCCCCTGTAATGAGAACTCCCCTTAGATTGACTGGCTTTTTCATTCTTCCCTACCATCCCGGCAAGCGCTGGAACTTCTTCCATCCTCGTGTACTCTTCTTGCTCGCTCTCCTGGTTTGGCCCGGCTGAACCTCCTTCTCTAGGCCTCCGTTGACCTGCTTCTTCCTTAACTAAAAGTGACGATGACGATGCCAAGCTAATTCCTAGCAGGGCTGCC
>Ga0115842_100167_pt1 | contig 23784 bp, 22 predicted proteins | sample InSIn2SAF170_2_FD_83856 | JGI IMG/M metagenome (GOLD analysis project Ga0115842, IMG submission 83856)
GGAGTGTCATGGCTGCCGATTTGGGAGGCTTGTCATTTGGGGGCCAAGTCGGCTCACTGCACATCCATATTGAGCGCTTACAAGGTTGTTGCACACCTTGTAACAGGTAGACTCGTACACGCCGAGCGGGCTGTTCTGCTGTTAGTATTAGTAGCGTCGAATCACCTTTGATTCACTGTCAAACCTGATGCCAGCATTTACTCACCTCACCAGAGCTTCATATTCCGTGAGTACTTGTGTTTGAGCATGGACGCTAAGTTCGAGTCTATATCAAATTTGGTTAGCCAGTGCTCAACGTGCCGACCACGCGTTCGCGTTTGGCGCTAGAGCAACCCACGTAGCATTATCCTCTTTGACTACTCTGTCACAATCTCTAAGACGAAAGCACGGCCTATACCGTCTCGTCGAGATATAAGTGAGCACAATTCTTAGCTCTCAGCACACGAAATGGTTGAAATTCATCAATTAAGGCGAATGCAATATGATCATCCACAAACCATATTCTTCAACAGTTATGAAGCTTGCTTCACCAATTTGTTACTTGGAACAAGTCCTAGGTGCATACCCGCAGGTCTGAGCACGACCTGAATACCATCACTATCACCAATACTACAAGCCTGCCTGGTTATCAAACCGGTCTGTCCAGAATAGGCACGTGATTCGGATGTGTTTCCACCACCCAGTGTTTATACGTCATGACAAAGACCATTGTTAGTATTTGATGATATGACAACAGTGTTGTGCTGTGCTAGCGAGTTGCCGGCAACAGGTACAGTCTGGTACTAGCGAATTCCCTGAACCCTCGATTGAAGAGCACAAGTGTCAGAAGTCTCCGAGAAACCTCAGCATACTTCAACTCGTGGAAACAAACCAAGAACCACAAGGCTCACACAACTACCTTACCCTCTACACCAGCCCAACACACCCACCAACATCAACCTCCACCCCAAAACACCCAACCATGATCGTAATAACCTGTGCCTCCGGCCGCCAAGCCTCAGCCTTCCTCCCCGAACTAATCTCCACCTCAACCACCCCAATCCGCCTCGTAGTCAACTCCACCACCTCCCAATCCCGCCTGCAATTCCAATACCCCACCACCACCGTCATCCAGGCCGACCTCACCCACCCAACCGACTGCCAAAAAGTCACCAAAGGCGCAACAACAATATACCACATCCTCCCCCCTTTCCACCCCTCCGAATACGAAATAGGCAAAACCCTAATCGACGCTGCTGTCACCGAATCCCACCGCCCCGGCAACGTCTTTAAACACTTCATCCTCTCCACCGTCATCCAATCCCAACTCCGCAAACTCATGAACCACGACGTAAAACGGTACGTAGAAGAACATCTCATGGAATCCGGCCTGAACTACACCATCCTCAAACCAACCGCGTTTTTTGACAACTTCACTCCCGCGTTACAAAACCTCGTCAAACAAGCAGACACCGAAAAGAAACAACAGTTGGAATTCACAGCCCCTTGGAATCCAAACACTCTGTTCTCCGAAATCGCGCTTGACGACCTTGGGTCCGTAAGCTTAAAAATCATCTTCGAAGGTTCAAAACACTACTTCGCCAGCTACGATCTGACATCCACGCTCCCGCAACCCTGGAGGACAAAAATCGACATTCTGGCCCAAAAACTAGGTTGTGAAATTGTTATTAAAGCGGGGAGGATACAGGATGTTGTGCCGGGATTTGTGAAGGGGTTGGTTGGCGGTGATGATGAGGATGAGGATGGGCACAAGGGGACGACGGATGGGGTGGAGAGGATGATTTTATATTACAATCGACGAGGGATTGTGGGCAATCCAGGGGTTTTGGAGATGGTTTTGGGGAGAAAGGTTATGACGACGGAGGAGTGGGTTGAGAGGAGGGTGGAGGAGGCGAGGGGGCGAGATGGGGGAGAGACGTGAGGATTTGTTGGTTGGCGATTATTGAGGATGTAAAGGTGTAACACTGAACTGGTGTGGTTGACGAAGTGCTAGGACTATACCTTCATTGGTGGTCTAGCTTGAGTGGTTGGAAGCATCCGCGATCCTAACATCGATACTTAGACAGCACCGTGGAGTGGTTGATCAAGAATGGTAGATGGCTGAGACCAAGATATGAAGGTCTTCAAGATAGATGCATTTGATGAATAGAACAGGACGTATTGCAGACGTTGAGATAGAACATATAAAATCCCTATATATGAGTCTTTCCTACACAATTGTACTTTCTATCCTTCAAGCGTCATGGTGAGAGTCCGGTTGGAAACTAACCACCCAGAGTAGTCCATCATTTCTTGAACTGTACAATAGAAATATCTGTGCAGAATTAGGGGTTGAGATGCATTGGCGATAGCCAGTTCTACTCCGGAATGTACATCGAGGGACCTCTTCGTCGAGCTGGACACGGAAGTCTTGGAAGGTCGAGAGCGCGACTAGTCGGAAGCTCAAATGGTGGATCCCGAAGCAGAACCAGATCAGATCCGATGTATGGAGTATGGAGTTGAGGTGTTTTGCCTTCATCCTTGGAAATTGGCGAGCGGTTGAGTCAATGCCACACAGATCGCTAGCTTGCGATAGGCGAGAGCATTAGTGCGGGTATGCCTGGTGAACAGCCCGTATCGTCATACCCGTGCTTCGTGATGGAATCGGCGATGTGGCGGTGAACAGCTTTTGTTCGGACTATTTGCTGGACCTCTCTCTTGAGGGTTACGATGATGTGGTTGCAGTTGTTCCTTGATTTGTGACTTTTAGTTTCGGAGTACTTGAAGATCGTCAATCATTCATCTGTACATGTCGAATGCTTTCTCTTCTTCCCATCTCTTTCGTACATTCTGCATGATTTCTTCCTCATAAAGCTCGGTCAGACTCTTGGATCCCTTTAATATTTCTCTTTCATGCTTTTGTGCTTCCTCTTTAGTCATCAAGACAAGGTCTCCGAGTTTCAGGTTCGAAGTCTTCTGTCCCTCGCTTACATATACTTTGTTCATGTTTGTACCGGATGGAGGTCTGTTCCATCTAGTCAATACAAGACGTGTGGTCAAACCACTAACCACGCTTTTGCCGCGAAATACCTCTTCAGTGAGATATGCAATATCGTCTCTCGAAATCGGCACTTTCAGACCAATAGCATCATCATTGTTGACACTTCGCGCGAGCCTCTCCTCGAGACCTTGCAAAGCTGATAGCATACTCTCGTACATCTTGTCTCGACCACGATCACCAACTCTGTATTCCATTGGATAGTTCGCAATGCTGCAGATGACGTGGTTAGCCACCGTGTAACCAAACATTGCAGGCATAGTGCCCAGAACGGGCAATATTCTGACACGGAAATCTGGAAGCACTCCGAGATCGCCAACGTTGCCTTTCTCAACTTCTTTCTCAGAGACGGGTAGCAGCTCAGCTTTCCCGAGGCCTGGTTTCTCGGTCGAGAACACGACTGGTATACCTGAGGAGACACCCAGTAGCTTCAACCTTCTTCTCGTAGCCTTGGATAACGGATCGTCGGTACTGGTGGAAATGTCTCCAACACAAATTCTTGTTGGGTCACTCTTTATTCCTGCTCCCATAGCACTGATCACTTTGATATTATGCAAAACACAATACTGCAGCAGTCCCACCTTAGTATCAATGTTGTCGATCGCATCAACCACCCAGTCTGGCTGTCGTCCTCCCCCCTCTCCACTGTGTAGCTCATAATCCCAACCATCCAATAATCTTTCAGCATTCTGAGAACTAAACAGTTCATTACGAGCTTCAATCCTAGCCCATGGGCAGATCTGTTCCAACCTCCTCCTCACACAATGTACCTTTGGCGTGCCCACGTCTGCCAACGTAGCCAAAGAATGTCTGTTCAGACTACTCAACGTGACCTGGTCGAAATCAATGATGCGAACCTTGGACACACCACTCCGTACCAGCGCTGTAACGCAGTGACTACCCACTCCTCCCAGCCCAACCACCACTACAAAAGCATCCCTCAATTTCTGTAATCCCTCATCTTTCAGAAAGACGCGATTCCTGGCGAGCTGCTCAAGAATAAGTTCCTCATCGTAATCCCCCCTTCGAGCTCGTGCTGCTATCTTCGCGCTGCGAGTATCCTCAGCGTTGGAGATACTTGGTTGGCGTGCAGCGCCATATTCAGTGAGCTGAACCGTATCTTGCGGGCGTGAAGTTGATGGGATAGAGTCCTTGAGGTCATTGGTAGCTTTTATCCGCCGCAGATTCTGCGAAGTGTAATAGATCGTTGTAGCTGTGACGGCTCCGCAGGTGAATGCGAGAGATATGTTAATGATTGATGAATTTCGTTGCAGCCATTGCGAGATGGACATTTCCACTTTACTGTCAAATTGAAGCCCACCCGATATCCACAGAGTCACCCTCCGGACTGCAGCACGAGATTTCTTTAGCCGAGTCCAGCTGAGCAGATATGGACTATCTCATAATATCAGCAATCCAGTCCGGAAATTCTTCGGTTCTGCAAAATAACGCTTTTCTCAAAAGTCTCGTGCCTATTCAAGTCCTACAAACATTACCAAGCCTGCATAGCAACAACTCCAAACACTGTCGCGCGCTATCACAGTTGTGTCAGATCGATTTAGAATTCTTCAAGGTGTTGAAAGGCGTCAGTGAAGCGCCATCAAAACTCCAAGCTGCCGGACGGCTCCCAATACAACCTTCAACGACTCGAAACTCTACATCCTCACTACGAATTCCCACTCAAGTACCTCGAAAACAAATTACTCTCTACCTTGAACCAAACCAACACCCAACCACGAATCATTGAGAACATAACAGCCAGCTCTGACTCACCCTTCTGTCCGTCCCTCCAACCACCACCACCACCACCCCAATCATGGCCCGCAACTCCGAAAAAGCCCAATCAATGCTCTTCCGCTTCCGCGCCTCCCAAGCCCAAGAATCCGGACTCCTCCCCACAGCAGGCCAACGCCGTCCCAAAGCAGTCTCAACAATCACAACAATCCCTTTAGCCGAAAAATGGCGCTCTCAAGTCCTCAAAGAAGTTTCCCGCAAAATTACAAAAATCCAAGACGAATCCCTCTCAGACGCACAACTTCGCGACCTCAATGATGAGATCAACAAACTCATGAAAGAGAAGTGGTCGTGGGAGCGACGGATCAAGGAGCTTGGCGGACCGAATTATGGACGCTCGGGGCTGGGGAGTATGGGAACTGTGTTTGATGATAACGGGAGAGAAGTGCCGGGGGGTGGGAAGGGGTATAGGTATTTTGGACGGGCGAGGGAATTGCCGGGGGTCAAGGAGATGTTTGAGCGGGCGGCGAAACGGAGGGTTAAAGAAGAGAGAGGGGATGAGGATGGAGCACAGAAGGAGACGGTTAATAGACGGCATCTCGATGCGAAATATTTTGGGTATGGGCCGGATGAGGAGGATGCAGTGTTGTTGAAGTATGAGAGACGGAAGGAGAAGGATGCGGTGGAGCGGATTGGGAAGATTGAGAGTGAGGGCGAGGATGATGGATGGGAACCACTGCCGGGAGATGTGGGTGATGGTATGCAGTGGAGACTGCCGACGCTGGAGGAAGTGCAAGCAGAACTGATAGCGAGGAAGAGAAGGACGATCCTGGATAACCTCATTTAATATTTTCGAATACCCAAGCACGGAGTTGGTGGTTGCGAAATCAGGAAAAAATATTGATACAATCGTTCTAGACGATGCTAATGCTTCTATGATACCCCATCATAAACACTCACCAAACATGCTTCCAGCCGTTCCAAATAAGAATATGAACCTCCATAATCATACAGTAATCACCAACCTCGACTCTCTCCTCCCCAGGTTCCAGCCCTTCATTCTTCCACTTCCGGATTCGTTTGTGCACCTCTGCCATATTCTTCCCAGCACTGGTGCTAACACCATCCACTTTCCACCTCGTAAATCGATTCTTCCACACCCCACTGATATACTGCCACCTGCTCACGAATCCACGATCCCCACCCCAGTGCGTAAGTTCGTAGGCGCGTGATGTATACCCCGATCGAACAGCAGGATTTAGGAAGAGGCCCTTGTGCGCTTGTCCACTCGCGATCAGATCAGCATGTATAAGACAGCACTCACTCGCCTCGAGCTTTTTCGTTGCGAGTGAGTCCGGAATACCACGAAAGCGCAACCCTTGCTTAGCCTGACCGCCTTGTGCTGCGTCTCCTGAGTCGATGCGGTCGTAGTAAGGCGCTGCGTCGACTGCGAGCATTCCATTCCAACAGCTGGTTACTCTGGCTGGTGAGCCTTGGAGCAATGCCTGTCGTGTCTCTTTTGAGCGAAAGTAAGGAAATGTCGACATGACAGGGCCGCAGCCTTCGGTATCCCGCACGGCGAATGTGTCGTAGAGTGGGGGCGGGTAGTGGAAGTCTAGGCCGCAAGCAACGTCGTAGCGGCCTTCATTTGTAGCGAGGAGTGTAAGAACGTCAGAAGGTTGGAAGTATACATCGTTGAGGTATAGAATCTTGTCGAATGTCCTTCCTGTTGTGCGCTGCATGTGAAGCAGAGGTTCTAGCCCTTGATTGCGTATTTCGGATAGGTATGGTATTCTTCGTAGCTCTTTCTGACCTGGCGACGTTTTATCATCTGTCACGATCCACCCGCTCCTCTGTTGGCCATGTTCATCGATAGGACCTTTATTTATGACATCCTCGTGGGTGGCAGGGTCGGACACGACAGTCCGCTCAATGTTCAATTCCCCGAGTTTCTGATCTAGCTGTCGTACCACCTCAGCGGTATTATCGAGCCCGCGGGACTCGATGATACTGACATAAACGTTCTGAGGTCCTAAGGTTTGAATAAGCTTAAGGAGGCTGTTGATCCAAGTGTCAAGGAGGACATCTTCGGAAGTCCAGAATTGAGCGGCTATGTAAATTTTTTGGTCTTGTGCATCTCGCGGAAGGTCTTCGACGTGCTCGATTGTGTTCGCTATTAGCGTCTTTGAGAACGTGCCATGTGCACCGAGGAGCCGGAATATGTCAAGGAAGAACACGAAAACCAAAACACCAACGACGGGCCGGGAGTAGCGTCTCCAGAACAAACGCCGGTACGAGGATAGCAACATTGATTACGCAGCAAAGGGTTGAGGTGTGTATTGCAGCATTGAAAATGCTCGAGGCATCCTCCACTCTCGATTCTGTCGCTGTTGAGAGAGCTACGTAAAGGTAACGGCTGGCCTGATATCGGCGCTAAAAAGGAGGGTTAAGGGCACGTCTTTGCGAGGTGGGGATCCTTCATCTCATCCACTCCGGATATCACGGCGGAATGAGGAAGGATCATCAAGTAGTGTACTAGTATTGTAAAGTTCCGAAAATGAAGATCTGTCTTTGTGTACGTGAACCAGCTAGTACCAGATTGGGAAGGCGCTTGCCTGCACCTGACAGTCCGGGTCAGGGATGATGTCGCACCCTGATTTCCACTCCGCTCGGGCTTGGCAGACAACTCGCTCAACTCAGTTTTCTGCTCTCCTGTATTACGAAGCCTGACCGATGGCGTATGTGTTCCTTGTTTTAAGTATCGTTGCGCACAGAGTTCACAGTGATAAGAACCGAAAATGCGGCCCAAGTGAAAGCAAGCATGGTTTTATCATTGTTTGGGCTCACTAGTGGTACCATGACGGAAGCTTGGAAGAATGCTACTGTGTATAAACACTGCAAAACACCGGTAAATTCTCGATCCGATTGAGTAAATATAGGGCCTTCCTGAAGAAGACTTATAGTGTGTACACAAGCATGGAGAGAACAAAAATAGTGATCGATTTGGTGTATGAGTACCAGCACAGGTTCTCGCAACGGTTCGATCAATATTGCTCTACCCAACAGCTACGGACACGCTAAGCACCGGGATTGGTACGCCGTTGGAAGATGTGAAGATCAAACCGCACATACTTTCGTGAGGCTTCCGAAGCTAGGTAGGCAATAGTCGAGATTCTGGCGAAACGAACACCATGATTTTCTGGTTCGGCCAAGGACAATCAACCTCAGATAGTCAATTCCGAGACCTAATCAAGGAATTGACTCAAATGCCCTCAGCTAAACGTTTAGCTAAAATTCATAAGCCATGCGAGTTACTGCTTCCAGGACTGTTCTCTTTTCATCAATTCAACCCTGTCACCTCCTAGACGCTGTGCAATCCCTAAAGAATGGTGCAGTCGTACTGCAACGCGGTCGTGGAGCTGCTCAGCCTTCATATAAACGAATACTATGACGAACCTCCACTTGACCGCATTTACGTCCCACAGCTTACCTTCCCTCTGCCAGGACCACCTTATTTCAGAATCCTGGATCTACCTGTGGAAATCCAGTGCGAGATCCTAGAACATGCGATCAACCCCTGGTCATTGGAGATCATGTTGAAACATACGTCCATCAAGTGCCGCAAATGGCGAACGCTGAAGCTCGTGTCCTATCACAGACATGCAGCAACCCTCTCCATATCAGAAGAGGTTAGTAAAGTTTTGCAGCTGTTCAAAATACACCCACAGCTATGGGACGCTGTATCAAGAGTCGTTCGAAAGAATTACCAAGGTGTTGCTCACATTCACTCTGAGAAAGATTGTGCTCGGGCCGCGATGTGTAATTGGCGGCTTCCAGCATCAATAAGGGAAATCGTGCAGCAAGGCACGAAGAGGTTGCATATTCGAGGTTTATTTCCAACCAAGCGTGCGAGAGAAGTTTTCCCTAAAGCACAGTCAGTCATTTATCATCCTGGGTCTTTTCCTTTCAGGGCTTGGGCTGACTGGCCTCTATCTGCAGATTACAGAGAGCTCCACTCCGGCGTGTGGGACAGACGATTCATAATCGCAGCGAACAACTATGTAAGCTGCATGAATCAGTTTGAACTCGGAGGTTCACATACAGCGGATGATAATGCTGTCGGTGTTTCATATAGGGCGCACATCCAAGAGAGCTGTTGGCGTGGTGACTGGCATCATAGAAACGATGCAATTGTCAATGTTCGCATGATGGATGGAGAGTTTTATGTAGCAAGTCGCAGGGTGGTCGCGAAGGATGTTGCACCAGAGTCTGAGGCAGTAGTAAGATGGGAATTCGCTGGGAACTGCAAGTTGATGAATAAGAGAGTCTTGAGGACATTGATTAAGGAGGCTATGTTCAGGGAGGAAACTAGTCGAGAACGTGGATGGATGGCGTTTATCAGAGGTTGGTTCTTGAGTAATTGTCCTCCTAACGCAGAAGTAGTCGACTAGTCGCTGTTGTAACAATTAACGACTTTGTGGTAGAACAAGGACGTAACTGATCAGGAACAACTGTAACAAGCAAAGCAAGAGTAAGCAACTTGATTACCAGTAAACAACCAGTATGAGTTTGTGCTTGTTGCCTTATTGCCTGAAGTTCGGCCCGGTGGATCCACACGAAGAAACGTTTTCACATTTATCCCGAACTGTTTCACTTCTTCGAGGCAATTGTGGATGCTAGGTGAGCTCCGAGTCGGCAACACAAGACACAAGAAACATAGTACATATTACCAAAATTTTCACCACGAATTAAGACACAAAAATGCTTGGCTAGCTCAGTCGGTAGAGCATCAGACTCTTACAAAGTGTTTATCTGAGGGTCGTGTTCGTAAATCCCACTATCTTCCTTGGCACAGTACTAATACTGTGTAGGGGTTCGAGCGTAAGACTTCCAACACATCCTTCACGCCGAGGTATCATTCTAACTCAAAACAGCCCACGTCGAGCTCAATTCTCTCCGTTCGGGTGATTCTTTTTTGCCTTCTGACCCCTCACACGACTTGGAAAGTTCTATCGTCGCTGATCACTGCTGAGAAACTGTAGTCCGCCACAGGTTGTCCAGTAAACAATAGACAACTACACGTTCGGAGAAACCTGACCCTGAGTTGACTAATTGACATGCTGCCACTGAGATCACTATGAAATAAATCATCGTTTTGCCAACAGTCGAGTGAGGTCGTGGTCGGTACTGTCCTTACTGAACCTGATGGTGAGTGACACCAATGTCTCAAATTGACCTACTACCACCCATGAAGTCTTTTCAAGGTCGAGGGTGGCCCATAGAGATGTTGAGTATGTAAAAACCTAAACGCGTATTTCTGTGCTTCGCGATAATGGCGTGCGTCGCCAATATTCGCAAAACATAGATATGTCTTGGCTGCTTTTCCATATCAATCTTTGATCAACTCCTGAGAGTACAATGTCGGCAGGAATATGAACTGTGGTTTCAGTCCATGACAGACACAGACATCATGATCATGTCGTTAAGAGATACGACTCCTTCTTCAGTTGCTTCGCTGTCTTGCGTGCCTGATGCATGCTACCGCCCATCGCCTCGAGAGCCCTCGTGCGCTCATCAAGGGCTTCCTCCGACACACGGTCAAGGATGAACCTGCCCATGTCACCACTCCTCCATTTCTGAACGAATTGTAGCGCAGAAGACTCGAGATCAGGTAGACCACCTTTTTTCAAGCGGCCTTGCTTGCGAGCCAGGGCTTCTAGCACAACAAAAATGTCATTCGTCGGCTCACAGAAGTTGCTGTATAGCGATGGATCTTGTAGGTTGAGATGAAAAAGAAGATAATCGGCGATGGTGGTAGGTGGCACGATAGTGTCTTTGACATTTCCACAGAGTGCGAGCTTGAGCATGCTTTCAGCATCAGGGACATATGGCACGAAGACACCCGGCGTATCGATGAGGTAAACGCCTTCTTTCCCGTCTTCTCCATCTATGATTTTGACACTTGTACCGATCTTTCTTGTAACACCGGGCTGGTCACCTGTTCTTGCAGCCTTCTTCTTTCCCAAGCTGACGTTGCGAAGGGCGTTCAGCAGAGACGACTTGCCCACGTTAGGCATCCCGACAACCATGAGTCGAGTGCCAAACAATGATTCGGATGTCTTTGTTTGAAGTCTAATGAAATCCAGGATGTTGTTCGTAGTAACACGAGATTTGACGTCGGAGAATAAGGCAGGTGATGGCGCATCCCATTTCGCGATGACTTTCTCCCTCTTGACTAGTCAGCCCGTTGATTCACAACTCCATCATTCAAGAACGCACTTGCTTATCGGCTGCAGAAGATTTGCTTCCCAGATCTTGTTTGGTGTACACTACTAATCGTGGCCGTTCACCAAGATTGTGCTCGAACAGAGGATTTCGCGACACAAGCGGTGTTCTGTAATCTCGACATTCGATAACAAGATCGATTGAGGCCAGGAGGCCTTTCATCTTGGATAATCCAAGGGCATGATGTCCTAGGAAATAGGAACGCGGAATCGAGGACAGGTGGGGGTACGCCTGCCGGGGTGCGAAAGTTGCCATTGTTGTGCGTGGTCACTCTCCAGAGCCATGTTTCTTCAGGCAGAATCTTGAAAGCCGGTCAGCAACATGCTCAACAGATGTTAAACGCAGAAGAGCGTCTTGTAGCGGTGAAGGATGCACCATGTTCGAATCGCCGAAGCAGGACATCAAACATCTAGATGGTGTGCAAACAGAGCAAAATATTATATGATCTTCGAAGCTTCTTTATCAAACTCTGGAATCATTGATAAGGTGACCTTCTCTGCTGCTTTCGTTCGCCTCAAATCCCATCGACAAGTAATGGTCCGTGCTTGGCCGTTTTTGAAGCGCGCGAACTGTCTTGCCCTTTCAACAGCTGGTCAACGTGCCACTTGGGTGAGCATCTTAGCCTTAATGAAGTTGACCTCAAGCCGAAACGCGTCAATGTGTTACAATACTAGCATTTATATGCAGCACTATTAACTGAGTCTCAAAGTGCATTGAGTGAATGAACCAACGAGCATGTATCGGCTTGATATCTCTAACTTGCAGTGTTCTTGTCCCTTGCAGTTGCTAACATTTCCAAATGCAATTGGTGCACCGGATCGACAAAGATGCAAGCTGTGCATGCTTCTGCATGCTTGTGGTCTGCATACGAATGCTGAATAGTCGTTCCTGTTCTCGCAAGATTCAATGATATGTGCGACACTATTTCTGACGCAATTCCATGGCAAAAATCCTACATGGGGCACATCTCATGGACCTTTCACCGCCTCCGGATCGAGCTTTCCATGGCCAACACGGACAGTGAGATTGCGGTGACACCCATTCCAGAACCACGTGGAAACCCTACGAGCTCGTGCTGAGGTCTCACAGACCCGTTGTCCCTCAGTTCTCGGCCTACAATGCACAACCACGAGCTGGGTTGAGAAGATTGCAAAAGGCAGGCACAGTAGCAGGGCACGACAGCTGAATTGCATCCGGTCCTTCTTCCTTGCGTGACACCGAAACAGGGCCTGGCGCGTGGTTTTACCCGGTGTACCTCGAGCCACTGATGGTCACGGATGCAAGAGCTTACTGAAGCCAATTGAGAGCATCTGGCAGGCTGGTACCTCAACATCAAGGTAAACACGTTACGATTCGAAGGTCCCAAAGTACGGTGAAGGCGATTCTATACATCAATATAGCACACCAAGTCGTTCATGTGCGAATGTGTTTTCACAATACCACCCTGTTGTCCGAGTGCAACAACGTTCTTCCGTGTGTCGGACGTAGTGACTGCTTTGCTCTGCAGCTCTGCCGATTGTCCGAGAAGCCTGCGTCGAGCCGCAGCACGTGTACTCGGGTAACGACTGTTCAGACGAGGACGGCCACAACCCAAGCACAATCCCGTTACACAGCTTGATTCGTATGTTGCACATGAAAACGTCGACGCAATCTCTTTTCGTAAAACCGTGTTGGTAGAACTCAATACCGCGAGACAGGACCCTACTCGAGTACAATATGCAAAGCTGATCTGACATCGAACAATCTCGGAGTATGCATGATTTACGCGACTAAGGACATATTTGCCAGAAAGAGATACCGCTCTACAACCAATTCACTTTCGTCTATACCTAAGCTGCATAATCTATCGACCAATCACAGAGCTCTGATACTGGCCAAACTAGGCTCGAATCAGGAAAGCAGTCCAAGCAGGTAGCCGAACGTGAAATATTCAAGCAATGCTCGACGAGGATACCATCCCCATTGCTCAGTGGCAAGTATGGGACGCTCGTTCATGCCTACCTTACTCATCGCGAGCCTGTAGTCTGATCTGCATGCACATGGCTCGGACCAGTGCTTCGACGACTTCGAGGTTCCTTGCTCGTCATACTTCTCTGGTGTGTCTCTACTCACCATCCCTGCTAGTCAAATTGCAGATTGTGGAGTTATCCGTGCCTCTCCAGTGTCATAAGCTGGATCTCCGACTCGGATACCATGCTGAACAATGTTGGGGAAGCCCTCAATGGACTGCATATGCATATATGTGTCCAGCCATTCGTGCGTGCTTCAAGACAATGGCTACCGTTTTGAATCACAGCCTAGTGCCACTCGCTCCCTGTGCTGACTTCGAATATACCCCTCAATCAACCGCATCCGTCTCTTTGTTTGAGGCAAGGGAAGACTCTCTAATCACACGACTAACCACATGAACCGCGGCTGAAGCTAGACGTATCAGTGCATAGCAAGAACAACAATACCAACTGAACAGTTGAGTCAGTATTGGCCGAGGCAAACATCATGTATCCACTCTTCCTAACAGAGGGAAACATTCTCTGTGGGGCAATAGCCATATGTCTCTGCTCGATAATCTACATCAGCCTCAGTCAAAGGCAACGGGACACAATTGTTCGGCGACTACGATGGAGAAAAAGACGACCATCTTCAGTCGAGACACCACCACGATCATTAACACCCGAAAAGCAAGTCCTGATCAACAATGCCATACAAGAACCAAATGATTACGTCACTACCTTCCCGCCTTCTCAACGAGATGCTCTTCGAGAACTGGCACGATCAATGTCACCGCATCAGCGCGACCAACTCGGTAACCTCGACTTCGACCAAGCAGAGTTTGAAAAGTCATTACTTGGCTTCGAGGAAGACTTCCGAACAACCAGTCCCTCGAAGTACAGCTATTCAGGCATTTCGATACAGGAGATAAAAGCGCTAGGAGACTTCCCCAATTATGCCGCACTCAGTGGTGTACCCCTTCCCGAGGCGTACAAAGAGTTCAACATCGACACTGCCAAGCCAAGGCCATACCGGCCATTCCGATGGGCTTACCATCAGACTATGTCGCTGACCAAACTGGAAACCAATTGGTGGTTGGAGCTGGAGTCAACTTACAAAAGCCGGATCGCTCAACGGAAGGAACTATACGCGCAGCATGGCACAGGAGTGCTCCAGTGGCTACCAGGCTCCGAATTAGCATGCAAAGAGCTCATGGAGATGTGCCTCCAATTCCTATGTGCCCGCTATCCGCAATACTTCAGCCTCGCGCCCCTAACAGATGACGCCACCAAGACAGTCTTCACAAATAAAATCCTCAACACGAGTCAGATCGTGCAAGACCAGCATCCACTCCACATTCTGCTAGACAACGTCCCCGAAGACTTCGCCATCATGCTGCGCAACCCCGAAACAGGCTACTACCATTTCCGCGCTGGCATGATCTGCTCCGCCATAGGCTGGAACATAGACGAGAAAATTGGCAAACAACTCCACGAAATCCACGCTTCGATTCCGGACTACAAAGAGAAAATGCAATTCAGCATGGATCGGTAAGTTCAGTTCCACTGTCGTTCCAATCCCCCCTACCCTCCTCTCATCCACCATCTCAACCAACACATTAATACATCCAAGCTTCTTCGCCAAACTGCCCACCTTCAAGCCCATCCAACGCGGCTCCTGGGGTCTCGAAGTCGATCAACCCCTCTACATGCCCCCTGGCGACCCTCACGAGAGGTACCGTGGTATGCAAAGCTCCGATCTAACTCCATCACGCACCCATCTCCGCGTCGACTGGCAAACACTACGACGTCTCCCTCTCTCCGGCGCTGTAGTTTTTAATTTCAAAGCCCTCTTTACCCCAATCACGGAATTTCGAAACGAGCCTCGGCTTCCGAGTTTAGTGCTCAAGATCTTGACGGAGGGAAAGGAGAAATTCATGAAGTATAAGAGTATTTGGCATGTGGAGCATGTGGTTAAGCCGGCGATGAGGCAGTATGAGAGGGAGCAGAAAGAGGCGGGGATTTGTGAGAGGGATTGGGAGGTTAAGACTTTGGATGAGAGTCCTTATTTTGAGGGGTGGGAAGAGAAGTGGCATGCTGCTCAAGGCTTTTGAGTTGATGTTTGGATTTTCCATGGTTTTCTGTGTCCTTACCGGAGACTGTCGGTTTGTGGTGCATACTGACACGGAAAGGCACCAAAGTGCACGATTTCAGACAAAGGAAGTTGATGTTGTGAATGCAGCTTTCCAGAGCCTGCTGCACTGCAAGCTGCCGTAGGTTTGTTGTCTCTGGCTATCACTTTCACTTCCACGAAGTACCGCTGTTTCCGTTCTTGCAGTTTCTCTAGCCAGGTGCACCTTCCTAGGGACAGTAGCTACTGCTCTCGCATTTTCCCTTCCTAACTAAAACTTATCAGTTTTCTTTTCTTGAGTCATCAAATTCACCACCCCAATCTGCCGTGTTTTCACACTTACTTTAACCTCACTGATTCTTCACGGTTTCCATTGAAGTTGTGAATATGACGCTCATCGAAGAGTTGATGCACCTCTACAATCTCGACGAAGACACACTGCGAGCTATTGTTGCCATACAGGCTGCCGATCTCGAAAAAGATGCACGATCCACGACTGCGAATCGAAATGGTAGACTTGCAACTACTCATCGGCAAGATCAAGACGCCATCGAAGCAAGAAATCTCGTTATGAAGGAAATTGACGATGTGCGACGATACAACAATGACGCGAACCTAGCAAGAAGCATCGCTTCCGCAGTCTTGTCAGACGCTAGAGCTATTGAAGCAGCAAGAAATGATATGAGAGAGAATAACGAAGACGAAGGAGATGATGTGGAGGCGAATGGGTTGCAGATTGAACACCCAGGCACGAGTCTGGCTAGGTGGGCAGGGCTGTATATGGGCGAGCAAGCGGGCAAGGAACAGTATGCTGTTGAGTATCAGAGAACTCAAGAACTCAATGGCACCAACATCTCACAAGAGCAGAGCAGACGTGTCGCCGATTGGTGGTCCGCGGCCAAGGAATGCGTCAGCTGTCTCGACCAGAAGTCACACTATGAGATTATTGTCCCGAGATGCAACCATCCCTACTGTCAAGAGTGCTTATGCGAGCTCTTCCAGAAGTCCTTTATGGACGAGTCTCTGTTTCCCCCACGATGCTGCCACAACAACCTAGAGGGAGCCGAATTGGCCTTCCTCCTTTCCAAGGATTTGCTAGAGAAGTTCGAAGAGAAGAAGGTAGAGTTCGGCACTGATGATCGCACTTACTGTCACATTAAAACTTGCTCAACCTTCATTCGTCCACGCCCCGCTCCTCAACGTCGTGCTGACTGCCCAAAATGCGGCGCGGAGACATGCTTTCGATGCAAGCAGGAGTACCACCGAGGCGCTTGCCTGGAGAATACTGAGGATCAAGCCGTTCTGGAACTTGCCGAAGGCCTAGGTTGGCGTCGCTGCAGCAGATGTAATACGATGGTCGAGCTTGTCCACGGATGCCATCATATGACATGCAAATGTAGGTACGAATTTTGCTACCTGTGTGGCGGTCCGTGGATCCCAAAGACTTGCAACTGTCCAACATGGGACGAAAGACGACTGTTGGAAAGAGCTCAGGCAATTGCCGACAGAGATGGACATATCAATGGTAACGAGCAAGCTGGACAGGTTGAGCGAGCTGCAGCAATGCTCCGCGAACGACACGAGTGTGATCATCTTGAGTACGAATCTTTTGGGGGTCAGTTCGAGTGCGAGGAGTGTCACGATGAGATGCCATTATTCATCTATCAATGCCGACAATGTGAAATCCGGGTCTGCCGCAGATGCCGTTTCAATCGACTGTGACGAAGTCTGCAGAATATTGGACGAGAAGGCTCACGAGTAGAGGCCAAATCGTTCGACGAAAGTGTTCAGCGTAAAGTAATTCTGAAGCATGGCGGAGATCAGAAGTGTCATGTTTTAGAAGGTTATGGTCCGCAAGGAGTTGTGTCAAGCGAGCAAGTTCGATCGGTCAAGGACCATAGCTGGCAGGCATATGTTCTGCTTGATGTGTAGGTGGGAGACACATCCGCCAAGGTAGTAGCCTACTAAAATGTGCCTAGGTAGTCGTAAGTACCATGTTAAAGATGTTGTTCACCACAATCCCACGTAATTCGATCAAAAGATTTTTTTCTCTTTTTCGGTGGCCGTGTTGCTCACGAGCTCTGTCTGCTAGCTGGTAGCTCGACGACCACTTACCACGGATTTGAGAAAGCCACTGCTCTAGCAGTATTAAGACTACAGGTAACCTGTCCGTACGAAACTAAAGGACCAAACTCGACAGGGGATTCCATCTCTGTCGCAGATTTCTCAACACAGACTGAAACTCAAATGAAGTCATCTCATCCTCACTCCTTCTTCTATCCATCTTGGTTCGTTTACGTCGGCCGCATTGCGTGTTTCAGGATGAGTGCACGAGCCCACACAAACATTGGTATAAAGATTCGCTTCTTGACTTTCTTCAGACTGTCTCAACGAGAACCTGTTAAATTTCCTACTATTCATATCCAGGCATCAATCCCAGGGATGGATAGTTGTATATGTATATAGGAAGTCGCCAGGGGAACCGCGAACATCTCTGAATGGATAGAGGGTGTGGATACTGATACCAGTCCTGGTCAGCGAAGAACGGTCCGAAGTCGGTTCAGCCAAGGGCGTTTTCATTAATCATGGGCGCTCGACAGCTTGCGCAGCAACGAAGGAGTACTGCAGAAACAGGACGTCGAAGTGGTGCAGCATCAAAATCGGATGATGTGTTGCCAAGGTAAGTTCTTCGTCTTGTTCTCTTCTGCCGCTCTCGTTTCGGGTTTGTTGATACTGACGAAGTTGTAGTGATAGTGGAGAGGCCACCAGCATCATCAACACCACCACCGGTAATCCCTCCAGTCTCACCTGCACCGCCTGCTGGGACAGTACAGTTGCAGGAAACGCCATACAATGCTCTCACAACAACACATTCTGTCAAACCTGTGTCGAGCAAGTGTACCAAGTTACCATTCTTAATAATGGTCCCATCCCTCCAGTGTGTTGTGAAAACGGAGCACTTCCCAGAGAAGAAAGCATGTGGCTCCTGTCCAGAGAAACGCAGCGAGCGGTGCTGGAGACCCTCGAAGAAAGAATAAACAATAGGAGAGCCGAAGTGTGGACGTCCTTGGCAGATGAACAAGCTTTGCATAATCTGGCGCAGGACAGAGGGTGGTAAATACTGCTCATCTAGTAGAGCTGTACACCACACTGACCTACCTATAGGCAATTCTGCCCGAACTGCGGCCGATGTATCGAGAAAGACGAGGGTTGTGATCACATCTCGTAAGTCCCCACCCTCTCGCGTCCATGAACAATAAATAAACTGACATACCTGCCACAGCTGCTCGTGTGGAGAGAACTTCTGCTATAAATGTGGCGCTGTCCTCGGCCGGTGCGACCATTTTGAGCCAGACCTCCAACAACAACTTCCAATTGCCCGTTGTGGCCCAAGGCATGGATGGTTGCAGTATCCTCGGGCATGTCAACATCCTCGAGAAGTAGTAACCGCGATAGGAATTCAGGGAGGTACGGGATGTTGCACACATGATCGTCAACGAAATCGGTGCGGTCTATGTGGATTCCAATGGTGCGGTAATTGTCGGACGGCGATGAGGGTTGATGTTGGTTGAACAATGTCAGACGATCATTTCACAGTGGCAGTGGCCGACGGAGATGGTGATGATGTTGGTAGTATCGGTGATGGCAGTGATGCTTCAGCACTTTCCCTTCGAGACTGTCTTGTCTGTGCTATCGTCTCTATCAAGAGGGCAGAGCATGGTTAATCTGGTGTCAGCGGCATGAGCCAACTCACGATACATCCACTGCGAGTACTTACATACAGTAGATGTCTTATGTATAGTACAGTACAGCAGTAACTTACCAGGTAGGAAACGTGAAGCGAGAGCACATCGGAGTTGTTGAATACAAGTGAGAGAATCTGATTGGCTGAGGTCGATACCAACAATCCTGGCTGCAAGATGATCTCAGTGAAAACATTGACATGTGAATCTACCATACGAAATCAGCGAGTGATAACATTATGATATCGAGTTTCATTGAAGATATTCTCATACACGAAATACTGTATAAAATCATCGTCGTTGTTTCAAACTTCAAATTACAAGTCGTATTGGCGTACTCCTCGCACAACATCAGACACAACCATTACATCGTCTTACTGGACATCATCTCCTCGCAGCAGTAGTAAGTAAGAGCAACATGGTACCATCAGTAGCGCCGTCATCCGACAGCACTCTACAAAATGGCATTTCTACACAACATGAAAAACAACAGTCCACGACTCCCGCCCTAGAGCACGAATCCAAAACCTCAACAGACACCCTCCTCTCCACCAAGATAACCTCCGTCCTCAGAAACTGGGGCTACACCGAGGCCGAGCAGCGTAAAGTCGGCAGTCTAGTGGCTGCGAATACGGTGCATGCTACAACCACCTGTATTCCCAAAAACGAGTCTGGATCTGATGTTGATGGTGGTGTTGGTGCTCTAATTGACTCATTACTTGATCCGAATGCATTGGAGGAGAGATGTTTGCGTTTGAATAGTAATGAGATTGTGTTGCTTATTCAGACTCCGAAGACTGTTGATAGGATCAAGGATGGGGTACTGGATTTGTTGAGGGAGAGGGGGATCAGGCCTGTTAGGGTTTATGTGAGGGTCGTGGATAGTACTGAGGAGAGTGAAGAAGAGACTGGTGCTTCGCTGCTTAATGTTGTAAATACTGATATTGGAGGACCAGGAATGGTGCAGTTACTTGATGCCGCTTTTCATGGGGAGGAGTGGAAGGAGGATTTGGTTTTGAAGGAGGCTTGGAATGGGTTTGATTTGCTTTGGCGGGATGAGGTGAGGGTTGATCACACGGAGGACTTGAGGCAACGGGCTGCTGCGGAGACTGAGACGTCTGAGAGAGAGCACGAGGCTCAGCTGGAACCGGAAGCGGTGTCGACATCCGAGCCTGCGCTACAGACTGAGGAGGAGAGGCGCGATTTTACTGGAGAGAGCCTCCACCCGGTTGATGTTCATCCGAAGACTGAGCATGAAGAGGATCCTGTACCGCCAATTGAACACCCGGCTATGAAGGTTTTGCGTGAGATCGAGGCTGAACAGTCAGGGATAGAACATCCGACCTGGTCGCGTGAGCATGAGAGTCAATCTGTGCTGGATGTTATCATGGCCCAATCAGCAGGATTGAAATCCACTGATCCAGAGTCTCTTATTAGTCAGGTTAATGAGCATGATGGAGTGGACGATTCGGTATTGGTTGAAAAGCCGTGAGATATGGTTATAGCTTGTAAAGTCCTTACACTTTTCAACCGCTGTCGGACCCAGATCTACTTCTCATGCTTGGACTGCGGCCGTTCTCACTGGCACTGCCATCTTCTCCGTTCACATCTGCCATTGCCGTGTCTTCGTCGTCCATCGCGTCGAGTTCAGCTTGCAGCGGGCTTTCTCTGGGTTCTAGCTTTTCCAGATCTTCCAGTACTTGTCGCGACGGCAATTTCCATAAACTTGTGGCGCAACATCGCTCTTTCATCAATAGCTCGTCCACAAATTCATCCATGTATGTCAGTGTGTACTCCTCTTTCCTTCGTCGTCTCAACTTGCGGGAATCCAACAGAAGTGGCTCGAGGGTTTTGTAGATCTCATCCGGCTCAAAGGTTAAGCGGACGTAGAAAGCTGCAAGAGCACGTATGTATTTCCACTCATCGCCACCACTATTAAGATACTCAAGGATGATGCTGTGGTCCGGAACGAGGGTTAGCAGCTTGAATGCAAGGCATAGAAATGGTGTTGGCTTCATTCCTACACCGTAAGTGCCTCCAATGTAGGTGAGTTCAACTGCTCGGTCAAGCAGTGTCGCTGCATTCAGACCAAAGCATTGTTCTTTCCAATACAGAGAGTCTGTTATGCGGTCGCGTGTCGCAGTCTCGATCAAGGTTGCTGGGTTTTGTCCTCGAACAAGTGGCCCTGAATAACCTCGATTGTCGAGAGCGCTCGACGCATCTGCGCGGTGACTCATGGTGTTGGTCAATATGCGAACATGTCATGCAGATGTGGTCTGGCTGTAAGAAATTGCGCGAGCCTAGTTATCGATCAAGACATTGAGTATAATGTTTACCCGTTGCAATTTGTGAGGCTCAATTGCATCGATCGAGCTAATCCACTTTTGGCGAAATCACCCTTAACAACCAAAAGTAAACACGATTTTCAAGGATGCCCTGAAAGTGACGAGCATATCGGACAGCCAAGACTCACACCAGTCCAATTGAACTGTTAAAGATAGAGATTACATTGTTGGAAATCTGCATTTTAGAAGCAGATACCAAGCTTTTTCATTTCAAAAGTAATGGTGCTCCTCACATCGTCAGCAATATCAGTTATACTCTCTAGTGGGGTGGTTTGCACGTTCACATTCCTACTATTTCTTTCAGGATACACTCTTCAACAACAAACTGTCAGATCTTTGCAAGCCGCATTACAGACACCGATAACAGAAAGAACACGTCTCAGGCCGGTGCCCGAGCCTCAATTTGACATCGTCGATGATATCGTTCCAGAAGTGGTAACCAGCTCCTCCCAGGCGACAAACTGGTTAGAGTCAGCAGAGACAGTGTTGGGTTCCTCCTCGGACGAGAGTGGGAACGATGAAGCTACCGTTGAAGATATCACCTACTTCCCACCAGGCCTTCGACTAGCTTATGTCCTATCGGTGACGGACCCGGCAGATGTCTGCTCAGCGGTCCTCTTTGCGAAGCACCATCGTGCATCGTCTCGGCTTCCTGTCTTGCAAACAAACATCATTTTCCTCTACCCATCCGACTGGGAGATGTCGATGAAACCCGCCCACATCCAAACCTTGCGTCTTCTGCTGCATTCAGAACACGAATATTCGGTTCTTCTTCACCCTGTGCCAATCTCGAAAGTCTGGACAGGAGTGGATACGGAGTCACAACTATTATCTGAGCTTGCACGCGGCGCCTGGCCTTATGATCGGCTGATGTATCTCCGCGTACCAGGTCTTCTTACCAATACTGCACGCCTTGATGATGCGTTACTCACTTCATATACCATACCAAGCACACTGAAGTCCGACTGGACGAAGCTCAAAGCACCTGGACGAAGATCAACTTCTGAGGCGTTGCATCCGGATATCTTACTGTGGGCACAAGGTCGAGGACTCATGAGCCCAGAGGCGGACATGAAGCATAGTCTGGCAGTGAAGGCCAGCGATATAAGTGCTGATGATGGGGGTGATGGTGCCTCTGTGGATCAGGCGGCGTATGTAATATTTGATTGGGATGAATTTGACCTGGGCAGAAGTGGCGAGGTCGACCGAAACAGAGGCATATATGCAAAGTTTCAACATGACACACGCGCTATGTGTGAGGGAACCGACCTTTTAGGATAAGCACGGTTGTTTTATCGCATGATGTTTTGATATCCAGGAATTTTAGCAGGTCCGGTCTTGAGGTTTCGAAGCTTAGAAATTCGAGCGTTGCAGTCTTTGTACATACGACAATCATGTAACGATACTTGTCATCATCAGATATAGTCACCAGTAGCACGCAAAGATGGTTAACTGTTCACTTCATGGAGTGAGCACGTGGAGTTGACACTAACGCTGGTTTACACTAGCGTGCAAGCATTCCGACACCGGATTGGACACAACATTTTTCTGCTAGGGGAAAGTGAAAGTGACTCCAGCGACACTCACGCCAAGTGAAGCATGTCCTCCTCTACCTTATAAAAGTGCTCGCTCTACGCTTGTACACACATCATTGTACGTGACAGTGGTTATACAAGCTGTATTACTCGCACACACTCACTTTCAGCTCAAGATGACCGTCAAGAACCGATATTCGAGCACAAGATTTTGTGACTCCAACTCTCAAGAGTTTTTCAGTTTCGAGGATGTTGTACTGAAAGGGTTGGCATCCGATGGCGGTCTGTTTCACCCTGATGCGATCCCGAATGTCAGACAAATTTATCGCGACTGGAAAGATCATTCCTTCCCTGATCTGGCCTATGAAGTTCTCCGTTTGTACATTGATGAACATGAGATCTCCAACAGTGAGTTGAAGGATATTGTGCAACGATCATATTCGACCTTTCGACATCCAGATGTTGTACCAACAGTCACTCTCGACAAGTCGAAGAACCTGCATCTCCTCGAACTTTTCCACGGTCCTACTTTCGCTTTCAAGGATGTGGCTCTCCAATTCCTGGGTAACCTGTTCGAATTCTTTCTTGTACGCAAGAACAAGTCAGTCCAGTCCTCGGAGACACGACACCATCTGACCGTTCTTGGTGCCACATCAGGTGACACAGGTAGTGCTGCCATATATGGTCTACGAGGGAAGAAAGATGTCAGTGTTTTCATCATGTTCCCTGATGGCAAGGTTTCGCCAGTCCAAGAAGCACAAATGACCACAGTACTCGATCCCAATGTTCACTGTTTGGCAGTTCAGGGCACCTTCGATGACTGCCAGGACTATGTCAAGGCTGCTTTTGGAGACCCAGAGATGAACAAGCTCCACCACCTTGCAGCCGTGAACAGCATAAATTGGGCACGAATACTTGCTCAAATTACATATTACTTCTACGCCTACTTCAGCCTTCTGAAGGCCGATCCCAACCTCAAGCCTGTC
>Ga0115842_100168_pt1 | contig 23770 bp, 24 predicted proteins | sample InSIn2SAF170_2_FD_83856 | JGI IMG/M metagenome (GOLD analysis project Ga0115842, IMG submission 83856)
CCAAGATGTGGAAATGGATGAGGCACCGGCGCTGGTCGACTCTAGTCAAGCACGCAAAAAACCAGAACCGGAAGTCGATGAGGACGGATTTACAAAGGTCACGCACGTGTACGATCGCTGTCTTTACTACAGTAGGTGTAACAGCCGCTCCGATGCCGAAGGTAGTTATCGGCATCGTTGTAAATAGTAGATTTCAGAAATAGGTCAGGTATGCTTTGACGAATAGGGGAGTCCTTAATTAACGTCGATACAGGCGACATCTATCCATAAGGTCAATGGAGCCAGGTCTTTGTCCAAATGGTTCGAAAATGCTCTGTTGAAGTACGTTAGTAGTACCGGATGTAAACAATGAAACGAGCGACAGTGAGATCGATTATCTTAGATGGAGTCTACAGCCCTTTCGAGTCTCCAAAATTCATCAAGCCCTTGTCCTTCACGTCATCTTGCGTTTTACACTAGTTGGTCTCCAAGTGTGGAATGTAAGATCGGACGCTAAAGTAGGGCGACCCATCCCCACTCCAGGATCTCGGAAGCTGCCCTATCGCTGTACAACAATCGAAAGATCTTCAACTGGCAGTCCTTGATCTCATCAGAATACCCCTTTCATTCATTTGCACGATCGGCGAGGCGAGGCACCTCTGATTCTTCCTCGTGGTGATAGTCCCAGTACAGATCTGGTGGTAGTTCTTACCAGTTCGTCGCCTCCATCAAAAGCACATTGCTCCTCCATCAACAATCAAGTCTGTCCCTGAAATGTACCTTCCGGCCCTCCTGCTATTCAACAAAACCACAGGCCCCGTGATCTCCTCGATATCTCCCATCCTACCCATCGGACACCGGCTTGCCCAGATACTCCTGACCTCCTTCAGATTGTCCCCCTCGTTCAGTACCGTATCCATGTAACCAGGACTGATACAGTTCACTCTAATCCCATGCACGGCCCATTCTGCTGCAAGGTTTCTCGTCAAATGCGTTACCCCGATCTTACTAACGTTGTACGCGGCTTGTGGTTGTGGGTAATTGACGTGGTGAGCCGAAATGGATGCAGTGAACATGATGCTACCTCCATTGCCGCTAGACTTCATATGGTTTGCTGCCGCTTGCGCACAGAGGAAGGAGCCAGTCAGGTTAACGTCGAGGACCTTGCGCCACTCGCTAGCTTTTGCATTCATTGAATGGACGCAGCCGACGACACCAGCAAAGCAGCAGAGAATATCGATGCCACCCATGGTGTCAGCGGCATTTTGGAATGCCTGTTCTACGGCCTCTTGGTTGGTTACATCGACGGGCATAGTATGGACCTTGACTGCTGGGGAGTCATTCTGGAGTTGTTGAACCTGATCTTCAGCAGCCTTGAGGGAGGGTGAGAGGTCCATCAGACAGACTGAAGACAGGCCGTGCTCGAACAGGGCTCGGGTGGCAGCTTGCGCAAGACTCCCAGTTCCACCAGTGATGATGGCATTACCTACGATCTCGAATCGTGTGGCTGCCCGTTCTGTTGGTGAGGTGCGGACATGAGGGAGAGGCGCTGTCAATGGATTCTGAGCAGTAGAGAGTGTCATTGTAGGGAGTATCCGGGACGTTAGAGCTGCTCGGTCCTCAGGGTTCGCCATTGGAGCGGCAGGTTGTTTGTTTGTTGCCATGCTGAGCTTATACGGTTCCGCGCCTGTAGTTCAAGGACGATTCAGATGTAACCCGATTGAAAATCAGAAGGAACAGGCAAGTAGGACCGTGTCTGTTGTGGTATCCTTTTGTAGTGCGAAGTTGATATGTGCACACGAGTTTTGGAAAAGGAATAAAGAACCAACCTTCGACGACATAGAGTCCACGAACATTAGAATATGCCTAAGTCTTCATGGTCAATCCTTCCACCAATCCAATTCCAGGCACAGAACAGGTCGATATATACGAAATGGTCAGACCCGTGCCATTGTGCACTCGAATTGCTTCCAGATCATGTACCTGGCCATGTTTCGCCGTGAGGACGGCCCGCCAACCATTTCTCACACCAACGGTACCGCAGATCTTATCCGGAGATGTCCACAACATTTCAAAATTTCTGTCTACAAGGCCCAACTCTTTGATACCAACCCCCTTTCCTACCCGAATCAAGCATATCCAGAGCAGCAAACCTACTGATAACTGAACTCGGCGAAGCAGGAACTCAGCAAATAGGTGGTCAAAAATGGTGGCAGTGGCGGAAGAAAAATACACCTCTCAAGGCTGAGTGGATCGAGATGCGGTCAGATTACAATCTTCGTCAAAAAGAGAAGGGAAAATGTAGGCGTGTGATGTTGTACGTTCATGGCGGCGCGTACTTTTTCGGCAGCGTGGATGAACATAGGTATCAGTTACAAAGGCATGCTCGAAAGTTGAAGGCCAGAGTATTTGCGCCCAGATACAGGCTTGCTCCGCAGTTTCCATTTCCTTGCGGACTACTCGATTGCTTGGCTGCTTACCTGTACCTGCTTTCGATACACGAGCCAAGCGAGATTGTGTTTGCTGGAGATTCAGCTGGTGGTGGTATGGTGCTTAGCATTCTGTGTCTGTTGAGAGACCAGGGGGTGCCTCTTCCGGCTGGCGCAATCCTCATCTCACCTTGGGTTGATCTCACGCATTCTTTTCCAAGTTTGAGCCGGGACGATGGATATGACTACATTCCGCCTTACGGTTTTATGCAGAAACCGTCCAAGTCATGGCCCCCTCCCAATGAAGATGAAACGGAAGAGATACTAAGAGCGGCGGGAGCTTTGAAGGAGCATGTCTCAACCACAGATGATTCATCAGGAAATATCCGAACACCATTCGGTCCCAGCATCAACACCAACCACTCACAACCACCACTGTCATTCCAACTTGATGGCAAGGAAGTTGTTGTCAAAGACCAGATCCAACTTTACGCGACGAACCAATTGATCACTCATCCACTTGTCTCACCAGTCTTACAACCATCACTCGGAGGCCTTCCACCCCTCCTCGTCATGGTCGGCGGTGGTGAACTCCTCCGTGATGAACAGATTTACGCTGCCCACAGAGCTGCTGATCCACAAAAGTACAAGCTCAATGACAAGTGGCGCAACCTGTACGACCCGGAGGACGCAATTCTCAAACGATACAAATCGACTCCTGTTCAGCTGCAAGTATGGGATGACCTCTTCACCCGACCTCGGCAAGGACAAACGCGCATGGCTCGCCGGCGCATTATCCGATATGTTCGCTCAGAACCAACTTCGAGACGTGGAGGATGTAGAAGATGTACTAGAACAGGTTATGAACGACGAATTTGAAACAGTTGTCGACGATGACACACTGGAAGAGGTTGCGGCAAAGATATGGACTGGAAGACAACAGCTACTGAAAGGTGATGCGACTGAAGTGCGGCGGCTGATGGCTGTTTGGCAAGAGAAGAAGGGCAAAAACGTCGTGAACGTGGTTCAAGGACAGGATGTGGATCAAGAGACGGACGATGAGGCAGATGACGAGGAGGCAGATGACGAGACGTGGAATGGCTTTGAGGATGGCCAGGGCCAAGATGTGGAAATGGATGAGGCACCGGCGCTGGTCGACTCTAGTCAAGCACGCAAAAAACCAGAACCGGAAGTCGATGAGGACGGATTTACAAAGGTCGTGCATAAGAAGCGATGAACAAGGCACCCTCTCTATTGCCTCTTCAACTATCACGGACACAACCACGGAATAATAAAAGAGGACTCGAAACATCGGGACGACTTATGAATATTCTCAAAACAACCGGTGCCGAGACGATACAACACTATCATTCCTCCCCTTTCACGCGTCCCAACTTAATGTTCTCCGCCTTACTCTTCTGCGACCACTCAGGCGCCACATCAATACCGTCCTCTTCCTCTTTATCACCCTCCTCTTTCGTCTTGTGTACCGAAGTAGGTTTATGCTCCGCTGGGCTATACACGGTATACAAAATCAAAGGAGTAGGACCGGTGTTGACGAACTAACAATATCAGCTGGGCCGTCCTTAGTATGTGATTGCGCAAGGAACTCACCTGGTGCTGAGTACCTGCTGGGACGATGATCAGATCACCAGCCTTGACGTCCTGGTCTTTTCCTGCGATCGTGGCCTTGCCAATGCCGGAGGTGAAAGTGAGGATTTGGTCGACCGTGTGGACCTATTTACTGCTGTTAGACGTGTGGGGTTCGAGGCGGGAAGAGCGTGCCTCGTCTCCAATATCTCCTCCTACAGGTACTGTCATCAGGACTAGTTGCGAGTATAGACCTGTCCATAGCACGCGACGAAATTCGGCGGACTCGGATGGTAGAGATGCGGTCATGCCTGGAAAGTACACCATCTCATTCTTGGGAGGATCTGAAGACGGTTTGTCGAAAGTCATCTTGGTGGTCGAGAAGAAGGATCGTCGAAAGGTGGTATTCAAGTTGGTTGGTCGTAATTGAGGAACAGTATTCCTGCTGATGGTTGTGATGGAGGACGTGGCACAATTGACTCTTAGCGAAGATTTGGCGCAGAGCAAAGAACGAGTATTCAGCTGTTTAGCAATACGAGACATGTCACTGAAGGATTAATCTGCACATCGCCCACTGCTCTTCGAAAAATGCATGTAGCCATTGATCTGGAGGTGCAAGCTCCTGGTGTGGACCTGCAGTGTCATCGTCGAAGTGAATATACATTGCGTCATGCTGGGTTGAGAAAATCAGCCGGCTGAAATGGAGCTGTTGACTCGCCCTTGAATAATCATCGACTTTTCTGCTTCTGTTGAGAGCTCTCATTGCCACTCCACAAGATGATCCAGGATACTACTCGGAGGTTTCCTGTTGAGCTGAGGAGAAAATGGTAGGTGATCGACTTACTATACTCAGTATATACTCAGTACTGTTCTTGCCAAGGTTGTTCCTCACTAGATCGAGAAAGGATAAGCGTACAACGACTGACCAGTTAATTACAATAAATCCAAGACCAGGCGGGCGCCCTTTTCTAAATTAACACAATCTCTTTTTGCATCAACCGAGCTTTGGTGTTGACCATGCGTGCAACGAGCTTCAAAAGGTAGGTGATAGCTCAATACTGCTGGTGCTTCCGGGCCGAATACGAAGCCAGCTTTGTGTCGGTAAGCATTGCCAACGGATGAAACGATGCTATCCCCGGTGTGGTTCGTCGGAGATAATGCGGACTTGAGGTAAGAGCAGCCCTCAACAAACCTCCTGGTCTTGAATGAATATAAACCAGCCTGCAACCGAATCGCATTACCAAATAACGAACGAAACGCATGAGCTATTTCTCGATCTTGTCATATTTTGTAGTCTGATCCGAAAGAGTCCAATCTTAGCACAGCTCAAAATGTCTACCTCGTTTGCCAATGAACAGCCTGAGGGGTTCAAGAACCATGTGGTAAATGTCGCCATTGTTGGTGCTAGTGGGCGTGTCGGCGGTCACATTGCAGCCGCTCTGATCGAGGACAAGAAGCACCAAGTCACTGCCATTACCCGTCCAGAAAGCACTGGTAAGATGCCATCCGGACTGCATGACACCAAGAAAGTGGACTACAACGACCACGCCTCCTTAGTCAAGGCTTTGCAAGGACATGACGTTCTCATCATTACAATGAGTGTGATGGCACCCAAAGAAAACACTGCAAACCTCATCAATGCTGCCGTTGAAGCAGGTGTTAGATGGATCATGCCAAACGAATGGGGTGTCGACTCCCCCCACACGACTGCAGGCAAGGATACCCTGCTAGGTGATCGCATGCTTGCTACCAGAGAACACATCGTCAAGGCAGGTGCAGGTAAAACACAATGGATTGGTCTATGTTGTGGGTTTTGGTACGAGTTCAGCTTGGCCGGAACGGAAGCAAGATTCGGTTTCGACTTTGATCAAAAGACACTAACTTTGTACGACGATGGCAACACCAAAATCAACACCTCAACTTGGCCACAGGTCGGCAGGGCCGTTTCCAAGCTGCTTTCGCTGAAGATTCTCCCGGACAACAAGGATGATACCAGTCCTTGCTTGAGTCAGTACAACAACAAATCTGCCTACATTTCCTCCTTCTTCATCAGCCAAAGAGACATGTTCGACTCCGTCCTCCGAGTAACAGGCGACAAAGAGGAAGATTGGAAAGTCACCTACGAAGACGTTGTCGAGCGCTTCCAACGTGGCCAGAAACTTTTCTTCGAGGAGAAGAAGATGGTTGGCTTCGGCATCCTACTGTACGCCCGCATGTTCTACAACGACGGATCAAGTAACTTTAATGACAAGCTTGCCAACAAATTGCTCGGTCTGCCAACTGAGGACCTTGATGAGGCCACCAAGGTTGGAATTAAGATGTGGCATGCTGGCGAGAGGAACATGGGTTGATTGTCTGCGTTAAAATTGAGAGAGAGGCTCGAGAACGCTTTTTACGGAAGAAAAGCCAACAAATACTCGATGCATCGCCTTCAAGCAATTACTGTCCTACATGACTACATGGTTGACCTCGGTCCTAATAGCTAATGCCACAATCCTTGACATGTACTAGCTTCCATTGGTTCAATCGTTCACAGCGCTCAAGGAAGGTCCACCCCTTGGCTCGCTCGTTGTCGAGTACTCAGTACGTACCTAATCACACGTCCCAACCTTCCATGCTACCTGGGTATCTCACCAACGAGCACTGACCCGCATGTATTAGCGTGGCAACGTGCCGATGCTCCAGCCAACTTACCTAGTTGGGGCCCGTTAGCCGTGTCTTTGGAGTGCTCAGTACCCATCGTCTTCTTTGTCTGCATTAAAGGCAGTCCTCAACGTTATGTACGCACTTGTTACTAGTCGGTTTGACCCGTTTAAGCTGGCATACTCGGGACTACTGAAGAGACAATTAACTGTACAGCAGAGGTTCACGTGTTATCCACTTCTATCGGAGCCTTCTGCTGCTTTATTTGCTAGTGGAGCAGAGAAATTTGAGAATCGATCATTCGTGATTTGTCCGCTAAATCGCGTGACTACCTAAGGGCGAGGCGGCTGAAAACAAGCTTTGTACTACTACTTAGGTATTCATACTCGAGCTCCTGCTCACGTTCCTTATGATTTGGGAGTACGCCATTTGGCGCATTTGCAAAACTGTCCTGCTTTGTGCATCGCCACTTTTTGATTGACGCTCAAACTACTTACAAAGAGGATACCTATCTGTGCAAAAGTGATACAAGTGGCTGCGTGCAGGTGTGCAAGGACTCCCGCTTTGAGCTGAGCCATGCTTGTTCGAATAGCCGGCCTGAACACTCTTGACTTTCTGGCGGTGATGGATCTGAGATGATTCTTGAATATCTCAAGTTTCTCCGAGTTATGAGCTCGCGACTCACATACCAGAACGCATTTTCGCATCCGAGCTCGTTGAAGGTTCACATCTTCATAATGGACATGCGGCCAGTCACAACCACATCTTGTTCACGTTGGTGACCGCACCACCAGCTGCTCACAAGGTGGTGTGACGGATATCGCCACAGAAAGCTTCTCAAGTACGACGCCTCTCTCACAAAGGACATTCGAGCACTTCGGATGTCAGTTTCAACCACTTACTACACGATACCGACATACGCCCCCCCAATTGTGCGAACACGAACGCAACGAGGCTTGAGGCGGGGTGCACCACTACATCCCTGGCCGAGGAGTTACATACGGTCACGTCAACGGGCATGGAGAGGTTTCGTGATTGGTTCCCGACTGTGTTCTCGAGCTCGCTGATGAGCATGATTGTCGAGAAGGATTCGGTCGTGGTCATGGGCCGCTCCACGTTCGGGTGATACACCAGAGTCACATGCTCGGACGTGAGACGAACCAAAGGCTGATCGACCCTTTCAGTCCGAACATCAAGCCGGACATGAGTACAGACGTCCACTCCACCCTCAACTCAGTCTTCGTCGAAACCGTAAGCATGATCGTGTTCTCGAACAGCTCTCCGTCCAGATCGTCGATGGTGATCGCGAGCACGGGCTTCGGCTTAAGGCTGAGCGTGGGAATGTACTGGATAGGAATGAAAGACGCTCGTGTATCTTAGAAAACGCGTTGGTCGTGCATGAGAAGACGAGCTCAAACGCCGATGTGAACCTCAACACCGACAGCAACATGTGGAAGAACTTGATCGCCCTCTGCACCAAGTACGTGGACTCGGCACGTGGCTGGGACGCCTATGAAGAGTCCCCCAAGGTCAGGAAGAGACCGAGGCTGCGAAGTTCAAGATGAATGAGTGGATCGACACGCACGGGACCGGGCTGAAAACAATACGTAAACCAACATCGCGATGGTCGTCTGCGCCATGTGTATTGACACGAACACGAAGAGCAAGCCGAAGAAGGAGCTGTATGCTTCGGTGAAAAGTGTAGTGGAGAAGTGGACCGGCGTGTTCATGGTCAAGAACTACGATGGCGACTCGGCGATGCCTATGTGGACGAAAGAGTATTAGCAAATCACGGTCGCGAGAGAGGTTGAGTCCGGGACCGAGTCCGATAGCGAAAACGAGGACGAGATCAAGACGAAAAGGTAGCCGCTCCTAGTGTCACATTCAGAATTTATGATCAGGACACATTCATCACCAAGAGTAAGATCGGGACCGTGATCAGTAACGAGGCCGAGATTTGTTCCATGTCTAGGGGCACTAACCTGTGCGTCGACTGGATAACGAGCAGGATCAAGTTGGTGTAAGCAAACGAGCATAGGGTTTAGAATTAACCGGACCGCATACTAGTGCGACCAACTATCCGTTGCCGAGTCCCGTATCTGGGGGTCTTTGCAAAGACAGGGATTATCCATCGTCTTCGCATTGGGATATACCCCGTGGTTAGGTGATGGCTTCACCATCCTCGCAGCTGCTGTGCATTTCTGGTGCTGAACCAGTAACTCCGCTTCTGCGCTCAAACAACCCGTGCGCGTGCACTCCTCACCCTCAAACGCTACTTCTGCATAGAAGGTTCTGTTGCTCTTTGAGTACGTCGCGTTATGAGGCAGGCCCTCCCTCACAAGCTCAAGCGTCTTTTCGAGCGAACAACTCCCAATCAAAATCAGCTTGAGTCGCAATATTAGGTTCTTCGCGATGAGGCAAAAATAATACGATATGGAACACAGTGAAGGGAGTGGTCTTTTCAGCCGTTCGTGGAAAGAGGAGCAAGGAGGCGGTCGCGATCTTAGTGTTGCTGCCTAGGGCAATGCTGATATCGAGAAAGAGATGACAGTGATGCATGCTATCAAGGCTAACAAGGCCGACAGTTCTGAGACTTGATCTCGTCTATGGTGTCATAGTGGAGGGCTATGATACCTATTTATTTCAAAACTTCCACGTATGCTCTTCCCTCAAGGGGCAGTATGGCAATCATGTTAGATTCAGCACACAAACAGAGCAGGCACGAGCCTTGGTGTCGGGTTCCACGGTCTTGCTCTCTCTGCTTGCTGCTGCAATTGATTCCTGTTGACGCCATATTTTGGCCGCACTTTCTACGCTATTGGTATAGCAGCGATGGGATATGTACTGCCTGTGGGTATTGGCTAGAGAAGACACCGATAAAACAGTGTCTGGCCAGCAGGAACGTTTCCAACTCCATTGGTGTCACCAAAGGGACATTAAAGAACTACCTCATGAACTCGGAGGCATGGAATTTGAGAAGCTACATCAATCTTGTCCAGGATGGCTGCTGTATGCTACGCTTGCTTGAATCTGGGATTATATCCGCCCTACCTAAACCAAGCTCAGTTAACACCACCATAACTCAACAATCCGTCAACTCATCAACGCGTGTGATTTGTTCAATTTGTCCGACCCATTCAGTAGGTACCATCTACGTATCAAAGAGGGGAACACCAGGAATATATGACCTGAAATCCACGATCGCGACAAACAGGATGGCATGTTCCACGAACCCGACATTCTCTTCCCCAAATGAAGGCCGCCCGCTGCTTCACGACTTCAACATCAGTGTCGTCACCGAGAGTTACTCCGTGGCTGGGCAATCACTGTACAGATCATTCTTCATTTGGTCCATGGCTAACATGAAAGCCGACCACAGTCGCGCTGAGGGCGTTGCCGCACAACTCCGCGCGACCCGTCGTGGATTGGTGGCCATCGCCGTCGCTCTTCGTTGCTCAAATGTTCAAGCTCTGGTACTGATCGGCGTATTGGCTTACAACTTCCTCGCCATGAACGCCGTGGGCGTAATCTTATTGAACAGTGAGTCCCAACAGGTGACATGGGAGGTTTTCCGCAAGCACACTCAATCAGCCCGCGCAACATCGTCTTGGATCGCTACTGTTTGAAGCTGGGTGCCTTCCACTCTGGCTAAACGAACGACTGTTCCAAGCCAGTGCGTGTTGATATGTGGCTCATCACGCGGTATACGGTATGTCTTCGGTAAGACTCCCTGTTGCTCTCCTTGAAATGCATCTAGCCATGGCGTCGAGGTGATATGAAGTGGTTTGGAAGGACCACGAGGAGAGAATCGAGAGGACCAGACAGTGTTTCCCATCGGTATAGGAGAGAGGCAAATCATATGAGCTAGGTCTGGCCGTTAGCATACGCTATAGTTGCGGAGAGATATTGTAGGATCAAAGGGTAGTAGAATTAGAGTTTGGAAGTGGGATCTTAGTATTAGGACTGGGTTCTAGGTTCTGAGTTCCATCATCACACAGCATGCATTCATATCGTTGATCTTCCGATTTATGCCTGCTGCCTTTCAACTGCAACACGTCACACTGCTGCGACCAAGGGAAAGTACCAGACCACAGTCGAGTTCGCCCTATATCCAGCATCCATCTCTTCACTCCTTCACGGAGGGTGTTCTTTTGCTTTAGCCCGCCGCGACCCACTCTGATGCCGTACCGTACCATCCTCTTACTATGCACCTAGCTCTTCTGGGCCATCACTCACACGCGATATTGCATCTTGAAGAGCACCGACACCAATATCCCGATGGTCAGCTGCTCCTAGTCTTGCAAAAGAGACTGCTGTTAAAGAGAGGTGGCCCCTGGTGCTAGCTACGATCTCTTCCTCTGACTTGAAGTTTGTAGCTCGTGTACGCAATACAGAGAGGAGGGGCTCAGTTTTGGAGAGCGAGCGGAGGGGAACGGATGCGCCGCAGAGGAGGACTCGGGGTGACGTGGTATATTAGGTTATGGGTTGTACCGTGTAGGTTGGTGGTTTGGTGGGAAATATTGTCCTCCGCGTCAAATTCGAGGTGGACATCTTTGGTTCTGTCATAGTCGTGGGAATCAGGAAAGAGGGAGTTTGCGACATGTTCGCTAATTGCGTCGTCAACGAGTCTTGAGTTGAGCTTGGTCATCTGTGATAGGTGCGAATGGTCTGACAGGTGGCTCAGGTTGGGTTGCGTTTAACAATGGGAAGAGAGTCGTGAAAAACGTGACTTCCGCCATGCGTTTGCAGCTACTTCTGAAGTCCTCCGAAGTAGCAATTGACGTTCGATAACACAAGTCTCATACTCGGCGCGCCAGCATGTGCATTTAGTGATAAATGCTATGGCCCGCACCTCACTGCTTGCCGCTTGGCTATCTTTTCTCTTGTTGCCTGCAATAACGGCTTTGCAACGATCTCTCCTAATCTTCGGCCAAGAACTACTCGTCGAACCCTGCTATGGACGCAAAGGCATCATTAGTGGGATGCTCGGCTTTCACGACTGAGGCTCAGAGTTTGAATTGAACTCCTACCACTACCCATCGTTCCTAGCAGGTTATCAGAGCCTCGATCCCGTATTCGAAGTCAACCAAGCGGACAATCAAGAGCTAATTCTTCGACCGATTGGCAGGGAGGCAAGGGAGTCAAAAGAGGTGGCGGGTTTGGGGATACTGGTATGATTTATGAAACCGAAAGTTGGGGTCTGGGAGGCAGCGATTTTGCTGCTTGCGTAGGTGAAAGAGAGGACGAGCGTGGCGGAGGTGGAGAGGTACTGTTGTCCTGCGTGGCCATTGCCCATTGGTCACTGATCTTGTGGCGGTACAGCAAAATTGTCCCTGGCTTTATCAAGGAAATCACCATTCTTCAGTCCTTAACAGACATTTAAGCTTTCTGCCTTGAAAATGGAAGCGCATCTCCATTGACAGAAACTTTCCACAATCTGAAAACAATGCATTAAATGCTCATCGCCGGACATAGTTGGGATCGTCGGTAAGCTTTCCAAAAAGAACAATGCTTGAACTGAATGGGCCAGGCCATCCCTCTGCTTGCCCAGTTTCTTCTCTGCTGGTTAGTGCTTTCGACCACGCTGCATTGACCTAGCCTCTCTTGTACCGATCGAAACCATCCCGCAGCTTTCCTGGCACAAGTTCCACCACTGGACCTCCGATTGGACCTATCAAAATCCGGAAAGGCAGACAGAATAGAAGCCACGGTGATCCGCCTTACTGCGCTGAGAAACTCATGACAGTAGAACACCCTTTGGTGACCCGATCGAGCCGCGTTCCGGTGAACTGGCAGTTCGACGGCGTCGAAAAACGTTCTTCGACGGCTTGAACTCAAGCCATGTTTCTTTCGGGTTAGCTGCTGTATTCGTAAGCAGCGCTGGCCGAAACTGTGCGTGCTATTCGTCAAAGTTGTAACACGTGCAAAACGTGTAGGCAAAACTGATAGAACAAGGAGGGAGTGGCCTCATACCAGTATCACCGCTGGTGGTAGCTTAGGTCAGTCCACGAGTCATCAGCGATGGTTCTCCTCATGTGCGTTGTCAGAAATCATTGGTGTTGGAAAATCCCTATCGTGGTCGTGATTGGCCTCGACTGCTTCGGAGTGCTTCCCTTGTAGGGTTTTGTACTCTGTTCCCATTGGATTTGGTCTTTCCACTCTTCCCATACGCCACCAGCTCTGTCATACTCGGGGAGTCCAACACACTTCCGAGGATGAGGTTGTGCCATGTAGATGATATGGGACCGGTGACTGTCTACTGTCTACGGGAGACGTGATGATGGCCACAAGAAACTGAAGGCAAACGTGGGCGGGGAAAAGCGTCAATGATTCGTTGACTTACATACTGAGGCGAAGTAAGGTGGAAGGTAGAAGTGTTGGTAGACCGTGCCTAAACATCGCATGTGTCACATCAACCAGAATGCCACACCGATGAGTCGGAAGCTGCTAAGTTATGAAGTGAAGCCCCTTGAGGCAAGGGTTGATTGAGAAATTATCTTCCAGCTTGTACCGGCCTTGGACAAGGTCAATGACTCTTACGAAGTGGAACTGCTCTGTGCATCTGCTCAGTTTGGGTAATCATCCTTTCTATTCTCACTGAATTGGTAGGAACGATACTCACTCTCAAAGATTCAATCCTTCTTTTTCCTCCCCTCAAGTACACTCATAACATCCCCGAAACTATTCTTATCGCCCTTCCTCTTCTTTCCTCCTCTCTTCCGTTTCTCACCAACCCCGCTTCCTTTCTTCCCCTTCTCAGTACCATCCTCGTCGTCTTCACCATAGTCACCTACACCAGTCCATTCACTTAATTTTTGCTTTTTATCCCCGTCGTCAGCTTCATCGTCGTATCTGGCGTCGCCGCTGAAGCCCATGTCGATATCAATGTCGTCTTGTTCGGATTGTTGTTGTAATTTCTTTAGTAGGGCTTGATTGCGGGCTGTGTCTTCGTCCGTCATATTATCATTGGTGGAGGGGGAGGCGTCGGTTTGGGCTTCTTCTTGTCTCCGGATATGGGCTGCACGTTTGAGCGCGGCGAGGATTGATGGATCGTTGGATATATCCTTGGATTGGCTAGTTTCGGTGTTATCGGTGTTATCGGTGGTGGAGGCTGCGGAGAAGTAATTTCGTGGTTTCGACGTGCTCTTCAGAGGTGCGCCTGGCTTCAACCTTTCTGGAGCATCTTCGAGGGATTCTTTCGAGTCTATGATGTCAGGTTCGGGCTTGGTAGCCTCGTCTTCATCACTATCGATGCCGGCTAATGGGTCATATTCTGTTATACCACCAAAGATATCATCGTTGTCGTCTTCGTCCTCATCCTTCTTTGTTGCTTCTACAGCTCTTTGGCGTGCGAGAACTTCCTCCGGGAGATCTCCACCCCATGTTTCCGTTCCCAGGTCCTGCGTCTTCGCAGAGGCAGAACGGTCGGGCTCAGGATCTAACCACCTTGTCTTGCGTTTGGACTTGCCCTGTTTGTCCGTGATCACAAGTACTTCTCGTCGTCGGCCGTTGATGGTCTCGGTGAATTTCCGTTTACCAGGTTTTGGTGTGGAAGCCAGTTTGCGAAACCGGGAGTGATCCAAGCTAGGTTGTGGCTCCAATTCTGGAAGTGCGGCGACTGCAGTTTCAAGCATAAGGGTAGGGTTCTTGCGATTCTGTTTGAGACGATGTAAAAGCTGATCACGGGTGAGTGACGGTGTGGAACCTGCTTGTGCTTCTTGTTGAGCAGCGGTAGCATCTTCCTTGCTCTCTTTTGTGCTTGATACCTCTTGCAGCTTGGTTTCCTTCTCCAATGCCTTCTCCAGCTCTTCCTCCACATCCACATCTGCTCCCTCTACTACGTCTTCTTCCTGCACGGTCGCGCTTTCGGATTTGGTTACGTCTTCTCCCCTTCTCGCTCTTTCAAGCAATTTGAAGTCCAATCCTTTGACGAGGTGTGTACTGTACGTATCACCGCCCACTCCGATCTCGTCCCTTAAACTCAGAAAGGTTGCTTGGTCAATCTGTTGTAGCTTCAGCATCTCCTCTAGCGCTTTCAGTCGTTTCTGCTTATCTTCAATTTCACCTCCACCTTGTTCTTGCGATCGTTGCTGGGTGCGATCGACATATCCAGCCGCAAGTTTCGTGCCTTTCGGTGCGGCGTTGGACCTAAATCTCTTCTGTGGTGGTTGACCGTCATGATCGCGATCGAGAGTGACATGGTCAGAGACCTGTCGTGCAAAGTCATTGCGGCGATCAGTGGGTGTCTTCAGGCTACGAGGCGTCATGGGAATGAACGAGCGGGCCTTGGAACCTAGGGTCGCAGGTTTCTTGAAGCCATTCTGATCAGAGGCATTGGAGGAGCGCCCAGCTGAAGACATGATCAACAAAACGTTCGCAATTTGAGGAGAGGCCGCGCAAGAGACCCAGGCAGATAGTTAGCCAGACCAAGTAATGGTTCGATCGCAACCCGCAAAGAGTAAGAGTTCAGCAACAAACATTCGAGTTCATGGGCTATGAAGTCTGCGTTTGAAAATTGAAATTTGGCTTAGCCAGCGACTAGAATCATAACATTACGTTAATCAGAACACATGGGGTTTGAACCTATCCATTGTGATGTGTAACGAGTACTTGATGTGAGCGAGGTCAATGTATGCAAAAAATAGCATGCTCTTCGGCAGAATCTCGGCGTCGTTTGCCTATTAACTTGAACCGCGGCAGAAATGGTCTCAAGTAGGATTTATTTATCTCGTTTCGATGTTCCTGCCACCGTATCTGCTTTAGAGGGACAGCTTCTGTTAGTTTTGCAATATCTATTGCATATTCTATAAATTCATGATCGCTCACTCGCAGCCCTAGATCAAACAACAGTAGCACGTCTTCCTCCAGAAAATACTCGACTCAACCTCCTCATTCTTCCCTCCTTCTGTGAAACGTTGGTCTCTGTCCTTTCTACCTGTTCACCAACTTCTTCGTCCGTTCCCGACCTGGTCCCACGTGTATCGGATCCCTCTGGAACTGTATGCACTTCCTCAGACACACTATCCATCCTGGTTGCACCTGGCATCCTTCTCGCCTTCGCGTGCTCCTTCTTCTCTTTTCGACGTCTTTGCCACCGGAATTCTTGATCAGGTAGTTTCGTAATGATATCATCCATAGTTTCCTTGCCATAGAAGCCGATCAGCGTATGGCCTGTTTCTAGATACATTTTGGATTCAACAAAATCTTCAAGCGCTGATAGATAAGCTTCACGGCTGGGGAAGCCGCGATGTGTGGTCTGTGGGGCCGCAATTGTTGAAGCATCAGAAAGGACGGAGGCGATGGAGGGTGCAATACTGGCTGGTCGGCCTGACCGGGTGAGAGATGATGGAGGTGGTGCGGCATGCCGTAAGAGATGCTCTCGGGACTCCTCTGCCGATTGACGGGCACTGTATATAGGTGACATGTTGTTTTGTAGCGTTATGTTTTGGAACAATGTTAGGGGTATATGGCGGCACCGCAAGCAGGCTCAGCAGAGTGAGAAAGAGATCCTGGCAGAGAAAGGCAGGGTTGCGTGTTAGAATCGAGTCGTTTGGTCGCCAACGACAGTCCGCCTAAGATGGTATTGCACAAGTACTGAATCAGAGTCTGTGGTCGTGAGACTGATCTTGATGCGTAGCGTTCTAATATAGATGGTTCTCAAGACCGGCGAGCATTTACGAGGAGAAAAGCATTGGCATAGAACGTATGGTGCTCAAGGTCAAGACGATGAGCGAGTGCAACGTAATTTCATACCTAGCATCGATCATACCTGCTATAAATGTGTATCATGCGCTTAGCAGATCTTGCCACCTGAGGGTACACAAAAAGTCTCGACCTCAATACCAAATGGTTCCAGGGTTGCGAACGTCATGGTACGGGCATCCGCAAGTCCAGTCTTCCAAGGTGAGGATCGAGAAGATCGTAGCCAATGACGCTCGGAGTTGTGTACACGTGCAGATTGGGGTTCAATCCCATGTTTGCCGCAGTTGTATGGAATTGTCAAAAGTCCCTTTTGTGGAAGCGAAGAGCACATCGTTTCATACGCATCTTGTATGGGTCGATGCATATAGTTGCGAGGTATGTACAGTACCTGTGAGACATCCCATGTGAGTACAAGCTCAGTTGGCTTTGTCTTGGTGGAGTAAGTGGCTGCCTAGGCAAAGCTTCTTTCGAAAAGTATCCTATAAATAGGCCATGCAGGCCATGGAGCCAATGGCTATAGGGTCGATATCACAACCCTTGTCCTGCATTTGTGAGGGAACGCTCGTATAATCGATTAGAAAGAGATACAGCGACGTTACCCCGAACCTAGCAGGAACATCGCCCAACAGGGCAAATGCCACCTTAATCCACCAAGTGACATTCAGAGGATTCAGTGTAACAAGGGAAATAGGCTCTCTGGGCCTAGATTACCACGAGAGACTATGATCCGGCAGAGTCGACAGTTCTCGCACCCGCAGCTTAGTCAGATCCTACCACCATGACCAACCAGGTGAAGCATTCCCCGGGTGCCGTTGCTGGCCTTACCAATTGCGGTGTAGTAAGCACTCGTTCGCTCGAGTCCCGTGAAATACTGGCTGGCAATGCTGTATTATCGCTCTCGTTCGCGCCAAAAGACAGCCACAACACTATCCAGACTTGACACCGCTGTCAATTCCGCCATGAATAAAGACTCAGCCATGAAAATGTTCAAGGGATATTCGGCCGACACCGATCTGCTAAGAATTTGGAAAGGCGAACTGCAATAATCAGCACACTGCTCTACTCACAAAACTCGACAAAGAATGTAGACCATAAGCATTTATGTCCTGTTGGGGCTCCAAGGCTCATAGGGACTCCAATGTCGCCGTTTTGGAGCGCCGCAAGAGAAGCAACTTCTTGCGTTGTGGGTATGCTTCAAGACCGGGCAAAGTCTCGACGGCGGATCGACGCCCTTCGGTGCCTATGAAGCAACATGATGCCAGAATCATCCATTAATCACAGTTGCTGGTGATAGAGTACGCTTGATATTTGTTAGTGTAGCAAGGGTACAGTGCCCATTTGACCACGCCGACAACGCAGAAGCAGGAATACCATTAGCAAGGCCAGGTTGTTGACCTCGTACTCGATTAGAGTAGGTTGAACTGTCCGACAAAGCGCTTTCATGGTCACTGGGGGCGGAGAGAAAACAGGAGAGTACTTAGTTAGGTATTGGTCAAGAGATGAACGTGACGTCTGGAGGTTGTGTTTCTGATACACCTTGAAGCAGCAAGGCACTTTTAAGCGCCCAATCAGTATAGGCAAATCTCTGCGGAAAATTCGTTATCCTTTGTCAGTGATGAGAAGGTAGTTCAATAAGTAATGTGTAACGCAGTGGGATTGAGGCAGTAGTACCGTCCAGGGGTTGTGATAGACACTAGTACAATTCCGTTACTATGATTGGTCCTTCGATACGCGTCTACAACGCGTTAAGTGAGCGCTCAAAATCCGAATGTGCGCCACTTTCTGCAACAAGAAGATCACAAATCCAACTCTAAAGCTGGTGTGTTTCACAGAGCAAGCAACAAGGGAAGCCAAACGGCGTGCCTAGGGGTGTTTATTATCGAGGTCCGATCGACTATACTGCTTTTTTGCAATAGCGAACAGTTCAAGTCATGTTCGACCCCTCACAGTATCATGCTCTAACTGGTGAGCAAGCCGATTTGGTTCGGAAAGTCGTGAACTACACGAAGACCTTCTTTCTGAGCCCAAAGTTCGATTCATCGCATGATTTCAACCATGTAATGCGAGTCACAACGGTTGCCATCAAAATCCTAGAGATGGAACAGAAATGTGCTGGGCCAAACGATGGCATCGCATATGATGCTCTCACGGTGCTTCTAGGCGCAATCTTGCATGACGTGGATGACAAAAAGTATTGCACGACCGGAGTGCCGGAAGCCCCTCAAGTTGTGAAGCAGCTCACACGTCTTGGTGTCGAGGGGTCGCAAGCTAACAGAATTCAAGCCCTTGTCGACGGTGTCTCCTATTCGGCAGAAGCCAAGAATCCTCAAAGAGTTCGAGACCTGCTTGTAACGATTCCAGAACTTGGCATTGTACAAGACGCGGATAGACTCGACGCCATTGGCGCGATTGGTCTAGGCAGGATGTTTGCGTATGGAGCCGCGAAGACGTCGCGAGACCTTTCAGCATCGATGGATCATCTCGACGACAAACTGCTCAAGCTTGAGAGCATGATGAAGACCCATTCTGGTCGAGAATTGGCGGCTGAGTATACCGCAAGGCTGAAGCAGTTCAAATCGTGGTGGAAGGAAGAGATCGAGTTTGCAAGTGCATTACCCTGAGCATGGTCAAATGCTTCACGTTACTTCGGCCTCGCCCGGTTCTCCCAGATCCTCATCCTCTGGTTTTGGAGTGGCAGATGGAGGTGGTGGTGCGGACTCAATTCTTGGTGGAGGCGCAACTGATGTGCCCTTGCTGGAAGACACATGATCCTGTTCTGCACTCTTCTTCGCTCCTTCGGCGAATATATCATCGAAACCAGGGATCGGTGTATGCCGACCCTTTTTTGCTTTCGTAGCAGTCGGTCGATTCGGTGCGGGCGCGTTAGGGCTTATCATTGGCGGAGGTGCTAGCGGCGCAGGAGGAGGAAGTGAGAGAACTTCGGGTTGCAGTTGCTTCCCAGAAAAGGTATTGTCATAGGATGTCTCCAAGCTCTTGCCATCCGCATCAAACATGTTTTCACCAGGCGCCTGGATTTCTTCTCCAAGGCCGACTGGCAATCTATGCAATGCACCGTAGCCTAGCATGGCTCCCAGAGCACCCTCACCACCCCAGCCTCTTCGTGGTATCAATTCGACCTCACGAACGACATCAAACTCTGAGTTATAAACCCATAATGTTAAACTTCTGTTTAGATGATCTTCCACAAGTTCTCCCAACGCAGCTTCTCCTCGCAATGTCCCGCTAGGTGAACCAAGGATATAGTCACTATGAGGAAGAAGTCCTGCTTGATGCGCAGGCGATAAAGGAGACGGTATTGACAGAACATGCCAAATGTTTTGTGTTGAGTCTAGGGGTGCCAGTTGAAGGCTCAGTCCTAGGGATGATGCATCATGCGATATTGGAACTGTGAGAGTGTGTGTCCTTTGACCCTGTCCTTCGTCAGCCTCGGGCCTCTGATAATCTGTAAAATCCTACCTTCGCGCTCCAAAGCTCGAACGAGCACTGTCCCCCAGCGCAATTTCGAATCTCAGTCAGGAATAGATTTGGATCTGGAGAGTCCTACTTTTAGTGTTAATTCTCGCCTCGAATCGAACTTGAATAACTCACAATGTAATGTCCGTTCAAGCCTATTATGAAGTCGAACCACGGGTCTAGATGTAGGTTTGGATTGGTATTGCGCAAGACCTGAAAACCGTACGACGAGTTATTGGAGGTCTTCTGAGCATTATCCTGAGGTAGAGGCTCGGCGTCAAGTCGTGAAATGAATCTGTTTAGAGCCCCGAACATGGCTACTCCTCTTGATGTATTCGCTGTTCATAAAGTCTTGCCGCAACAAGCTCCAGGTCATTCCTAGCATTTGATATACCCTCCTCCTTTTGCCATATGGTTGTTGTTTGTTTGCTCCGTTTGCACCAAACCGATTAGGCAATTTCTCCGACCTCCTCTACACCAATAAGACCAGTCATCAAGCACTTCATGCTAATCACAAGTTCACAGACCACTACTCCGTACTCCCTCACCCAACATGGTGTTACCTGGTTACTACTGGACTGAGATTACAAAAACGCCACTTTAGGACCCATGTTCGACATAGATATGGCAGTATGATATGAAATGTTCCCGGTTCATTAAGCGCTCCCATAAGCGCCCATACTATGCGGCGTCGCCAGAAATATCTCAAGGTCCCATAGGGGGCTACCGCGCGCTTGCAAAGATGTTTCAGATGTGGTTCACGAAAAGATAGCAAACCTCGATGCGCTGTGCCGCATGATCTACCAGATGGCCACAACTGGAGAAAATCCAGCAAAAGGCCGAAGAGATCTATTCTTTGCATCATGGACGAGGTGATACTGTTCAACCCGCGATTGCATGCCCAGCACACCCTCTGAACCCTTTTGTCTAAACCGCACGCCCTGTGGTGAATAAAGAGGAGATTGTTGTGCTGCGCGTCTACCTACATCAACACATATGGGGAGGTAGTACCATCTGAGTGTATGAATACCTCGGGACTGTGTCATTAAGCATGCAATCAACTCCGGAGGCACGAAGCATTAGCCGCCAGTTTCTCCTCTTGGCGCCTGACCATTTCGTGCTTGAGCAGCGACAGACCATGGGCCATCAATGCCGATAAATTGGGTCCAAAACGCGCTTGGAGTATCAGAGACCCATCAATGGCCAGGTCTCGCTAATTCCCCGATCGCGACACCAGACGAATTCCTCCAATATAGCGCTGTGGAGAGCCCCCGATGCTCCGGCCTCGTGCACCGCATGCTGCTATCTCATGCAGTCTCGAATCCGCCCAGCTCTGCTTTCTGAGCCCATTACCAATGTGTCCCTAGATGTGATCGACGTTTCTATCCAGCTACTAAGCTTGTTCCCATGCTCGAAAGCAACAAGAATGGCCAAGTCTCACCACAAATAAGGTCTTTCGCAGCTGGATCGTCCCCTCTCACCTTTAGTATGAAGGCCTGAGCCACAACACCACCTCGCAAGATGTTCTCGCTTTTGCGATCGTCAAAGACGTCTCGCCCCGCATATCCCGTCCATCCCGATGAACATCGCTATCGCTTGCAGCCAATGATCAAATCATTGGCATATAAGAGATGGTGGACTTTGATACTCTTTTCGTTGACGCTGACTGCTCTCTCCGTTCTCCTTCTTATCGTCTGGACGTTCTCGGAGAAGAATGTCAGGTTCCAAGTTGCGACCATCAATCAGCAGATTTTCACGTACGCTCCGACAGTGATTATGATACTGTTAGTTGCTGTATGGCGGCAAATCGATTACGACTGCAAGGCTTCAGCGCCATGGATCGAACTCAGCAACCTACGAGTTACAGCATCCAAATCCATGTTACTTGACTACATTTCCACCTTCCAAGCAATTAGCTTCTACGCTTCTGTGAAAAACAATCACTTTACCGTCACTATTACCGTTCTTGGTTTTGTCCTCCTCAAGGTTGCGACTATTGCATCCACTGGATTACTGGTACTTGCGCCACAGCTCATGACTTCAAATGGTCAAATCAATCTCAAGACGAGATTTGATGGCACACGTTACGACTCGAACACTAGCGCCGGCCTACTATATGATCAGTCAATTGTATATACAGCTTACGGTCTCATGTCAAATGGCTTACAATATAGTTTTGGCATCAGCTCTGACCACGCGTACGAGACGTTCTCGTTGATCGATATTCCAAGCACAAACTCAACATTTACAGTTGTTCCGAACGCTGTTTTCCCCAATTTCCTCTGCAAGCCTGTCCAGATCGAGATCGACTTCGCACCCGCAAATACCACCGATCAGAATCCTGAACACAAGATACAACTTGTACTACCGAATTGTAAGGCCACTCCAGGCTCTATTTATGCACTGAATCCTGGAAAGTTTGTGTGTCCTTCGCGGCAGCTAAGCGGCACTTCCTACTCGGTACAATGTCCGGATATCTTTAACAGCACGCAAAACGTTACTCAAAAGCTTTTGACAGTCACTGACATTCGCTATCAACAAACCTTGAATGAAAGCGAGCCTACAGAACTTTCGAGCACTATCACAGCATTAACATTTTCAACCACTATTGTGAACATGACAAGCATACTTTGTCAGCCGGTTTACTACTCTGGCAAGGCCAAAGCAGCAGGTCAAGTGCAGACTTTTCCAACTGCGGTCGAGAGTGAACAGCTTGGCCAGGCTGCGGAGAAACTTGACAACTTGACTGACGATGACCTGAGCGAGTTGGTGGATAGTGCTTTGTTGGCATCAGCAGAAATTTTTGGCCGAAATGTTGACAACACTTATGCCTCAGAGTATCCGAACGTTATGTTCAAGCTCATGGCTGATCAACTCAATGGCAGCTACACTTCTCTATTCGATGAGTATGTGATGATCAGGTCTGCGAATACAGTATTTCAACACCTCGCTGTTCAAGTTGTCGACAAGTACCTGCGACGGGAAGATGAAAGTGTTCTCCCAGTCACGTTTAGCTACATCCACGAAGTCGTCCAGATCACCGAGTTGTCGGTGTGGCTTATGGTTGGTATCTTCTTGGGCATTGTTGCATTGAGTATTATGCTGTTCTGTGTTTCGCGGAAGTCTAAGGTAACATGGTATCCACAATCACTACATGAGCAAGCTCATCTTACCGTCAAGAGTAGCACTTTATGGCCGCTCCTGGATGCTACAGAGGGTATATCCCAATCAGCCTTGGTAAAATATTTGAGTTCGTACAAATTTGATGCACACCTCGGAGCCTCTCATGACTCACCTATCATTACTGCGATACCGCTCAAAGAGGGAGAAAGGGAGAACAGTGCCGACCCAAAGCCAAATCGCTTGGGATATTGGTGGAAGCCGCTTACAGCCAGCCATTGGTTCGTGGGTTTGGCCTTCGTGTATGCAATTGTCACAATAGTCGTATTGGAGCTCTTGCAAACGTATTCTAACCAGCACTATGGTATCACATATGTCACAACCGACAACAGACTGTGGGAGACAACAATCACGCATTACGCTCCAGCACTAGTGATTCTCCTATTGGCAACCATGTTTAATTGTATTGACTTCAACACAGTCCTTTTGGACCCTTACAATCGCTTAAAGAGCTCAATCAACAACAAAACACCAGGGCAACGACAGAAACAACCGACGCTTGGCCATTTCCAACTCGTGACATTCTGGTATGCTATCTTGCGAGGTCGCTTTGGCATCGTTGGTTCCACATCTGCAGCGTTTATCGGAGGACTGCTTACCATTGTCGTTTCAGGCCTGTATACACTCGAAACCATCTCGCTTTCGCAATCTTCTCTTCTGAATGCATCAAATGTGATCATCGCTGACTGGACGAACAGTGTGCTTGACGACGGGGGAGCTGCCATCCTACTGAGTTTGGTTGAGAACTTAAATTCGTCCTACCCTAGCGGTAC
>Ga0115842_100169_pt1 | contig 23740 bp, 24 predicted proteins | sample InSIn2SAF170_2_FD_83856 | JGI IMG/M metagenome (GOLD analysis project Ga0115842, IMG submission 83856)
CATAGGTGCTGGCACCACAGATTACCATCGGAATGTGAAATACTAGCAGTGAATTGATGCAGTCACCGCCTAAAGCTACAAAGAATACTGATGCCAGCTGCACATTGTCACAGCAGACGCCCATTGAATAGCATACTTGATACTTGACCGCTTTTGGTGCGGCAGTCTAGTCACTACCTAGTCGTTCGAATCCAGCATGGCAACATTGGGTCCTGCTGTATCTAGTTTGCGAGCGTCTCTGGCTCTCCTTGATTCAAGTATATCCATACTTGACCAAGGTGTCTCCGATTTTCCACGCCTCCGAAAGGTCCTTCAGACGCAACAGCATTTTGAACTTGTACCTGAGAGTACGCTACGCACTGCACAAAAAGCTTTGGCAGAAGAGATATCGCCCGCTGTTGAGCAACTCTTGTCTACCGCCGAGACATACGTGAATCAACTTGCACGGAAGGAAGAAAGTTTGAAGGCGCGGCATGAATTACTGGAAGGGAGATTGGCATACCATCAAAGTTCGAGTGCTCGTCCTGCAGCAAGTATCCGTTCGGCTTCGAATGCAAGCCGACCTTCTATTATGGGAGATACAAAATCACTGCAGATGAAGAGGTTACAGCAGAAGAAGGATCAACTGCAGTTTGCAATCGAAAGACTGGAATTGCAAGGAAAGCAAAAAGAGCGAGATGAACATTAGGCATAGACTGCTGGTGGACTAGGAGCAGGGCACTGCGACGATCGAGTGTACTAAGACCATGAACAACTTCAGCATACAGCCGCACATATGCATATAGACCGCAATTCGAACATGCGCAATTGAAAAGGAAGCCATTCGTTTTGAATTGGCAAGAATTCGGCGACGAAATTGTCTATTGTTCTGCGACATGGACTGTCAAAAATCAAACCTTCTACTCACGTCCTACGGATGCACCATTGCATATCTACCTATACGCAGAATATTGTCATGAGCTTTAGCGATTGAACTGCATTTCACATGCATGCTGGTTTCATGTTGTCCAACCCAGTGGCTCCTTTTTACTTCTCGCTTGTTTAAATTTTTGAGATATCTCTATTCATCCATGCTGCTTTACCCCAGACCAAATAGCCTGTCTGCGTTTTATCGTCTCGAGAAGGGCGATGAAATATCTTGAATGGAAACTTGATTCCTGAGAATACGAACACATTTTGAAGATTTCTCACAGAAAGCATGTCCCACTCACCGAAGGTTTACGCATGAGAACATCTCCAGGTAGTTCAGCATCGTTGGCGAAAACTGTTGTCCCGCAATCGATCATCCCAGGCGCGGCACTCTTTCTTCGATTCTTGCTCTTAATACTCCATCTATCAAGAAGCACTTAGAACGTAATGGGCATATACCAACAAGAACGGTTTGCATTGGCTGAATTAGATACGTCCAACACGAACTATTGAAAGTTCCTTACACTGAAAAGCCATGTTAGCACCTTTTGAATGTCAGTCATAGAGCACAAACACCTGATTCTTGAGGCATTAAATAAGATCTGAGATCGCATACGGATGCTGGCCCCGAAATCTGTGGTGGACCCTGATTCGACAGTAAAAGCAGCCTACATGATCTGTTTGCGTGTTAGTTTAGCTGAAACCACTCGTCATTGATCCTCTACCGCAACAGTCGATAAATTCAGGCTAGCTGTGCCGGATTATTATGTGTCTCATGTCTGAGACGTTCGCTCTTCATTTCTGATTACTTGTTGCTGGGTTTGATTTCGAATTGTCGTCTTTGAAAACATGCCGCACCGAGAGCGAGAAGATGAAGAAAGGCCGCTTCTAAGCGAGGAGAGACAGCAGAGCAACAATGAAAACGACGACGAACCTTTAGAAGTCTCCTTTTCCGAGGATGAAGACGACAACCCAAAGAAATGGAGTAATCGAAAAAGACTGACTAATGTCTTTATTATTGCCTTGATGGCTATATTAAGTCCGTTGGCAAGCTCAATGTTTACCCCGGGAATATCACAAATAGCCAAGGACCTCAACTCGTCCGAAGAAGAGATCATTGCCACCACGACCGGTTTCGTTATATTCCTGGGCATCGGACCACTGGTACTAGCTCCCTTGAGCGAGACATTTGGCCGCCGCATCGTCTACATAGCTTCCTTCACTGTCTTCACCTTGCTTCAAATCCCTACCGCCCTTGCACCGAATGCCCCGGCATTGATCGTGATTCGAACCATATCTGGATTCTTTGGATCAGTCGGCATAGCTAATGGCGGTGGAACAATCAATGACATGTATGAACCGAATGAGCGAGCAGGCGTATTCGGATGGTATCTACTTGGGCCACTTCTTGGTAAGTTTCTCCCGAATGTCCCGAAGAGTATTGCGATTAACATTTCCAGGGCCGACATTGGGACCGCTCTTTGGAGGCATCATTGTTACCCGACTGAACTGGAGATGGATATACTGGATACTTACCATCGTTTGCGCTCTCAATACCACCATTGGTTACTTCTTCCTCCGAGAGACGTATGCTCCCGTGTTGCTCGAGAAAAAACGAACCAAGTTGCATGAGGAGACTGGGAAGAAGTACACCTACGAAGGTGTGGACGACCGACCAATATGGACCAAGCTCCGCCAGAGCATGAAGCGACCTATCGTCATTTTCATTCAACCTATCATCCTAGTCATGTCGTTCTACCAAGCCCTGATATTTGGGACCACCTATTCCATTTTCACAAATATGCAAAGCATTTTCTCTGACAAGCCATATTCCTTCAATTCAGAGCAGGTTGGTTTGTTGTATCTATTCCCGGGTGTTGGCTTCCTGCTCTCAGTCTGGTTCCTTGTGCCCAGAATCGACACTGTCTACAATAAGCTGACCGAAAAGCATGGCGGGAAGCCTATGCCAGAATATCGACTTCCTCTGGCCAACATCGGTGCTGTGCTTTTGCCAGCTAGTTTGTTCTGGTTTGCATGGGCAGTCGAGTATCGTCTGCATTGGGCGGCTTGCATGACTGCCACTCTCTTCTACGGCATCAGTCAAGTTATTATTTTCAACATAGTGCAAAACTACTATATCGATTCTTTCTCGAAGTACGCAGCATCGGCCCTTGCTGGTGGATCAGTCTTTCGAAGTCTCGTTGGCGGAGTGGTGCCGTTATTTGCTTCTACCATGTTTTCCAAGCTTGGCTATGGATGGGGAATCAGCATTTTTGCTTTTATTGCAGTAGCTATTGCGCCGAGTCCGATCTTGTTCTACTACTACGGTCCCAAGGTGCGAGAGAGATTTCCGCTGAAGTTGTGAGCAAACAGATCATGAGATTTTTGTACAGTTATGTGGACCACTTTGACAGCATGGCGTTCAACAGGCAGGGCACAGTTTGTATGACGTGGAGAGAACCCGAAAGCAATGCTAGAAGGTTCAGCAATAGAAATTCAAAGTACTGTTCGCCAAGCGGAAACTGTTTCTGTCGTAGGACATGTCGTGTGCCAAACTAATCGGGTCCTGCAGCGCGCCGGTCCCTCGCATCAAAACGTCCCGAAGGCTGGAGGTGCCCGAAGATTGGTAGCGCATTGGTTGCTGTAGCGACTGTCAGACCGTTCCATGTTTCGGGTAAACAATGCTTAGATTCCTCCCGTCTATTCGTCCTCGACCATTCGGGAGCTGCAACGTGGTCGCAGAAGCGGCACGGCTATAAACCCATCAAAGAGGTTCTGCACGACCACAATGTCATTGGTGTCCTTCTCGAATCAGCGAAGGCGTTGCTACCGTGTTCTATGCACGGCAATCTTCTGACTTAGAGCATGAGCATGATTCGCCAATCTGCACGAGAATTCATGCTAAAAAACAGATTCTCGTACTGGTTGAATATTGATTGGCCGAACAGGCTATTGTTATGAACAATACGTGGCCAGTCATTTTTGGTAAAGCCATGGACTTTGTTCCGGGAACCAAAGCACCCCCCCAGCTAGTCATGTTCTTCAAGTCAGGAAGTAACAAGCAGCGGTGACTGAACTCTACACCAAAAAATATAGTTCCGTCAGATGTCGTAGATGCTGCCTGTAACCACCTTTTCTGACTTAATTTTCCGGATCCATCACATTGAGTCTCCTCCTCGCACGAGTGTTGACCACATAACATAGTATGGCTCACTTTCCCGTGCGTGCTAGACTTTAGGTTTTCTCTGCAGCTCCAATACCTTCAACCACTTGTGAACTACGCAGTCAATCTCGACGTCAATACAGAGACGACCGTTCCACTTTTTACCGATTCCTAGTCACAGTCGCTCACCACTTCAGCGACTCTCTACTCAATTTTAACGGCCGGTAAAGAAGAAGCGAACACAGCGTCTCCAGCTTGACTTATCTATAACAAATTCTCCCCAAACCGACTGTTTTCTATAGCTTGATAAGAGATCACGTATTCATTCTGATTCCAGCCGCGACGGCGCCGCTCCAGCTTGCTGGTATTCAACATTAACGATTGAGAGCATACCTGCTAGCTTCGGGTAGCAGAAACTATGAAGAGAAGGCCTTTGTTGCGGTTACGGACAAAACATATCGAACATTCCTCAAGCACATAATAAGAAGAGCTTGGGCCATCCATTTGACGAATGGAGGAACCACCTCCTCCTCCACCACCACCACACGGGGCACCTCCACGAACGGGAAGGTCCGGTGGTCTACCAGACGGCAAGTACGATATTTTTGTAGTCCCGCCCTCGTCAGCGGGCTCAGGATTTCTGTACCTGCCTTCACTCAACACACATCGAAATAGCTTTCTAGCAGGATGTGTCTGCACGGCGACCTCCTTCTTCCTCTACTCAGTGGCTATGCCGGTTGCCAAAGAGTGGTTTCTGTCTACGATAAACGGTGGTGGATCGGGTGTGATGATGCTGGTAGTTGGAGTTGCTGTTGTCAGTTGGGCACTCGGAAAGACACAAGGAGAGGGCACGAGTACAGGTCCATCTACAGAGTCGTTCAGAGGGACTTCGAGTTCTGGTTCTGAAAGAACATATGGAGAGCCACCTCCACAACCACAGTCAGAGCCGAGGTCGCAGCAATCACCACCACCTCCTCCACGAGAACCCACCCCAGAGCCTGCATCCGGACCCGAACCGAAACCAGGCCCAGAGGCAAAGAAAGCACCTGAGCCTGAGATGAAGCCAGACCCGCCGCAACCTCAATCTCCTACACCGCAACCAAAGTCGACCTGGCAAAGACCAACGCCAGGCACTGATGCAAAATCAGCTTGGGAAAAAGCAAGAGAAGAAACAAGGAAGCGCGAAGAAGAGAAGAAAAAGGCTGCGGAGATACAACGGCGCCGTGAAGCGCTTGAGAAGGAAAAGCAGAGACAACGAGAAAAGGAAACCCTGGAAAGACTCGAGCGAGAATGGAAGGAGAAGAGAGAAAAGGAAGAAGAAGCTGCAAGAAAGGCTGACGCAGAAACCAAAGCTCAACAGGCGAAAGACGAGGTAGACAAGAGATTACAACGCGAAAAAGAGCGTCGAGAACGTGAAGCTCGCGAAGCACTCCTCAAAGCTGCCGAGGAGGCTAGAGAAGCCAAAGAAGCCCTTGAAAGAACTCGCAAAGAAGAGCAGGAACGAAGAGAACGCGAGGTCCGAGAAGAGAAATCAAGAAAGGATGCTGAAGCCGAACGCAGAGCTGCTGAAGAGGCCCGAGCAGCCGATGCAGGCGCTCGAGGAAGCAACGTATCTTCCAGCAAACGTCCACCCATGCCCTCTGCACGGACAGAGCGAGATGATGATGCCTACTCCTTCCGGCCATACGATCGACCCAAGTCCACTGCTCAAAAGAGCTCTTCTGGTTCCCAATCTGTATACTCGGACGACTCGTATGCCCCTTCAGCAAGCACTGCAAGGACAACCCCACCACCCTCCACAAGAGGACCATACCACACCAAAGACCCTGATAAAGTTATCATCAAAGGTGTATATTCATTCAATAACGCTTTCATGCGCACGCCAATATCTCAACTCATATCGGGTCAAGGTAACGTGACAGACGGCCTCATCCTCCGAATCACAACAGAAGGCCTCTTCATCGACGACGATGTTCGAGGTGTGCCACAACGCGAATGGGACGTCAAAGCATGGACAATGAAACTCGCAGAGGTAATCAAAACTCCCAGCTCTCCATCTATCTAACCATCACTAACATAAGTTCACAGACCGTCGAAATAGGCACCAACCACGTCTTGCGCGCTAGTATAAGAGACAGCGAAGGCAAGAAATACGTCTTCATCCTCGATAAGACAGAAGGCTGGAAAGTCGCGGTCGGACTCCAGCGTCTGAGAAAAGGATCTCAAGTGCGCAGCTTGGGTATCGCGGGCATGCCGACCAATGAGGCGAAAGTCTTGCTCGAGTCCCTTGGTTGGACATGATGAGCTGGCTGTTCCCGAGCAGACATGAGATGATTACAGACTACGATCATAATCACGACATGACACACCAGCATCAGCCCACCCACAGCGGCAGTGACAGTGGCAGTGATGCGAAAACGAAAGCGAAAGCAAAAGCGGGAGCATATTAGAGAAGAAAGAAGCATTAGCGCACGGCGTCAAATTTTTGTACTGTACATTCCCTCACTCAACATTTGTCACTCTTTTACAAACAAATACCCCAGAAGCGATGTGTGAGAAGAGAGCGAGAAGATCCACCATGGGACATACCTCCCTAGGTTGGATAGGATATACTTGGAGCGTGCTGAGCACATGTACATACTCTCTTCTACTACTGCAGTACCTAGTATAGGTGACGACGTAAATAAGTAATATCTGAGCTACCTTTATTAATCTTTGTTGGAAACGTTCAAAATGAATTTCTGGGCTTGAACATAGGTAGATAATTCTGTGTTATGAAAGGGTGTCTCAACCTGACAGGATCGAATCTCAATGGCCAGCGAACTCTGGCCTGACATACTCCTACTATGCCGCTGTGAAAAATCTCCATGTTACCTATGTCCCATGAAATATCACAACCGGGGCCCACCCAAAGCATGCCACAAGCTGACTTGCTTGTTAAATACATTCCATAGGATGCTAAAACCCTAAAAACCACACGATTGCTGTTAGCCACTCATTAATTGTAAAAGACCTGTTGCCGCTTCGCCTGTCCCTATATGCTGAACTTTAGGTCTAGCAATTTTGTCACGCCCACCATCACTGATTGGCGGACTACTCAACTGACCCTGCTGTTGAGCCTCAGTCACAGGCTTATCGACGAGCTGAGTTACCACTTTCGGTAGCAGTGCCTCAGCTGACTCCGTGGAGCTCAACCGTGATAAAGGAGGCGAGCTTGGGAAGTACTGCGGATCAGTATGAGAATTACTAGACGGCACATGATGATCCTGCGAGCGAGCACGCAAGGCGGCCATTCCCGCTTCCGCGATATCTGACGGATTTGCTTGAAGCCCATCGTGATCAATTGCAATTATCGTAGCATCGGAAGATGGCGCCTGAGCATCGATTGTAGGTCTGCGAGGAGTGACCAGGCTGGGGCTGCTGACAGTCTTCGGTGGTGGAAATGGTTCACACTTGAGGCGGGAGAATGGTTTGTGAGTCTGTCTCGTTTGAACCTTGTACATAGCTAGCTGAAGTCTTATTTTGGCGTCTTCCAGGACCGAAGGCAGTATTTGCGATCTGACCTTGGCTGCGGCTGTGGGGTTTGGCGATAGCTGTTTGTTCACTCCCTCCTTTTGCGCGTCGTGGGAACTCTTTCCATGTTCTTCTTGAGGCTGTACTTCTTTCTCCTCAGCTTTGTCACTGATTTCGATCATCTGCAGTCCATCACTTCCTTGCGTTGATGTTTGATCTTCGAGATTCAAGAAGATGGACAGCCCCACACTTCCAGCAGACATGTCGTTGGATAACGTAGGGCGATGCGGAGGTAATTGAGACGTGTTCTGAGGCATAGGCACTGCATTGAGTTTGTCTAGGGTCCGCTGGCTCATCTCCTCTAGCTGTAGTTCAAATTGTGGCTCGACCGTATGCTGGCCGTCGGCGAATGAGGTCTCAACTGTCTCGTAAGAGCGCTGGAAGATCGGCGTCGACCTGACTCCATTCTCAGTTTCTGGTTCACTTTCATCTAAAAGCCGTGTTTCTTGCGAGTCGTGTTGGTCGTGTTGATCGTGTTGGTCGTCATGTTCGATCCTCTCTGCATCTTCGACTTGTTCTATCTTTCGCTTGATCCCTGCTTTTGGACTCGGAGAAGCCGCCATGTTGTGGTCAGGTAGGGCTTTCGACCCTGGTGCATTAGCTGTTATCTGCACGATCCTGCTCGAGGCAGTACTCTTTAGAGAGCGCGTTTTGAGGTGAGCGTTCGAATCTTTGTCTGAAAGTACGCGACGAGCGTTGGAAGTCATAGTATATAGCAGAATAGCTCGAGTAACGGTCACCGCACTTGAACACAATCCTGAGCTAGAGCTTGTCAGTAGTGCCACTGCAGTCCATAACAGGACTTGCTAACGCACTCGAACTTTCCTAAGGGAAGGCCTCCCGGATGCGTACCAGCAATTCCGTGTCTGAATCTAGACAGGAGATGGTAGGGTAGAGCAACAAATACTTGTATAACAGCGTTTTGCGTCTTCGTGTTCGCAGTGATCGCGTGAAGATGCAGAAGAATACGAATATACTGACACAACTGGAGATTTAGATGGAGAGTGGGGAAGTGCCGCGTTGGACCCTGTTGTTCCTTCCGCGCCGTGCGTAGCGTACCTGCTGGGCAATCCACCTCTCAAAACACGCCATGTGGGTCGCAGATGACTTCAAACGTGCAGCAAATGTCTTTCCCTTGCATTTCTTCTGATGTTCGCTGGCTTCCTCTCACTTTGCCATAAGACCGCTTCGTTCAGCTAGTTCTTGGCAAAACCTGAGATGATCGCGATGAGATCAAACGCGATGACTCGTGGACAACCACAGAGGCTGTTTTACTGTTAGTAGCTCTTCAGAATTTGTGGGCCACGATCTACTAGGTTGCCATGCGAGTGCGAGTCTGTCGAGCTGAGCTATGATCCATTTCCTCTGGCCGTCACGAAGCATGAGAGGCCGGATTTGAGCCACAGGGCTCGAAAAACACGAGAGGTTGATCAGGGGCGTGAGTATAAGCCAGCTCCCCACGCATGTCGCGTGCCACGCGTGAGCTTTGGGGTTCTCCGGAAATGTGCCATCTGCGTCCACATACTGCGGGAATGACAGCGGCGAATGCTGTAGAGGTGGCACTCTGCCTGCATAGTCTCCGAGGAAGAAAGGGACGCTGTCGCATATCTCGTCGACCAGTAACTGAATCACTTGGTCTGTTTCAGGTGACATGAATTGTTCGGCAATTGTTTCACTCGCATGTAAAGCGATGGTACAGTCTTTGAGAGTGTGGAGCAGCATGATTCGACAAATGCGCCAGCCATTGAGCATTCTGGCAAGATGGAGATCCTGATACACGCTGCACTGATCACGATATAGGCCTGCCTTTCTGATAGCGATTGGAATTTTCTGACCCCATAGCAAGCGTGGTGCATAGTCTTTCGGCAGACGACCATACCAAGCTACAAACTGCCGGTCTAGGTCGATGAACTCGGTCTGTAGGTCCGCAAGTATCGTTTTCTTGACTCTCGGAATAGTTTTCAGGGCATGCTTGGCTCTTGACAGCGCATTGGTGAGTGGCAACATAAGCCTGTCAAGCTGACCAAGAGGCCCCTGAGCCATTTGTGAATCTTCGAACCAGTTCAGCAAATTTTGCGGTACCGGGTTGCTAGATTGCAACGCATTTTGCACGACGTCGCTGTGCAGTGCTCCCATCATGGCTCTACTTGCCTCGTTCTTCCAGTTGCCATCTCCTCTGTGCTTAACGAGTGCCAGTGCGCCCATCTGGTGGCTCCGACTCTGGTACTCTAAATCGCCCCGAAACCGGGCGTTGAGAGCATCGCAGAAATCCATCAAAAGAACTGCCATGAGCATATCATCGTCTCGACTGCGATCTGGACAAAGCAAGGCCTTGCGAATGCTATTCACAGCTCGAACATAATACTGTCGATGGAGGGAGGATCCACTTCGCTGCGGGCTCCACAATACAGCCATGTTCACAGCGACAGCAGACACTGCTTTGTGCAGTGGCGAGTCGAGTGGAACTCGTCTCAATATGGGAACAGTAAAGCGCATGAAAGAGGCGCCATCGGCTCTCTTGCTCTCATTGAAACCAGAAGAGATGATAAGGAACAATTCTGTAGACTCATCTGCAAAGCTCCTACTTGGGAAAGTAGGGATCGTTGATAGCACTTCAAGAACACGCAGGTCGAACACTAGTGCGTCATGTTCCTCAGCTGGGTCGTCGTCGACCGAAAGCATGATTTGTTTGTTCCATAAGAAGTTACTCTGCGAATGGCAAGAGGTATTGTTCGGTATGCTTGCTAGGATAATCTCTGCACTAGACTGAAGTTGTGTCTTGTGGACCTTTTGCCGCACAATAGCGTTCTGGTCTCTGTGAGCTCTGTCGAAGAAGCTATCATAACCAGCACAGTCAATGCCCCGGCTCTGACAGTTGAAACAAAATGGTTTTGTCTCGTCACACTTGTTGACCAATTAGTGAAAGACCTCTGCTTGGGTTTGTGCGGTTTACCTTGACTCGTCGCCGACGGCAAGTACCGCATCTGCAAGGACAAGATGTCAGCATCGTACGACCCACGAGCGAGATACGTACCCTTTACTAGGCCCTCGGTACACCATACTGATTCGAATGTTCGCAAGGTCAGTTCCAGATTGTCTGAAGATACACTCGAGGTAATCGTAATGTTCCGGTCACTCTAGAGGTAGGATTACAAGAGTCTCGGCTGAGGCTGCCACTTGCATATCCATACCCAATAAACAGCTTTCATCACGACAACAGGATAGGTGTCTGCCTGGTCTCTCTGGTACCACGGCTACGAACCTATCAGTCTTGGTAGTGCGTCACAGAATGCTGAGTTTGTTCGAGCCACACCGGGACAACAATAGATGAAGGTACTGTATTGACCAACCACGGATCAGTGGGTGGGTCGTCGCAAACAAGCCCAGAAAAGGGACGTAGCGTGTTTTTTTGGCGTCGTTTTTGCTCTGTGGAATGGACCTATCTTTGTCACCTGAACACTGTACGATGCACTTCAATGGTTTCAGTGTTGCGAGCAGAGCTGTATCTGAGACCCATCATTTCGATAGGATTGGGTTGGTTCTGCACATCAGCAAGGTCCTTCCAGGTCACAACCAGGCACGAAAACGACATACGACAACCCTACCTTAAACTTTACAGTACGAAAGTTCATAGACTTTGTTGACCCAAGAAGCTGATTACCCGCCTCGCAACTCGCATCAAATACCTGATTATCCATGCCATTTTCTATGTACGTTGTACTTGTATGTATCATGCGTCGCGTATTCATCCCAAACGATCCATCTCGTTTTCGGCTACGGAGTACGAGGATGCCACTGGTGTGGGTACCGGGTCAGCCACGCACCAGAAAAACGTGCATTGATCCCTGTCATCGAACTCTGCCTAGGAGAAAAGTTGCTCCACAGCCTTAAGATGCTTTTTATATAGCTCTCGACGATACGAAAACGATAATCAGATTCATCTCGACTTGTATATCAGCAACACTCGTAGCCTTCATTTTGTATACCACATTCGTTACCTGCATAACATTTCCAACCATGAAAAGTCAACTGTGCACAAAAGTCTCGCTGCCAAATTGCCCCGTGCAAAGGACAGTCTACGGTTACTATCCCTCATTAAGCGCAAATGCCTTCTTTTGTGCCTGGTTCGGCGTCTTTCTACTCCTCAATCTCATTCTCGGCATTCGCTACAAGACATGGACATACATGCTCGCCTTGACCCTCGGCTGCCTCACCGAGATCATTGGATACATTGGTCGAATAATGATGCACTACAACCCCTGGTCAGTGACTGGATTTCAGATGCAGATATGCTGTATCATTCTAGGACCGGCCTTCAATAGTGCTGCCATTTACTTAACCTTGAAGCACATCGCCCTTACATTCGGACCACAATACTCACTTATCAGGCCCGCTTGGTATACCTACATCTTTATCACTTGCGATCTGGTATCATTGGTACTTCAAGGACTTGGCGGAGGTCTAGCAGCCACCGCGGGTACCAATAAACATCAACAAAATCTCGGGACCAATATTATGATCACAGGTAAGACCAAACATAGACATCACCCGACATCTGAAAGATTTACTAACAGATCAAAGGTATCGCCTTCCAAGTCGCCGTGCTCCTAGCCTTTGGCACCGTAGCCAGCATATACATCCACCGCCGCTGGACCGCAGCCCGTCGTGGCGGCGACAAGCTCTCCCTCGAAGCCGCCACCACCCTCTCCAACACAAAATTCAGACTCTTCGCCATCGGCATCACGACCGCATTCATCGCCATCTTCGGTCGATGTGTCTACCGAATCGCCGAGATGGCAGGCGGTTGGGGCAACCATATCATGCGAGACCAGGCCAGTTTTATTGCGCTCGAGGGCGGCTTCATTGCATACGCTATTTGTGCGCAGACGATATTTCATCCGGGATTCTGCTTTCCTCAGATGAGAACAGAACGCAAGCCGTTGTTGTCGCCGCCGCAGGAGAAGGAGCAGATTGGGCAGGACGGTATGCTGGCTTGAGTCTCGCCGAGGTCCTCTGGTCATGGGTTACTGTACTACACATTTTGGCAGCTCGAGATAAAACATACAGGAGCGGCTTCTATTACTTTTGATTTGCAACGGGGCGGTGTCAAGTCATCTCACTGATCGTTAGCATGGAGCATAAGATTGAAGGATTTAATGGGAGGCGTCTAGGCGTTATTACGCATATCGCTGGTGCGATTCAATAGAGATAGAGACAGAGATAGACTTCAACGATTCATGTACATAATTCGAAATATTCTGCTTCACCATTTTCTACTACTGTACAGTACTTGTACATTAATTCAGATTCATGAGCAAGTGGGGTCTGGGATACCCAATACGAGTACGAAATACGAAAGTGGTTTCTCGAGTTCCACTTTCAAGATACGACTGTGTCTCTATTGTACAGTACATTGTTCTTCTGTGCACAAGCTTTATCGTCTTTGGTCGGGAATTGTCGAAGTTGATGCAAGTGAGACTTTGATTTGCACTTATGCCAGCTCAAGTCTCTCCCAAATCCATGTAATCAGGATTCGTACCAAACATTTGTATCCAGGTACCTAGGTCGAATAAAAATAATACAACAAATAGACAATACGTACGTCAGCGACCGAATCGCATTCGAGCAAACAAAGGTATCGCCGTGTCCATCTACAAACTCTCAAAAATCCAAAAGCACTCTCCAATCCGCCAGCATACAGTGTACTACCCAACAAATCTCATGTCAAACCCCAGCCTCGCCGCACAAATAGCCCACCTCGCACTCAACACCTTTGACACCCTTCCCAAGAAATGCAAGCCGCGAGTACAAGCCGACGGTCGACAAGAATGGACGCCCATGTCTGCGGTCATCCTCAGCCGGCATGATACAACTGCTCTTCTCAATTCTGATGCCGCATCGTGTTCAACTGAGCATGATCTAAAGATCATTTGTCTTGCAACGGGCACGAAGTCTTTGCCTGTTTCGGCGCTGCCGAGGTGTAATGGTCTTGTTCTGCATGATTGTCATGCTGAGATTCTTGCGTTGAGGGGATTTAATTACTGGTTGCTTTGTGAGGTGGAGAGGATGCTGGCGGGTGAGGGGAATGTGAGTCCTTGGTTGGAGCGGAGGGAGCAGTATATTGCGGATACGATGCAGGCTGTAGAACCGGGTGATGGTTGTCAGTTGCCTTATCGTCTTAGGCAAGATGTTGAGATCTCGCTTTTCTCTACTGAGGCACCCTGTGGGGATGCCTCGATGGAATTGCTGATGAAGGCTGCTGAAGCGGCGGGACGAGATGTTTCTCCTTGGGCAGCCGCGCCAGCTGCCAGTCAGCCATTGAATGACAGCGATTCAAAACAAAGATCAGGTTCAGACACTTGTGAGGACCACGAAAATGCTAAGCTACCACCGGGTCGCGGCTACTTCTCTAATCTTGGTGCCCTGCGCCGTAAGCCTGCGAGAGCAGATGCCGAGATCAGTATGAGCAGAAGTTGTAGTGACAAGCTGATGCTGAAGCAGTTTACAGGGCTGTTGAGCTTTCCACTTGATCTGTTAATCGAGAGGACAGATGCTGCTTATCTGAGCAGAATGGTTGTGTACCAGGATCAGCACAATCGCCAGGGATATGAAAGGGCATTTGACAAGCAGGGGCGGCTCCGGGAAGCTGTCAAGTCAAGTCATGATGGACAGAGTGAGGCTAGATTCTTCGAAGTGGAAGTATTGCCTAAAGGTTTCAGAAGGTTCGAGTTTGAGAAGGCAGTATCACGAGAAGATGTCATCATGCAGGAGAACAAAAAACCAAGCAACATTTCCACCATATGGATTGCCGGAGACGATGAGAACGGTAGTGTGGTGGAAGTACTGGTCAATGGAGTCAAGCAGGGGTATAAACAGTTCGATCATAGGGAGAGCAAAGCAAGTGTGGTTTGTCGAAGAAAACTGCTTGAGAAAGCGACCAGAGTCGACCAACTTCTGAAGGCAGACTTTGTGAAGAGAGGGATGCGACAAGACCCGTCTCGGATAGCTCATTACTCAGAGATCAAATCTATGCCACAACGGCATCCAAGAAGACATCTTAAGCAGCGTGTCTTTGATGCTTTAGGTGGATGGCCAAGCAAAGGCTTGGATGATGACTTCAACATCACCTCTTTATCCCAATCAATAACTGACAGTACTTTGTCGTATCCATATCTTCCTATGTTTTCATGTACCGGATTCAGTAATCCTGCTGCTTACCACTTTGCGTAGTCACCGTCCACGTGACAAGCGGTAGTGCAGTATGTATATTCTTCCTCTTTACGACCGACTCATCCTCAACTTCAAGTTATCGTCCGACTCAGACTGCGAAAAGGGGCTGCACCAAGGATGCTCTCCTGACCTCTTGTTGTGGTGCTTTTTCTCGCCGGGACAGCAATGGTGATATGGCATAGATTCCGTCGCACGATGAAGAGGATAACTGTAAGGAGACGTTGTCAGCAGATACCGAAGCAGCTCATCGAAACGTTATGAAGGAGTGTCAGTGGTTGATTTTGCTTCAGAGGATGGTTGTCCCTCACGAAAGCTGTCATTATGAGGCTTTGTCCTGCTCAAGAGTCGAAGACAAAGACGATCGGTGCAGAACCATATGACTGATATTAAAGATACACATGCGTCTCGTATCAGGGTTTTGGACAGAAGGAACAAAAGAAGTGATCAAAGATTGCTCCTTATGTCTGGCTCAAGGACTTTGATTGTCCACGGATTGCTAGACTACTACCTACCTATCTAGATGTTATGAAGGTGGTTGCTCAGATTCGTCACCATGTACTGTTGAATGGAACGTGCCTTCCTTACCTCTGACCACCGTGATTTCGACAATTTTGCGAATGCCACACTTTCTGCAAGTGACCGTCGACGGGAGATTACTTGTTCCGCGAAGCTCTCACCTCAACGTCGCTTGATCAGACCTTAGCGTCAGAGTGAACTGCATTCCGATCAACCCGTAGCCTTACCTATAGCTGTAAACGATCAGTCTTTCCGGTACCTTCCATTTCATTTTGTGCACGACAATAGCAGTTGATCGTGACCGTGGACCCACTCTGCGTATTGATCGAGGGTCACGTACTTTTGGTATTTAAATGCCCTCTTCCTCACCCACAATCTTCCAAACTTTCTTTCCTATCAACATACCTTACCCTACCTTCTCGAAGACTGTCACAGGTCTTCCACCTTCTCTTCCACCTTCTGAGAGTTGCTCAAAGGGTTCGCGGCAACGAGCAGGTAAGTTCTCACACTGTTGAAGCTGTTTTTGTACATTCAAACTCTCTGCCACTGCGCACTTTGAACATTCGGTTCGCGAACATAAACTGCAACCCTTCACCACACTCCAAATCACATTCTCATCTCGCCTAATCATCCTCGTACCTGTACTGACAAGTTCTTGTTGTAGACCACCACAATGTCTGGATGGGACGGTGCGACCGTTACCGACACAGCTGAGGTTGTTGAGATCAACGATGCCTCGCACGGTACAGCTACTAAGCCACCCCGTGACGAAGCAAAGTACCAAGCAGCCAGAGACCAAGGTTGGGTCGAACCACAAGACTTCGATTATGATGCAGCTGTCGCCAAGATGGCCGATACCGAAGCCATCACAGGAGACCAGCCGATTTGGGCCCACAAATCCAAGCGATACGAATTCGACCAAGACTTCGGTGATATAGGTCCTGCAATTCCAGAGCTTGAAGAGGACCTCTTCCGAGGCGAGTTCCAGATGCAGAAAGGCATCAAGTTCGAAAAGTAAGTTGCCCACATTACCTCATTGCACTCAGCTAATGCCACAGATTGCTTTCGATCAAAGTTGTCACTGAGACAACTGAACGACCTGATCCGATCCGACGATTCGATGACGCTGGCTTGCACCCCATTGTACTCGACAACGTCAAGAAATGTGGTTATGAGATCCCAACACCAATTCAAGCCTACACCATTCCTGCGGTCATGAAAGGTCGAGATGTTATTGCAACTGCTCAGACGGGTAGGACATCAGATACACCCACCGCAACTTTGACTGACATTTCATAGGCTCTGGCAAGACAGCAGCTTTCATGATCCCGGTGCTGTCTAAGCTAATGGGTAAGGCCAAGAAACTCGCAGCAGCACGACCCAACGTTGCCAAAGGTTGGGATCCAGCTACTGATCGAGTTCGAGCCGAGCCCTTGGTTCTTGTTGTGTGCCCAACACGAGAGCTTTGCTGCCAGATCTTCGATGAAGCTCGCCGACTCTGCTACCGATCAATGCTCCGACCTGCCTGCATCTATGGTGGTGGTCCAGTCCGAGATCAAAAAGAAGAGTTGATGAAAGGTTGCGACATCCTCATCGCCACACCAGGTCGACTCAAGGACTTCATGTCTGACCCGCGATTGCTGGTCCTCTCTAGACTGCGATTCACTGTTATTGATGAAGCGGACGAGATGTTGCAGGATGACTGGGAGGAAGAAATGACAGCAATCATGAGCGGTGCCGATGCCAACATGGATGCACAACACCAGTACCTTCTCTTCTCAGCCACGTTCGACAAGAACATGCGACGTGTGGCCAAGAAGTTCCTAGAGCAAGACCACGTCCGCATTCGCATTGGTCGTGCCGGTTCCGCACACGGTAACATCAAGCAGATTGTATGTTATCATCGTCAGACGTCCTCACTCACAGCCTTGACTAACCTACATTGCAGATCGTCTATGTCACCAGAGACATGAAGCAACAAGCACTGTACGACTTGCTAATTTGTAGTCCACCTGCCCGCACTCTTGTTTTCGTTCGATCGAAGAAGACTGCAGACTTCGTTGACGACTTCCTGTTCAACAACGGCTTGCCGTCCACCTCGATTCACTCCGATCGCACACAACGTGAGCGTGAAGATGCTTTGCGAGCCTTCAAGCGTGGAACTGCACCAATTCTTGTGGCTACTGGCGTTTCAGCTCGTGGTCTCGATGTCAAGAACGTGATGCACGTCATCAACTTCGACCTGCCAGCCATTGAACACAACGGTCAAGACGAGTACATCCACCGAATTGGTATGCTAGAACCCACACCCATTGTTGCACATTGACTAACATGTTACCAGGCCGTACTGCCAGAATTGGAAACGAAGGCCTTGCCACTTCATTCTACAACGAAATGGATGAGCCAATGGCACCTTTCCTCGCCAAGATCTTGGTTGAGACTGGCAACGCCGTTCCAGATTTTCTCGAGCAATTCAAACCCGCTGTCGATGAGCCAATTGACTTCGATGATGATTCTGGTGATGAAGAGAACGACGCCTTAGTTGCTGATCAGACCAACGGTGATGCCGGCGATGCCTGGGGTGCAACCGAGACTGACACTGCTGTTGCTCATGAAACCAACGGTGTTGCCAACGGCTTGGGCTCTGGTCTTGATGGCGGTTGGGGCGAAGACATCAAGCCAGCTGCTAACACTTCCTTCGAATGGTAGTTTGGCACTGCCCGATAACCTTCCTAGCCATGAGTAAGGACTTCAATCACACACAAATATGGAAAATGTAACGAGACATGGTCAACTCATGAAAAGATGACTGTGTCTCACGCGATGGCTAAGTCCAAAGGGGACTATGAGTACAATCTCAACGTATACCGGTGACAATCATGATGATTGTCAATGCTGTAGTATCAGTCATGGTCTAGATCCATCTGGATGGAGATCATGCTGCTGCTGCTGATGTAACCGAAGCAGAGTTGATAGCAATCAAAAAAATGCTTCTGCTCCATAACCTCTTCCCTGTTTCCTTTCTTCCCGACCCATTTGTGGAACTCGGCAGTCATCTCGACGGCTGACAGGCGTGCTACATTGGCGATGTGCTGCAACGAAGATGACTAATGACGTAGCGTACAAGTGAAAAGTGGTGATGGCTTGCGGCACATTTGGATGGAGCTCGAGCTCAAAGGTACAGTAGACTGCTGTAGACCGCGCAAGCTCCGAAGATCAAATCTTTCTTTTCTCGACCGCGTAATACCATTATGCAAGTTACTGCCTAGGAGTAGCAAGGTCCAAACCAGCCGCTGAAGCGAGGAAAGCGTTGGTAACCAACGGTAAGGGGTCCGGGCAATCTAACCAATATGAACCTCCCAGACGAAGAGCCGTGGCGGCCGAACAAAATCCTGACTGCAACATCGACACCAATCGCCAACTAGAAAACTATCTCATCACTCCACCAACAGGGGTCTCGCTTCCGCGATGCAGATGGATACACGTCCGATTTTCTATCACTAAAATGGTCGTGACTTCGGCCAATCCAAAAAGGCTGGCCCCTCTCGTGCGCTCTGAACTTTCTTCTTTGAAATCTCGCAAGCACTGTCAGTAGCTGTGAAGAGTTTTGTGATCACAACAGCCCAACTTTTCTAAGCACAATATCTTATGCAGCAGCACGACAATAACGCAATCGAGCCTGTTTACTGCGCAGCTGTCAAGCGCGTTGTTCGTTATCGAAAGTGGCGTTGAAAGCGTACAATCGAAGAAATCAGACTTTCCAATCCAACGCGTAACGCGAAAACGGCAAAAATGGCTACAAATACGTCTTATGCACCAGCGGAAGATGCTGGCATGCGCAAGCGCAGTGTTGGAGGCATCGAAATGAATACGGCCGATGGAAGACGGGCGACGGTCGATTTGAACGACCTCAGCTTAGCCGATCGTGAGCTAGCAGAGAAGTTTGGATACAAGCCTGTAAGTGCTAGGTACAACAAGGGCATTCGAGGTGTGCAGGCTGATGATATTCCAGGTATTCAAGCGAGAATTTGGTTACCTCTCAACCTTTTCCTTCGCCGTCTCCATTTCAGGACTCTTCGCTACGGTGACCACCACCTTTTCCACGCCTCTCTATGGAGGAGGGGCCGCCTCAGCAGTATGGTGTTGGCTTATCTCTGGAGTAGGTTGTATGTGCATTGCGTGCTCTGTCGCAGAGCTTGTCTCAGCTTATCCCACATGCGGCGGTCTGTACTACACAATCTCTCGTCTCGCTCCCCCGGAATGGGTACCCTCCATCAGTTGGTTTGACGGCTGGCTGAATCTACTCGGCCAAGTTGCTGGTATCGCCTCCAGTGAATACGGCTCTGCCCAAATCCTTCTCGCAGCGGTTTCTATGGGCTCAGACTTCGTCTATACTCCCACAACTGGCCAAACTGTAGGTGTTATGGCTGCGCTCACTGTCTTCACCGGTCTCGTGAACTCACTCTCAACGTATTGGATGGAAAAGATGACCAAGACCTACGTGATTTTCCACGTCATAGTCCTGGTTAGCTGCTGCATTGCTTTGCTTGTCAAGACTGATGACAAGCACACTGCCACCTATGTGTTCACCAACGTTGAAGCCAATTCAGGCTGGAGCCCAACTGGTTTCTCCTTCCTCTTGGGTTTCCTGTCCGTTTCCTGGACTATGACTGATTACGATGCGACTGCCCATATCACCGAAGAGTAAGATTTCCCCAAAGCAACAAATTGCCCACAGCGACTTTGCTAATGTGACCTGTAGAATCGATCAGCCAGAAATCAAAGCTCCATGGGCCATCTCCATGGCCATGTTGTTCACCTACCTTGCCGGGTTTTTGTTCAACATAGTCCTTGCCTACTGTATGGGTGACCCTGCGGTTATTGAAGCCTCTGTAGTTCAACAGCCCGTGGCACAAATCTTCTACAACTCTCTCGGCAAATCTGGCGGCATCGCATTCACCGTGTGCGCCTTCATTATCCTGCAGTTCGTCTGCTTCACCGCCACTCAAGCCCTCGCACGAACCTTCTTCGCATTCTCCCGTGACAGACTCATCCCCGGCAGCCACATCTGGACCAAGGTCAACCGCGCCACCGGCACCCCGCTTTATGCTGTTTGGATTTCCATCTTCTGGTGCATCGCTATCAACCTGGTTGCACTAGGCTCCTACACCGCCATCTCCGGAGTGTTCAATGTCTGTGCCATAGCTCTAGACTGGTCGTACTGCATTCCGATTGCATGCAAGCTTATCTTCGGCAAGTTCCAGCCAGGCCCATGGCATTTGGGTAAAGCTTCGTTCTTCGTCAACAGCTGGGCCATCATCTGGACAGCATTTGTATCGGTCATTTTCGTGATGCCTACGGTTCGACCTACCACGGCTGAGAACATGAACTACGCTATCGCCTACCTCGCCGCCATTTTCGCGGCTGCGGCGATCTACTGGTTTATTCGTGGCAAGAAATTCTATACCGGTCCTCTCATTGAGGCACAAGTTCAGCCTGGCCTGGACATGGACACTGTTTCCAGTGAGGATGACCGCGATAGGAAATACGAGCAGACGCATGATATTCCACAAAAGGCAACTCGATGATGAATGCGGCATACCCTATGGTAAGACAATTTGGATGTTTTCACATAATTTGCGGTTGGAACAGATAAGCAAACGTCCTTCGGTTGCACCAACTCTCGTTCGGTCGCAAGAGAAATCTTTGGCGGCTTATGGAAGTGTTGAGGACCATTTCTTTTGTTTGGTCGTTCATTCTTTACTCTTCGACGGCTATGATGACGGCAGTGTACTTGAGTTCCATTTCTGTCAAGGTAGCATATGATTGAAATAGGTAGTGTTGGTACACAATTTAGGTAAAGACAATGTATCGGTGGACTAATACCATATTTTTATTTCCTCTATTCTTGTACCACAACACGTCCATGCATATCCACCCCTGCTCAGCACCACTGATGTGGGCTCCCGCCCTACAGCACTTCAGCAGTAGTAAAATTAATGTTTTCTTTGCGAGGTCGTCACCATACATCCACATCCTGAACGGTCGTTGAATGTGTTCGGCGGTGCTAGCACTGCCTCTCTAAGAGTAAAATGGCTAACGCGATTGTCGTTGAGGCGCAGCCCTTGACAACATGATCGAACCTTGGCCATGTTCTACAATCTCCTTCCTTCGCCTCAGCCATCAACTCCTCGTTCAGCCAATGAAAAGTCAGTAATCTGTGCAGCCTGGTTGAGCTGTATGTGACTAACCTGATTGGAGCTTGGTTTAAGGCACCCATGTATTCGGGTCTTGCAAGCTTGACCAAGTAAGGACCGACACGCTACTGTACAGTATACACAGCTTCACTATCCGCTTTTGTAGCCATGCTTTCAATCAATCGATATCAGTTGCGCTTTCCGCAGTCGTCGAGGCAGGTTGATGTCTGTCTAACAAAAACAAGAAGCAATCTTTGCTCTTGAAGTATAGATACACCACTTCAACCACCACATCAAACACTGCCCACTCAGTAGTGCGAGACTCGAGTCAACATATTCCCACATCCAGCGTTCACCCTCACGTTGCCAGACATGACAAAAGCAAGTCTTCGTCGGCAGCGTGAACAGGAGGAGTCCGCCGCAGCAGAAGTGAAAGACCAACCACAGACACCCAGCCAGCCACTCAATACTCCCGTTCAACGACCTGACGTACCTCGAATGGATTCCCCACCACCGTACGATGCACCACATCTACCTCCACATTTCAGGAATACTCAGAGCCCCGGTCAAGACCAAGCCGACCCGGGCCCTGGTTGTTGGAATTCTGGGTCCGGGAAAGCAGACGGCTGTATGAATTATAGCTCTGGAAACCGTGGACCAGACTTTGTGGTTGATGGTTGCTGCAACTATGATAGTCGTAAGTTCAGTCCCATCGCTTTCCGGTACGAATTTGTGTTTCAACAAGGATTGCTGACCCGCTGTAGCGGATGGGTGTATGAACTACCGGAGTGAGGACGGCTGCATGAACTACAATGTATCGACAGGTGGCGGATGCATGAACTACCGCTCCAGCCGTGGAGGGTGTCTGCAATTCGGGCCACGATAACAGCACGTCTTGCAAGACACTCATATTGCCCTCCACGCTCGATCATGAGGAAATGTACCTCACCGGTTCGTGCGGCTCAACTTGAGTGTCTCGACATGATCCACCCCGATCTCCTATTTCAGCTCGCGGAATCTACCACACGAGACAACCTACCTCAAGAACCATATATCCCTAACAGCAGAGACTTCAACAAGATTACGATGTTACCTCCGCCCAAGAATCCCGTCTCTGCACCAACGAAACATGAACTAGCCTTCGGCTTACACACAGCATACAGCATATACTTTAAGCTGCTTCTGTGTGTGCAGAAGCGAGCGATACAACCAAGCCATGCATCTACCAATCTCTGGTGCATGTGACGAAGATATATGGGAATGTGGGAGATATTTCCGTGTTGATATATACGTAAGTAGTTAGCGAGCTTGGTTGAAAGCATGGATGCAGGATGTCTGAGTGTATGTGTTTGCATTGACTGTGAGGGGGTTTAGGTGGTATTGTTTTCATATATGTGTGTGCGATGTTTGCTGATGCATTTTGCGTGTTATGTTCAAAATACGTAGGAGTATGCAGGATCATGGCCGTGCTTACTTTGAAATACGTCAGTAGAAGCTACACCGTACCATCCATCACAGTGCAGCGAGCATGTCGAAATCAATTCATATCAAACAATGTCATGACTAACCAAGCTACACGACTACACAACTACAATTTCGCCCTCTCTCCCTGCTTATCAATCTCTAACCCCCTCTCAACCTCCCTCACCGCCTCCTCCTCCGAACAAACCTCAACAACAGCCTTCCCAACAACCTCCCTCCGCCTCAGCGCAACCATAGCCTCATTAACCCTCCCCAACCCCCTATAAGTCTTATACACCACAGGCTTTATAACCGCCTCCCCCTCCCTCCGTACCTTCAGCATCTCATTCAACCCCTCCCACATTTTAATCGTCTCGTGCGGTAACCGTCTCCCCGTCTCCCCAAACCGATACCCCAATAATTTAATCTGCTTCAACAGAATCCTATTAACAGCAATCATTTCCAACTCCTTGACTTTCTGTGCGCCAGTCCCAGTCCGGCCCGCGAAGCCAGCAACCACAATGCGGCCGTTGAATGTAGTGCAGCGGATCGATTGCGTTACTAGACCGACTGTGTCGTAGACTACATCCACGCCGTCTTTACCTACTTGTTTGCAGATCTGTATCACGTCCTTCTCCCAGGATGTGTTGGTGGTATAGTTTATCACACCTTCACCCGGCGGAATTTGTCC
>Ga0115842_100171_pt1 | contig 23686 bp, 17 predicted proteins | sample InSIn2SAF170_2_FD_83856 | JGI IMG/M metagenome (GOLD analysis project Ga0115842, IMG submission 83856)
ATACTGATGGCGGAGTTGATAATCAAAGTCGCCCTCCAGTCAAAATCGATTTAGGTCCTATGCAAATCTCAATGAACAACCGTGACAAAGAGAACATTGACTCCAAAAAGCAGTTGAAGCAAATTGAACGCGCACCAAGCGTGTCAAGTCGACCCTCGCGTCGTAGCCTTACGACTGGCAGTCTTGTGTCGGCTAGTGGGCAGCGGCGGGATAAGGACGAGACTCTGAGTATCGAGTCTGTGCGAGAAAATCCTCGTCGAACGTCATACGCCGATGACGACGATGAGGACCATGAACGCGAATTAATCGAGCAGTTGAGACGAGCCAGTATCAGGTCTTCCCGACAACCGAGTCGTGCTACAAGCAACGCACGAGTGCCTGACGAGCTGAACGTTCGGCGAGAACCTTTCAGTAACAGGTCCAGTCTTGATTACGCCGTGCGACGGGACGAAGCTGTGATGTGAGGTCTTGAAGAACATCGCATACGTTTTGAAATTGACCTTTTCGGGATACGCTTCTACGCGCATTGATTCGTTTTACCAGGTTCAGCTTTTGACCCAGCGTTCTGTTATTGCTATTCACCGGCAAAAGTGGGAAGGTATTCTTCTGGCATTCTCATTTCCGCCAGCGCTCGATTTTCACTTTCTCCACTGGCTGCTATTATCTGGATCTACGAGCAAAAGCGTGCACAGGAATGCACGCAAGCAAAACAAAAAAGTTTGATGATACCCCTCATGTACCATACGAAGCAGCATTACTTTGGCTTTGGATCTATGTGTTCTTTTTTTTTCTTTTGGACTTGAAGCTGAAATTGAGATTGACCGTGGGTGAAATTGGAAACAAAGAGAGTTTTCGGTGGAAGCGATGCAATCGGATGAATTCAAATATTGACGAAGTTACGACGATTGAGATGACCACATGAAAATTGGAAGGAAGATTGCAGGGTGCAGTCTTTGCGCTGAAGTGAAGAGGAATGTGGAATGCCATTGATGTAGGAGGCGGAAAAGCAAATCTTCGCGTAGGTAGGCAATTTGATTCACTTCAAGCTATTTAGGTAGATGTCCACTGGCCTACGATGAAATCGATTGTAGGCACACATTCACTGTTTTACTTATGCATGTACCTTGTCTGCTGTCTGCTGTCCTTAAGTTGACATGTATTTACCCCGAGCGCCTCACTGCACATAATGCCGCTGTACTACACTAGGTAGTATCCTGTCTATGCATACCCCTTATCCACAAGAAATCCAATAGAGACAATGACCTTTTCCCGAGTCACGTACATGTACTCCGGATCCTTCTCATTGAAGTTCGCATATCCCGCCAAGCTAATCAGGCTAATTAATACCGCTGCCAGGCAGGACAGAAAGGACTCTCTCAGTCTCTCTGCACCATTATAGAGATTTCTCTTGACATCAATGTAGAGACTTGCTCTGTCTTGTAAATGTTACCACCAGCTAGTTTATCTCACGAGACGCTGGATGTGGATTGCGTTTCTGGTGATGACGGTTTTGAGGTGAGTGGGCAAGTATAGTTATGTATGTGTACATATATACATACACTTGTGAAAGCTCGTTGGCACATATGTACATAGTGATTTATGATACCTTGGTTGGCTGTTGTGTACTGTAGTGTTTTGTTGCGTGTCGGCGTGTGTGGAATGTCCTGGTGCGGATATTCATTGCTGTGTTTCCGTTGCTTCTCAACCCGTGAGACGATACTATTGTAAGGGTTGTCCATTTGATGCATTAGGTAGGTATCTGGAGCTTGTGTGAATCGACCACCCGCTGAGTTTGGGTACTATCATAGTGGTGGGGATGTCTGTAGGTAGCCTTTGCAAAATTCAGGGTTGGTGTTGTGATCGTGATTCATGTAGCTCGTGTTTTGTTTATGTTATGTAATTTCATTTCTGTCGTCGGTCATCTATCATGTGAAGTGTATACCCTCCAAATTGAACGTGTACAACAATTTTAAGAAATCCCCTTCTTCGCACATTCGTGCTCGCTTGTCGGCTAGTTGTGTCTTGTCTTCTAGTACTGAGCGGACTTTCTCTCTTACTAGTTCGTGGACCTTGCCTTTTCTTTTTCGTGTACTGGTTTTGGAGAGCTTTAGTTTTGATTCTTCTTTGAAGAAGGCTGGGAGATCGTCCTCGTCGGCGTCGAGGTCGAGGTCGAGATCCATGTCATTTTCGTTGTCGTCTTGGTCGTTCTCGTTGTCAAAGCCATTCCATGTATTGTTGTTCGATTGTGCACCGGTGTTTGTGTTTTCGAGATCCATGGGCACCTCTGCGCCGTTTGAACCGCCATTTGAGTCGGTGGGGCCGTCGTCGAGAGCTATGTCGTTCTGAGCGCAATATGTTCGGTAGTTGTTCTCTAGCAGATTCAGTACGCTTGTCGTACCCAGGAAGTTCGCTCGAAATGTCTTGTTCTTCCTTACGAAGCAGATACGTAGCAAGCCATCCCACTCATCGTAGCTGATATTGGGTCTTGGATTCTTCGGCACCATTCGTATTACACTCGATTCCACGGCTGGAGGTGGTTTGAAGTTGTTCTTGCCGACTTTCATGATATGGTCGATTTTGGCCCACATCTGTGCATTCACAGACAACCGAGAGTAGAGTTTGTCCCCGGCTTTCGCGAATAGGCGCATTGCAAATTCACGCTGGAACATGAGTATGCAAACACGTGGAGCAGGAGACGTCGCGAGGAGTTTGAATGTCAAAGGACTGGAGATTTGATACGGCGTGTTACTGATACAAACATCGAAATATGGTAAGTCTGTCTTGATAACATCTCCCAACACAACATCTAATCGTCGCGCAGCCGGTGTGCCTTGTACTCGTTTTGTGACTTCGGCCGCCATACGAGGATCGAGTTCAACGGCTATGCACTTCCGTGCTTTTTCGAGGATTAGTACGGTCAAGTTACCGCTTCCTGGACCGACTTCAAGAACGATATCTGACTGCTTCAGATCTGCTTTTTCAACTATGGCTCGCGCAACACCGGGATTCTTCAGCACGTGCTGGCCCAAGTCTGTGTTCATTTTGAAGATTGCATTGCTCGTAGATTTGGTCGCACCAGCAGACTTCGCGTAGGGCGAGGCGCCGCTGCCATTGCGCTTGTGAGATGCAGCTTTAGGCATGAGGATAATCGGGGCGTTACCAACACAACATGGGTATTGAATGCACACCCAGTCGCATTTGGTCTTGCACTGTTTACTGTCGGCGCATCCAAAAACTTTTTGAAGAATGTTTGCTGCATTTGTAAGATGGTGGGGAAATAGTGGTGGATTCTTGATGTGGATACCAGCCACATCTCCGACTTGAGCCTCAGCCGACTCTAGATCTTTTTCGAGTTGGATTTCCTTTTTGAAGCATGTGCCTGCGCGACCTTTCCACTCATCAAGATATGAGCCTGGCACAGAGAAGTGTCCTTGAATTCTGGTCTCCGACCTCTGTTGTCTTCTATCCGCTCTGAAATCCTGTACAATGTCGCGCCTTGACTTCTTGAAGCAAAAAGCACCGGAGAATTATGTGGCAGGTCTCGGTCGAGGTGCTACAGGCTTTACTACAAGATCCGACTTAGGTCCGGCTCGAGAGGGTCCTAGCGCTGAACAAATTCAAGATGCCCTTGCGAAACGAGCTGCAGCCCTGGGAGCTGCACCACCTACAGCATACGGCGCAACTACCAAGAAGCCAGAGCAGGAAGAGAACGATGATGACGAACGATTCCAAGACCCTGAGAACGAGACTGGACTCTTCGCGCATGGGATGTACGATCGCGAAGACGACGAGGCTGATCGTATATACCAAGATGTAGATGAGAAGATGGATAGACGGCGAAAACAAAGAAGGTTAGTCCCCAGCTCCCCATGTATTTATTCCCTTTACCCTTGAAGAACCCCATGTTTATCAATACAAATTTGATCGAACAGATTACCGACATATACCTTCTTCGACGTATAGGGAAGCCCGCGAGAAACAAGAGCAAGAAGATTACGACCGACAGAATCCGAAGATTTCTGAACAATTTGCCGACCTCAAACGATCGCTACGAACACTAACCGAAGACGATTGGGCGAACTTGCCAGACCCTGGAGATCTAACTGGAAAGAACCGAAGAACAAAGCAGAATGCGAAGCAGAGATTTTATGCAGTGCCGGATAGCGTATTGGCTGGAGCAAGAGATTCAACACAGTTTGAGACAAGTGTGCAAGAAGACGGCGCGGCCACCAGCACCGACCAGCGGGATGGCACTGTTACAAATTTCGCCAGCATTGGTGCAGCTCGAAACAAGGTGTTACAGGTCCGAATGGATCAAGCCGCGCAGTCAGATGCTGGTACCGGCACCGCTACTAATATTGACCCGAAGGGTTATCTGACAAGTCTGGCCACCACCGAGCTGAAAGCAAGCGAAATCGAAATCGGCGACATCAAGCGAGTTAGGGTACTGATGGAGTCGGTCATTAAGACCAACCCCAAGCATGCTCCAGGTTGGATCGCCATTGCCAGACTGGAAGAGATTGCAGGCAGAATTGTCGCTGCCCGAAAATTGATCGCGCAAGGATGTGAGCAGTGTCCAAAGAGTGAAGATGTTTGGCTTGAGAATATTCGACTGAACGACAACCATAACGCCAAAATTATTGCAGCTAACGCCATCAAAAACAATGAGCGTTCAACTCGTCTATGGATCGAAGCCGCCAACCTTGAATCAGAACGCAGGGCCAAGAAACGGGTCCTCAGACAAGCTCTTGACCACATTCCCCAGTCCGTGGCAATCTGGAAAGAAGCTGTCAACCTCGAAGAAGACGAAGTCGATGCTCGACTGATGCTGGCGAAAGCTACGGAGATTATTCCTCTGTCAGTAGAGCTTTGGCTTGCACTGGCTCGACTTGAGACGCAGGAGAATGCTCAAGCAGTTCTCAACAAAGCTCGCAAAGCTAATCCTACTAGCTACGAGATCTGGCTTGCGGCAGCAAAATTGCAAGAGCAAATGGGTCAGTTCAATAAGATCAATGTCGTTAACCGGGCCATCAAGGCTTTAGCGAAAGAAAACGCAATGCTCAAGCGTGAGGAGTGGATTACTCAAGCTGAGAAGAGCGAGGAGGAGGGATACCCGCTTACGTGCGGTGCCATCATCAGAGAAACTCTCGGCTGGTCTCCCGATGAAGACGACGATAGAAAAGAGATATTCAAAGACGACGCCAAAGCTAGTATCACCAGAGGCAGGTATGAAACCGCACGTGCGGTTTACGCCTATGCACTCCGCATATTCCCCACCAGCCGTGCTCTCTGGCTCGCAGCCGCAGACCTAGAACGTGCTCATGGGTCTAAAGATGCTCTGTGGCACCTCCTGGAGAAAGCCGTTGAGGCCTGCCCACAATCCGAGGTTCTGTGGTTGCAACTCGCGCGTGAGAAGTGGCATGCTGGACATGTAGACGATGCGCGAAGGGTCCTGGCTAAAGCGTTCAATCAGAATCCGAACAATGAGGAAATTTGGCTTGCTGCCGTCAAACTTGAGGCTGATGCAGGACAGATCTCGCAGGCCCGCGACCTCCTATCTACGGCACGCCAAGAAGCACCGACCGAGCGCGTGTGGTATAAGTCCGCAGCTTATGAACGTCAACTTGGGAACATCGATGTTGCGTTGGACTTGGTACTTCAAGGTCTAACGAGTACGGTTGTGAACGGGAGAGAGACAAGATTTCCCCGAAGTGCGAAATTATGGATGATGAAAGGTCAGATCTATGAGGACAAGGGCATGATTCCACAAGCTCGGGAATCCTACGCTCAGGGAACACGCGCGTCTCCAAAGTCAGTGCCTTTATGGCTCCTTGCTGCAAGACTCGAAGAGAAGGCTGGCGTGATTGTGAGAGCGAGATCTGTCCTTGATCGTGCACGCCTACAGAACCCGAAGAACCCAGAACTCTGGCTCGAGAGCATCCGGATCGAACGACATGCAACTCCCAACAATCCGTCTCAGGCAAAGATTCTCATGGCCAAAGCAAAACAAGAATGTCCGAAATCCGGCCTCCTCTGGTCAGAAGATATTTGGTATCTCCAACCTCGAACCCAACGAAAGCCCCTCTCACTCGAAGCCATCAAACAAGTCGACAACGACCCCATCCTATTCGTCACAGTCGCGCGGATCTTCTGGGGCGAGCGAAAGCTGGATAAGGCCGCTTCGTGGTTTGAAAAGGCGATTGTGCTGGATAGTGATCTGGGCGATGCGTGGGCTTGGTACCTCAAGTTTCTGGGTCAGCATGGCACGGAGGAGAAGAGGGAAGAGGTCATTTCGAGGTGTGTTGCGGTAGAGCCTAAGCATGGTGAGATATGGCAGAGGGTGAGGAAGGACCCGAGAAATGTACAGCTTAGTAGTGAGGAGGTACTGAAGAAGGTCGTGGAGGAGCTACAGTCGTAGAGATGTGGCTAAACCTGTAGTGAAGAGTGCAGATGGATGCGGCGAGAGGTCTTTAGGGGTCGAACTCGTCGTGCATACTTCTACTACAAAAGTCTTTAGGTAGGATCAAAGCATGAACAAACATTTTTGAGATCTATTACCGTATAATAGGTTGTGCTGTGTCAATACTGTACTCCAATGTCCGTGCACGTTGAAAGACAACGGCAATCAGTGCAGGTATCAAGGACTGGTTTGAAAGCCAGAAATCATTCTGCGTAACTACAGTAGATGACATGTACTCTTTCTCAACTTGTGCCTTCAAAGTAGTGGTGTCGTCGAATAAGGTACTTATATCCAAAGCAGATACATACGGGTATAAATATCCACTTTTGCTATGTACGCATCCTGTAGATACATGCCTTACCTAAAGATTGCATAGGTAGCAGCGGAACATACAGTACATTCCGAGTACAGTAGAAAATGGTACATAATAAGTGTGACAGAATGAACGAAGGCATCAATTATATTCATAGCTTACTGCCGTGTTTAACCTGGTTTTCTGGTCTCATTAGTTGAACATCTGACTGCAGTACGTGTATCCTGCGAGCGGGCGTAGAATAAAGTGAAACCGTTGGGCGATTTGTGAGTGTAGGCCCACTCTACAGAGACTCATTGTGGTTGGGAAGCGCGTGGCTGAGTGAGTGATCATGTGAATTTGTGTGTGTGTAAATACGTAGATATGTAGATATATAGGTAGGTATATTCGAGGCCTCAGCTTTTAAGGGGGGTTACGGAGGTGAGGTGAGCTCCCCGCGTGCTGCCGGCGAGGGTTCAAGACGGGATTCATACAATAGGTCTATGGAGTGGTGACATGCCCGCTTCAACCAACTTCGAACTGTCGTCTATGTCAAGACTTAGAAGTGGTTTCGAAACTCAATGTGGCTAGATTATAACTCTACGGGCCCATGACAGTCAGACTGAAGCCAGATCACGAAGTCGTGGAAGGAAAGTCTGAGATATTGGTACGCTGGCCAAAGTAGGAGAGGCTTGAGACGTGGACGACACTCTGGGTTTTGAGCACTGTATCTATATCAGTATCAACATCAAGCTGCAGGCACTCCCAAGTTGATGCCAAGCACAGCATAGGTCGCTTTAACCAGCTGCTGTGCCCTCTCGTTCCCGATAGTGCCAGGCATCATCTTGTTCATGACATAGGTGAAAGTCAACTTCCTCTCTGTATCTAGCACAGTGAAAGAGCCGCCCCATCCGCCCCAGAATGCGATCTTGCCTTCTGGAAGCCAGTCGAGAGTCTGGTGAGCAGGGCCGTTGATTCCATAGCCTAGTCCAAACGATATGGGAATGCCAAGAGCCTGATCAGGGCCGTAGACTTTTTCGTCGAAAATTGAATCGATGGTTTTTTGTGAGAGGATCTTGACTCCGTCGCTGGTACCTCCAAGCGGTATCACTCGCAGCGCTCTGTTGAGACTCCTCGCGTTTCCATGCCCGTTTGCTCCGCCGATTTCAGCCTTCTTCCACAACTCTGTGGTAGTGAACTCTACGTCACCAGCGGGCTGTAGAAAGACCCTGACGGGCATGCTATCTGGTGGAAGCACACCGAATACCTCCTCCATGGACGGTGGGGGAGTTAACTCTCCGATCCTTCCCCAGTCCGCCTCTTTGCAACCGATCTGGAAGTCGGCTTTGAGCGGTTCGCTAATCTCAGTAGCCACGAACTCCGTAAGCGACTTTCCTGTAACCCTTCGCACGAGTTCACCGAGGAGGTGCCCAAAGGTCAAGGCATGGTATGCCGATGCAGTACCTGGTTCCCACCATGGCGCCTGTTTAGCAAGTGCCTCGGTCGACGACTTTACGTCACAGACGCCTTCCTTGGTCATGCCCTTTTCCCATGCCGGGACACCTGAGGAGTGAGAGAGGAAGTGCCACACCTTGACATTCTCTTTGCCGTTCTGGCCGAATTCAGGCCAGTATTTGCTAACTTTCTCATTTGGATCGATCAAACCTCGGTCGATGAGCATCAATGTTGCTAGTGAAGAGATGTTCTTTGTGTTCGACCAGACATTGACGATGGTGTCTTTCTCCCAGGGTTTGGTACTGGCTGCATCAGCGTAGCCACCCCATAGGTCGAGGACGTCGTGGCCGTCGATATTGACGCACACTGAGGCGCCACGCTCGCCTGTGTCGAAGGTGGAGCTGAAGACGTGTTTGACTGGTTCGAACTTCGAGTCGCAAGTCCCTTGAACTTTTGCCATTTTCTGGTCTGCTTTGACAAGTGGTGGATATGATTGAACTCTAGATACTGCTAGTAATCTCTGTTAGACGAATGAATCTTGTTGTGATCTCTAAATGTTGCTGGTGGTGGGATAGGTAGTCTTTAAGTAGTCAATCAGGTGCATAAATTTATATTAATTGTCTCTGCCTTCGGACTGTTCGGACGAAGAGCGGTCCGATGTATACAGTAGTCCTACCTGCAAGTACAAGATGAGACAAGTAAGGCCACTGAGCACATTATAAATCCACATACCATCCACCCGCATGGAAGCGAGCTGCCCACTTGTCGAGGACCGTGACCCCTCAGTAGTACAGCCTTGGGAGCCTCAGGCTGACGAAGCCGGCCGAGGTACTTATCATTGGTGCCTGCGTATGGAGTAGTGCTTATTTGCTTATTACCTGAAACAAATCCTAGTAGTTGTAACACGAGAACCAATTGCCTAGAAAACGTGCTGTTGGTTCTGAATGATACTGGTTTTGAAGGTCTAAAAGTGCGGCAGTGCAGGAGCGGACGATGAGTTTGACCATGTATTGCCGAAACAGGCAGATAGATTTGATGTTCGGTTAACAAAACAAGACGGGATCCTCACGTGATAAGTCAAGATAGACTAAACTGCTTTCAGAATGGCGTCTCCAAGGACCAGTCAGGCCAGTCACTATTCCAGGCACTCGGCATTGTTCTCTTTTCTTCCTTCTTGTTTCCATCCATCACCTTCTTCTTTCTTCAGTCAGCCATTCTCAATCCTCAGCTTTTTCAACACATCCAACTACTTTTCCTTGCCTCAATCCATAACGACCATCCCTCGACTTTCTTGTCTTCGCGTGGAGGGAAGTAAGGTGCACTACGGCAGGCGTCATCTACTATTAAGCAGCCAATAGATCAGTGAACGCTACTCTTGGTAATTTTCGCAATCTTTCGCACTCGAGTGTCTACCATTGTCCTCAAAGATATTGACGTTACGTGCGAAAACTGTGGAGAGGCTTGAGACCAGAAAATAGGTGGACTTGTACAGAGGGCATTTGAGAACTGAAAGATCTTGATTGTACTACTTCGATCAGACCAGCTTCTGCAGCTGAGATTGGAGTTTCTACTTCTTCACATACTCAATTGAACCTACATCTTCTCTGTCTTGACTTGTGTTCCTGCTCAAGAACTAATAATATTGTTGTCACCGATCTTCTGCAGAGACAAACTCTACAATCCTAATTAACCAGGATATTGCAACAAAATATCACTTGTCGCTTCTTGTTGAACCGATCTTCCATCCATCGACCGATCTACAGATATTTAGCCGTAACCAGCAAGTCATCATGTCTTCCTTTGTGTACTTCAAGTTCAAGTCACAAAAAGACCCTACTCGCGTAACTATTGATGGCCCACACACCGACGTTTGGAACCTGAAACGTGAGATCATCAACATCTCTCGGCTAGGCGATGGCACCGACTTCGATTTGAAGATTTACAAGGAGAACTCGGATGAAGGTAAGTCACTTTACTACTGTATTGTCACAATAAACACTGACATGAAGTAGAATATACAGATGACACAGAAATCATTCCAAAAGACTCAACAGTGCTCGCTCGAAGATTGCCTGCATCAGCGCCCGGCAAAGGTAGAGCTGCACGATATGTGTCTGGAAAGCCACCTGCAAGCGCAAAGCCAAGCGCTTCTGCTAGGTCAAACACAGCCGCCATCATGGACAGTTCTATGACTGAAGAAGAGAAGCTGAAGGCCATGTTGAGGATGACCGACGCTCAGTGGCAGCAGAAACAGGAAGAAATGTCCCATGATGCTCGAATCAATATTGCAGGCGGAAAGCCATTTTCGAAGAAAGCTAACGTACCTGAGGGTGAACCTCCTCATGGTTACGTTTGCTACCGGTGCATGCAAAAAGGTGAGCTTTGTTCCATTCAAGCAATGTCAACTGCAGTCACTAACAGCATATAGGACATTGGATTCAAGCTTGTCCCACAAATGATGACGCTTCATACGATGGCAAACCACGAGTTAAGAAGACCACTGGTATCCCTCGATCTATGCTACAAAAGGTGGACAAATCAGAAATAGACAACCTCGACGAGTCGCAGAGACAAAATGTCATGGTTACATCGGAGGGTGAATATGTACTTGCTCAAGCAGACAAGAAGACATGGAAGAAGTTTCAAGAACAGAAGAATGCCTCTGATCGAGCGCAGCAGCAAGTCAAGTCTGGTGATAAAGAGTTACAGGAGCGCGGTCTGGAATGTCCAATTGACAAACGAATGTTTGTAGATCCAAGAAAGACTCCTTGTTGTGGAAAAACATATTGCTTCGAATGTATTGAGAATGCTTTGATCGAAAGCGATCTCGAGTGCCCGAACTGCCATACTCAAAATGTCTCATTGGAACGTCTTGAGCCCGACGAGGACGTCAAAACAAAAATCACAGAATATCAACATGAGAAGCAAAATGCTGGTAGTGCTTCCACATCTGCCATAGGTACACCACAACCAGACTCCGTCGGCGCTCAAAGTCCTGCTTCAGCCGATGACAGCAAGTCTCCCAAGTCAACAGCTAGTGTTGCTGGTAGAAAACGGACTGCGTCTGATGCTATTGATGGCAAAAGTGACGGTCTTGTTGTTCCAGCCCCGGCCATGAAGCGACAGAAGTCTGGTGATTCGTCTCCTGGCACACCACAACCACAAGTTGATAATGTGACTGCTTCGGTAAATGGCAATACAACCATGCCAACCACGATGCCAGATATGCAATCATGGATGCAACAAATGCAGATGCCAATGCCCAACATGGTTTTCCCGCAGATGCCATTTATGCCGAACATGCCTATGAATCCTATGATGAACCCCATGATGGGTATGCCAATGAATATGAACATGATGAATGGAATGAGTGGTATGAACCCAATGATGCCAAACTTCAACAACTTCATGCCCAACAACAATATGCCAACAAACAATTTTAATAATACCCACACGAATAGTGGCGGCAACTGGCAGAACCAGCACAATGGCCGAGGCAATTTCAACAAGTACAATAAGAAGTTCAACAGTTATCAGAACAAACCTTCTTATTCACCAGCACCTCAACAGCAGATGCAAACGCCACAGGGTCTAAACAATGTCCCGACTGGACCGAAAGCTATGTCTGCCGGTTCACCAGCCGGAGTTCCGACTGGTCCTGCCGCTGCGAACAAGTTCTCAAACCAGCAGAGACACCAAGGGAACGAGGAGGACAACGCATATATGAGGCAGCCGGTCAATCCTCAAAGAGCTATGAATCGGAATCGAGGGCGGCAGGGTATGAGGACAGCAGAGTATAAGGAGCTGTAGGCCGGCTGCCACTATCTGTGGAGATGAGATAACCATTGAGACGGTTGAATAGCTATGCATCGCGTTGGCGTCTTTGATTTTCAGTGCAAAAGGCTGCGGAGGGTGGCATAATTGCAAGCGGTTATGATTCGATATGGTGTATGAGACACAATGATACGAAATAGGAAGACAAGCAATATGCGTTACAGCGCTAACATGATGTCTATGGACATTGATTGCACAGACTAGGGCATAGCGAGTGCAGGCCGCACTGTATTATACATGATTGTGCGAACCGAAATTTACCTCTTTTCATCTTGTGAACATGAATCCCAATGTATACTTATGCTGTCCCCGAGTGCTTGGTACGATGCATGGTTGTTTTGTTTCAACATCTTTTTCCTTGCTTTTCTGGAGTGCTCCTTCCATGGCTTGAGAGTGCGTACTGAAACAATCGTAGTACACAGATAGCAAGAACTATCATTCCAGCCCCACCCTCAGCTCTTATAGGCTCTCCTCTTTAAAAGTCTTAGATCACGTGCATCGGATATTCATCACCGTGACGGAGTGTTGAGTGGTATCCGGGATCCCCCCACATCCAATGCGTTACACGTCACTTACGACATTCGTGCATCCGAACAAACCACTTGAACCAGTCAGCTCCCCTTGCACGCATCCAACACCATGGTTGCATGGACAAAGGTCATGTGTTTACCCTTCTGGCCCAGTGACTTTTCTGGTTGAAGGATCCATGCTTCTCCCTTCCAACGCGCTTACACCGGTATTGACCCTGCCGAGGCGGTATCGTACCCCGACATGTGCCCTTGCTCCGATGTACCATCTATGGTTCTATCTTACTAGCAGAGGTTCTAGACCTGACCACATTGCTTTCGTTGTATCTCTTACTTATCCATAAACCCAGACTCGACGACATGACTTGAACACAGCACCCCCGGCTCACCGCTTCCTTGAAACCCTGTCTCCTGGAACGCATCTGCTCTGCTCACTGACCAGTAACGCGACGACCAAAACGAACGCCGAGCGCAACAACAACATGACATCCCTCTTCGCACGCAAGACCAGCGACCGTGACCCTCCACCCCTCTTCCCAACCTACCTCCTCCCAGCGCTCCCCTTCCGCCGCAAATCCCGTCAATCCTCATCCGACAGCACAACCTCCACCTCCTCCGCCCTAACAACGACCTCCACTCTCTCCACCGACTCCATCAATCCCCCCACACCCTCCTCAAACCCATTCTCACGTTCCGCAACCCCCATCCCAGCCCCCCTAGACCTAAACCGCCCCATCATCGCCCCAACAGACAAATTCCTCCATGGCCACACCTCCCACATCCACTGCGCCAAATGCGCCACAGACCTCTGCCTCACCTCCCAAATAATAAGCAAAGGCTTCACCGGCCGCCACGGCCGCGCCTACCTAATCCAGGGCCTGCCCCTCTCACCCCACAAGAACAAAAACACAATCAGCAAAACCTTCTACACCAAAAGTCGTGGTGCCGACGGCAGAGAACTGAGCCTACCAAACACATTCCTCGGCCGACCTGTACCTCGAAGTCTAGTGACAGGCCAGCACATGGTCGCCGACTTGAGCTGCGGCATCTGCGGCACACTGTTGGGCTGGAAATACGTCGAAGCAAGCGAAGACAACCAGAAATACAAAGTCGGTAAATTCATACTTGAAACGAAGAGGATCAGAGTTGGCGTCGCATGGGACGGCGAAGACGAAGACGCGCCATTTGGAGGGGATACGGATACAAAATACCTAGAAACCAACAGCTACCAACAAGACGAATACGAGATCAGTGGTAGTGGTAGTCGCAGGAGCGCGGAAGTTGTTCGACAGCCACAATCTGGACAAATGAAAACGCACGCAGAGCGCATCAGACAAGGCATAGGCGACGACGGACACGAACTAGATTTCGACAGTCAGGACGAAGATGAGTGTGAGGATCTGTTTGCGGGAGTCTGGAGTCCGGGATTGGCGGTGCGGAGGAGGCAGAGGAAGAGTGAGAGGTTTCGGAGGAAGGCTGGGAGGGTTTATGTGCCTGCTTGTAGACCTCCGTCGGGGGTGGGGGGTAGTCAGGAGAGTTTGGCTTATTAGGTGGCTATTTGGTTAATTGGTTGATTCAGTGAGGTTGGTCAACTCGGGGGTTGGGGTGGGTGGATGGGCATGGCAATCAGGAGTACGCATTTTGGGTATGTAGGATATGGCGATTTGGGTGTTAGGTTGGTGTCTGTGGTTCACTTGATTTATAGGTAGGTATGATACCCTCGCCTCTGGCAAATAATGGATTGATTGATGAATGAATGAATGAATAAGCATATATATAACTCGTGCATTCTATCACTACCTACTTTGACAGCATTCGTTCGGTTACCCTCTGTTGCTCCTTATATTCTCGGGGAATTGAGCATTTAGGGAATAGATTGGGATAGAATGCTGGTCCATATGGTGGCTTTTAGGGGAAATGTATCCAGTGGTACTCTTACTGACGTGGTGGTTTGTGTGGTGAGAAGATCCTTATGTATCTATTTACGAACACAATCCTAATGACGACCTATGAACCAAAAGGGTTCCAGGTTTATCGAAAACTCAGGTATGAAGGCCGGCAGAATGCTGGGGCACTGTGCCTGTCTGGTAGCCAGCGAATGGTGCTGTATATCCAACTTCGGTAGAGCACATGGAGGTATATGTACCAGTGGTCGGTCTCAATTGATAACATCCTCAATCCTGACTTTCTTCACCCCTTGGTCTGCGGCCGTTGTGCTGTCACCTTCCACGTCTTCTTCAGCTTTTCGCTTTCCCTTCCCATTGACTTCCACTTTATCCTGCTTCTGCTTCTGTTGATCAACGACGACGACAGGCTGTTTCGGTTTCTTCCGCTTCACCATACCACTCAGATCATTTGCACCAGCGATAACTTCTGCTAGTTTCTGCTTTTGCTCTGCGTTGTCGCTCTTGCTTGCACCTAGCATCTGTCCTAGAACCGTGCCCATCAGTTCCTGTTGTGCATCTTTTTCGGTTTCGGCCTTGACACTGATTGGTGGTTTTCGGAGCTCGGAAAGGCGTTGTTCCATTGCGCTGGTCATGTCCTGGACATCGTCGATTTGTTCTTTTGCTTTCGATTTGTCCTTCACGGATGTTAGTTTCTCTAGGTCTGATTCTTCTTTTGCGATGCGCTGTTTGCATGATTCGATTGCTTTTTCTTGTTGCGTAATTGCTTCGTTGCGTAGGTTCCAATCAATACTGATCTCGCCTACTGGATTGCCGTCTGCGTCTCGTTGCTGGGTTTGACCTGCGACTTCCAGCGCCAAACTGAGTTTGTAGTGGCATTCTGCGAGTAGCGCGTTGTCGGGAGCGTAGAGATCTTGCTTCAAAGCAAGACAAGACTTTAGATCTGTGACTGCAGCGTCGTATCGTTCGCCTTCAAGAGAGATTTCAGCTTGTAGATCGTAGATTTCAGAGATGCGTGTTTTGAGGTCTGTTAGGGCTCGTTGCTGTACGTGGTCCAAGGATGAAGGTTGCAAGGATTGTTGATTTTCGAGTTTGTGCAGGTAGATGATTCGGGAGGTGTCGAGAATCTCAAAGGCAGTCTGAAAGTCGTCTTCCTCTTCCTCCTCTTCTTCATTTCCGTCATCGCCTTCTTCTTCCTCTTCATCTGAATCGTCCCAGTCAGCGCCATCGCCAGATATCTGGAAGAGGGGTTTGTCGGAAGTCGATTCCTCCGGTTCTATGTCTGATTTTGGGAGAACGTCTGTTGGCTCGGCTGTTTCGATGATGGGCTGGAAAGCTGTGCTAGGGCCTGCCTCTGCAGACTTTCCATCTGTCTTTAAAGATCCATTCGCAGTGCGCTTCTTGGATGGTTTCTTGTCGCCTCCCTTCAATTGAGCTGAGGCGGCTGTTCCACCTAAAACTGTGCTCGTCTTCTGCGCGACATGATAGAGGCATCGCCCGTATGCGAAGAGGAGATCTGCATTGTCTTCTGCCATCTCACCATTCACTTCAGCCTGAAGTTCGGTGGCCTGGGAATAAAGTTCTGCAGCATCTTCATATTTCTTGACTGCATACAGTGCTGTTGCTTGTGCCGTGAGATCTACCAATTTTTCCTGCAATGACATATCTTTCGACTCGTCTTGTAGGTCGTTCGTAGGTGTCACTTCTTCGGTAGACATGTTGCGTTGAGTGCAGAGACCTTTCGAATACTCTGGTTGAACAGAAACGAAACACACTTGTCGCTAATCGAGATGCGAATTGGATCGGCCGCGAGATTTGCGCTTAGAGAAAATGACAGTTGGGCGAGCAGAAGAATAGCGAACGCATTAACATATGCCAGTCGCAGAACGCGTCATTCTCCATTAATTTAACGCGTCGGAACGCGTTTCAAGTAAAGGACCCCACCAGCTTTTGACATAGGGCAATATACGAAATACTCAATGCAATTCAAGTCTGAGATGAAGGTGAAACGAAACCAGTATCTGTAATCATGGAAGAACCGATGTCGACACCAGGACTACCAGCTCCTATCTTCAGAGCTGGACCGATACAGCTAACCAAGGAACAATTGTTTTCGTCTTCACCAGCTTTCGCGACACCTGCACATCCTATACAACCGAGAGATGCGAGACCTCCTCCTCCGGTGTTCGCCCCTCAACTAAAGTTGGCAAATGCTCAAACAGTACTGCCGATCATACTGCCCCCTCAAACTCTACGTCCTGTTGCATTCAGGACACTTACCAAGAAGCACAATCTGACTATCACTTCATCAGGACTCGGTACTCTTGCAGCCTTCATTGGAAAGTATTGTGGCGCAGGATGGAGAGAAGAAGGACTAGCCGAAAAGGTTCTGGATGAAATTGCGAAGCAGTGGAAGCGTGATAACGGAGGCCTCATTCTAGACGATGGACAAGACAAAAGGCTAAAGAACATTCTGAAAAGTCTCGAGCCATGTATGTCGGGTGGAAAGCTAGATACTGCAAGACTCCCAAGGTCAAACAGCACAATCGGCAGTCTGTCCAGACAAAGAAGCATAGACATTCGGCCAGCAGATGTTACAAGAGACGACAGTCAGACCAGTCTGGGCTTTTCGAGCCTCGATGTTGAAGACACAGAGATGGATGAGGATGACAAGTCACGAGATGCCCGAGCATATCTGAAAGTTGTATCAGCGTTCCAGCAACCACGGCTGGCATTCTCAGTTGCAAAGAAGACCCTCGAAGTGGTAACCACTACATCGTCACTACTTCCACCAATACAACATAGGATAGCTGCGTTCAGAAATCGATACCATTTAGTGCACCAGAGATTAATGCGAAACGAATCATTTCAAACAACAACTTTCTCAAGTACGACCGGGCACTCGACCTTTTCTCGATCTGCTAGCAGTCTGACCAGCCGACAAGAAGCCTACAAAATCACAGCAGTATCAAATCTCCTAGGACGATCAGGCACCTCACATCTCCTCCTGGGGCTATTAGTCCACTCAGCGGCTGGTGATCTATCTCTAACCGACCTGAGTGGTAGTGTTGTCCTTGACATTTCTTCAGCCCGTCCAGTCCCTGAAGATAGTGCCTGGTTTTGTCCAGGCATGATAGTTCTTGTCGAGGGCACTTACGACGACGATGGTTCCAACAATTCCAACTTAGGTTCAGCTGGCGGTGTAGGCGGTCAAATCAAGGGCCGCTTTATAGTCGACACGGTCGCCGGTCCACCAGCTGAACGACGAGAAGTCACACTCGGCACGGGTCACAATCACAAAGCAGATGCCATGCATACAGTAGCCGGTGCTGGCTATGGCTGGTTTGACTTTTTAGGCACAGGAAGTGAGAAAGCCATCGGTGGTCAGATGCGTCGCATCCAACTGAAAGCCCTTGGTCACAGCCTAAACAACACAAACACGAACCTCGAACTGGCTGAAGACACAAAACGAAGAAAGACAATAATGCTCGGTGAATGCAACCTCGACAACCCTTTCACACTGTCCGCGATTCGTGCAATCCTAAACACATACACGGCTGATTCTCCTCTCTCCCACCCCTTAAGTATAGTTCTCTTCGGTAATTTCGCCTCCTCTGCCTCCATGGCCGGCTCCGCCAGAGGTGGTGACAGTATCGCCTACAAGGAATGCTTCGATAATCTTGCTGCTCTTCTCAACGAGTTCCCTTCCCTCCTCGCGACCACAACTCTCATCTTCGTTCCTGGCGACAACGATCCATGGGCGAGTACTTTCACCGCTGGCGCCGCAACGATATTACCTCGTCAAGGCATTCCTGAACTATTCACAAGTCGTATCCGAAGAGCCGTAAACAACGCAAACAACGACGCCGGTACACGAAAGGATTCTGAAACACAAACACCAGGAGAAGTAGTATTCACAAGCAACCCATCCAGAATCTCACTCTTCGGCCCCGTAGAAGAAACAGTCCTCTTCCGCGACGACATAACAAGCCGCATAAGACGAAACGCAATCGTATTTCCCAAACAACCCGACGACAACGAAGAAGACCAAATGCCCTTCTCACACACCCAATCCCTCGACGACACCACAAATCCAGACCCAGACATCGAAATAGCAACCTCCCACATCCCCTCCGCCCCCACCACTACAGCAACAGGTACTACAACTCCATTAGCCCGCCGCCTAACAAAACTACTCCTGGACCAGTCCCACCTCTCGCCCTTCCCGTCCTCAACAAGGCCCACGCTCTGGGACTTCAGCCACACTCTCAACCTATACCCCCTGCCTACGGCGCTCGTTGTGTGTGATGCCGAAGCACCGCCGTTTTGTGTTACGTATGAGGGATGTCATGTTGTTAATCCGGGCGCTGTGTTGGGGTGTGAATTACCCGGGGTCACGAGGCGCAGGGGCGGTGTGGCGAGGTGGGTTGAGTATGATTTTGGGAGGAGGAGGGGGGAGGTTAGGGAGTTGAGGTTTTAGAGTGTGTCTCATTCGAATCGGGTTTGGTGTGGTGGTTGATTTTGTGTGTGTGTGTTGTGGCTGTGGTGTCGGATGGATGTTTAAATAGATACGAAGCGAGGGAATCATGTTTTGAGAGTCGATATTGAACGTCAGTGCGAGTCAGCAGTACGGTTTGCATTCCTTATAGCACGCTTTTGCAAATATATGTGGTCATAACCGGATGACAAACGTTTGTACCAGGATATATTAGGTTGTTGGTTGTTGCTGGCGCGCTTAACAGAGCAAGATGTTAAGATGTACATACAGCATAAATTTCATGTGTTCGTAGCCTTCATTTGATCAATGTCGACTGGAAATAATACCAACATGACCGTGCACCGGTGTCGAAGGTAGTCCAGCTCGTACCATACACCACTACTTATCATCACTTCCCTCTTCAAACTCAAGGTAACGTAAACATGAAACAAAACCTGCCTATGTTGGTATCTATCAGTTTACACAAAACCCATACGTTGCCAAAAGAACAGAAAAGAAGATATCTCCTGTTGTTGCCGACGTACCTATCTAAGCTCTGATGCCCAAGTCCGCTAGTCTCGCCTGCACAGCTTCGATGACTGCTTGTTCGCGCTGTACCATGTCCATGACTTGTGTAATCTTCTCTTTTTGGAAGCGACTCATTCCAGTCTCGGCTCCAGCTCGTGACATACGTAGGCTCGTCCTCAGTGGTCCTGGTGAGGAGCCTGGAATATCTGCTGATTCGGGCGCTTCGCTGTCTGCGGCACTTGTGGATTGTTGTTGTTGTTGTTGTTGAAGGTTTTTTGCGTCGGGCATGAGCTGTGCTGTTAGTGATTTTGCATTCTCGAGACGCTTCGTCAGTGAATCGGCTCCTGTCTTTGATTGGGTTTGACCTCCAGTATCGTCTTGTATGCCGACGTGTTTTGCTAGTGTGTCGACTTCGTCAATCCAAGCTCTCTCCTTAATGGATAGTTCTTGTTTGGCGTGTCCCGCCATACCTGCTTTCCTTCTGACACGTTCATATCTGTGGTGTAGCTCTACCTGCCTTGATTGTGCTGTTTCAATACGCTCCGAGATCTGCTCTGAATGTGTTTTCTCGGTATCTTGCGTTTTGCCGTTGTCGTTTGTGTTGTCGTTGTTCTTCAAGCGATTTAGACTATCGGCAAGGTCGACTAAAACACGCACCTGATCCGCGAGCTCTTCTTTGAGGATTCGACAGCGATGGAAAACTTCTGCTGCTGCCCTCTCGAGGTGTGATGTTTGCATACTGAATGTTTTGTGTGCTTGGGTCATTATGTTCAGACATGCAGGGCTGAGACGGATTGGGTGTTCCTTGAGCATCGGACGACGGTGAGGGTCGATATTGGACACCAATTGTTGATATGGCAGCATCTGGTTCTGGTAGAAGACTGAGGATGGAGCATAAGGTGCGCGGATAGGTGGAGCTTCAAGAGGCCGAGATTCTGTTTCAATAACTTGCATCAGTGAGCGAGAGGCGCGGAAAGGTGACTGTATTGATGCACTGAAAGATGCTTCATTGGTGAGAAGTTGGGAGGTTCGAACTGCGGGCTGACCGAGTTGGGCTGCAAGAGCACGGCCAGCGGAGGTGGTGAGGAGTAGGGAGCCCAGGTTGATGTCATCTAGGAGGATCGCTGTTGACAATGGTTGTACTTCATTAGAATCTTGCTTGTCATGTGTGATAAGGCAAGTTGTTGTGCATATTGATCCTTGACATGCCGACTGCAGACGTGTCATTATACCGTCGGATTCTGCTTGGCCAGTGATTTCGATGCCGATATTGGAAGCCCAACCTTCGAGAGAGATGGAGGATATTGAAACTCCTGTGGTGACGAAGAAAAGATAAGGATTTGCTGGATCGATTGTGAAGGAAGGACGACTGCTGGAGCCGTCTGAGTTATCTTGCAACGTTACCGTCTCCAGTAAGACGAATTCACTACCATTCCAAGTTGGAGTACTGTAGGAACTTCGACCTTTCCTTGGTAGCCATTGACCAGTAATTCCTTCCATCTCCAGCATCGCATATAACTTATTGTCAGTAGTAGCTAGGCAGATAACAGTGAATGGCAATGACTTCGCACCACCAACAGTCTCGTAATCATCCTCGCCAGAGAATATATCATCTTCATCCAGATTTGCAGGTATGACCAAGATATCTGAGATTTGAGCGTCGTCGCTTCCCAGATCGACGGGCAGCTCGAAAGGACCTTGTAAGCGTGGTATGGCGCTAGGATTACTCGGCCTGGCATGAATCACGAGCTGCACACCATTGTTTGCCCCTGGAAGAAATTCCTCATCATCAAGTTCTTGTACCCATTGGTATCGTTGATTAACGGCACGTATTTCGTCCGAATCTATGTCCTTATCGGCTAAGATCGCGATTTGCGAGACAGCTGAAGTGGCAAGAGCGGGAACAGTAGTTGAGCTAGGAACCCACTTGGACGGCAGCAAAGGACACAACGCATATACATCGCCATTAGTCATGGTCGTCCACAACGTCATGGCTGCCCATGGATCTTCATGCTCCAATCCTCGACCTCCAAAGCAGGCAGCTGCAGCTTCCATGTCAAATTCATCGACAGAAAAGCCACGATTCTTGCCGAAACCGTCAGGCTCAAAATCCTCGTCCGAAGACTTTCCATCTGCCAGTTTTCTCAAGTCAACAGCTAATGCAGGACGCTCGAATGACCAGTGATTTGTGCGTTCAACCTCCCATACTCGCACAGCCGCATCGGTTGTCACAGTGACCAAGCAGTCTGTTGCCGTAGAAGCCACTGCAAGTGGGTGCCAGAGAACAGCTGCCAGAGGAGCTTCAGGAATGACATGTGTAGTTGGGCCGAGTTGGTATGTTTTGAGCTTAATCTCCGAATGATCGGGATCATTGATACGCTTAGAATCAGGTAATATGGCAACATGAACGGTATGGGTAGTTGATATAGCCAGGAAATATCCAGACGGTGAGACAGACAGACTCGTTATTTGGTAGTAAATACCAGTCTTGAGCGTTCGATACGCAATGCCGTCCTCCGTTTCGTTTTGCGATTTCTTGTGGTTCTGCTGCTCCCAACCCTCCTTGATTCTTGCTAGATCTGCCCACCGAATTTTGTTTCCAACGACAGTGAAGACTTCTGTGCCTCGATGCGCGACTGTTGTGGTTCGTAAAAGCGCCTCGGAAGAGTCTTTCTCATGTTGCCTGGAGAATGCTGACTTCTTCGAAGGAGATGGAGGAGCCAATGCTTCGGGGTCCGAGAATATGCGGGCACCAGACGATGGCTGTGACAGCCACGAAGGAGTATAACCAATGACTTTGGGCATCCTGCTGTGTAGTACGGTGTGATGAAGATCAAAAATTGAGCATATTGACTATGCTGTAACGGTTGCCAATGTTGTAATGGGCAGTGTAGAGAGCTTTGTGACACGAGGTTAATGATGCCTCAAAAGTTCCTGAGTGAACGCGCTGCGCGTTTGCTCCACATGTGATGATCTGCTCTTCCCTGCAGCACAAGGCCAACGATTTACTTGTGATTGCGCTCGTCGGTATCCCTACTTGAGTTTATAACCATACGGTCAACATGTCTACCATCGATAGATTGGACAAGCCCAGCGCCTACTATGCTTCAAAGGTGAGCTCGATTCGTTGCTCCAAGATCAAATACTAACAGCGACATCAGAACAAAAGAAGACGGCACGACGAAGAGAGAGAGGCCTCAGTAAAGCAAGAGGAGGATCCGTTGAAGGATGCAACAACTCTCTACGTTGGTAATCTGTGAGTTACATTATCTTTGCCGGTGATCGGGGCTAATGTATGTTCAGATCTTTCTACACGACCGAAGAACAGATTCACGAACTTTTCTCAAAGTAAGATTTGCTCTATTACAATCATGAGCTTCTACTAAGCCTTTCAGATGCGGCGAAATCAAGCGACTTGTTATGGGCCTCGATCGGTTCCAGAAAACTCCATGCGGCTTCTGCTTCGTAGAATATTACACACACCAGGATGCGCTTGATTGTCTGATGTACATTGGAGGTACAAAGCTAGATGAACGTCTCATCCGAACAGATTTGGACCCCGGATTTCAGGAAGGTCGACAATATGGCAGAGGCAAGTCCGGTGGCCAAGTCAGAGACGAGCATCGTGAGGAGTTCGATCCTGGTCGTGGAGGATATGGTCGTGCTCTTGGAGAGCAAGCAGAACAGTATGATTAGCGAGATTAACGAACTTGCCCGAGGAAGTTCGCAATGCACTGGCAACAATGACCGACTCGTGGCGGTGGGGAGACTGCTAAAGATAGGTCCCCATATGGTATGGTGGTCTTTCCGAGATGCTGGAACGGGTAGATGGTGGTCGGATCAACAGTTGGGATACAGTGCGTACCAAGAGCTTCTCGGCGTACCAGGCAGAAGCTGGAGTCTGGCCTTCAACTATGTTGTTGGTGTTGGGATTGTGCTGATAACACCTGTTGCAACCACCACACATGAAGCCTCGAATCACCAGTCAACTCAGGATGGAAGCTGGTACCGAAAACATTTCCCTGCTTCACCGCTATAATATCACCAGCCTCTTCATCCGCCTTTACCTCAGCACCACGCTCTACAGCCCGCCTCATTCGTCCTGGCAATGTTGCCATGACACTGACCTCATGACTTGTAGCAGCTTGTGCTGCCTCAGACTTGACCTGTTTGGGCGGTGCCACAACCGAACCAGGCACACTCTCCTCC
>Ga0115842_100172_pt1 | contig 23664 bp, 27 predicted proteins | sample InSIn2SAF170_2_FD_83856 | JGI IMG/M metagenome (GOLD analysis project Ga0115842, IMG submission 83856)
GTAAGCGAAGAGTTATTGTTGCTTGGAAGCTTATTGCGCAAGTCTAGACACGAGGAGGATGGTTGAATCACACATTGATGTTGATAGGATGAAAGTCTAAAATACGTACTATACACACACCACCCTGAATGCCACAATGAGTTGTCGGAGACAGGTTTCACTACGGTTTTCCGAAATAGACCACACGAGTCTACCTTAACCCAATCGTACGTAATTGTCTTTACACGAGAAGCGTTTCGAGGCTGTAGCTTAGCATCAGGCGAAGTCGTCGACAAGGAAACTATTGAGCTAGGACCGAGATGGAGATCATCAGCTACCTGCAGCATCCCTGGTTATACAGTATCCGAGGGATTGCTTAGCTGCATGTACGAGTCATTACGATTGGGTGACTGCGTTGGAATCCAGACACACAGTTCATGCAAGGTCGATCACTGCTATACAGCAAAGTTGAGTAACGTAGCAACGTCCGGAATAGGGAGGTGGTGTACTGCTTGACATGCTTGTGCACCACTACCAGAACTTTAATGATGGATAAATTCACAAGCACGTATCGCTAGTCAATAAAACTATAGTATTGGTAAACTGGACGTCTTTGTGATCATCGTGATACCAATTTTGTATAGTTTATCGTAGCGTTGACCTACGCAAGCATAAAGCTATGTTGCTTTCCATACGCTGCGTACATACAGACGACAGTTGCGAATGGGCTGAAGTGGTTGAGGTTTATCGAACTTGTGTTTGCTTCGAGGAGCTAGTCCAACTAGATTACACATCGACGCGAGTATATTGCTATGTACAGAGATGTAGGCGTTCCGGTATTCAAGTAATGTCGCTGGTTTAATTGCGAATTTAGGATCCAAAAATGCTGCCATGTCCACTAGTTGGTATTTAGTCAAATAAATTAATATGTAGTCATTAGTCTCGTAAGTCTTCTCTCGGGAAACCGTTCTGCACCTAGACCCTGGCCAGACTCACCGCTCATGATGCATTCGCGATTTAGTGGGCTTGGTCGCGAGGGCGCCGTGTCGTACAGACTCTTCGGCACTTCGACGATCCGAAATGCATCTCGTTCACAGTACACATGACCGCTCTGCTCGAAATAATCACCATTGAGCTGTGCTTTGCAGGTGGCGCATCGTAGGCAGTATGGGTGAAATTTCTTTGCTCCGTTTCCTGAAAGATCCGATGTTTCCAGGTAGTCTCCTTCTATACCCTTGCCACAATCCTCGCAGAGAGTTCCGTTCAGCACATGGTAGTGATATGAACAATACGGATGGTCATGATGAACGTAAAAGTCGGCTGTTGCGAAAGGAGTGTGGCATGCTTTGCACACGAAGCAGTCTTTGTGGTATCTACCACTAAGTCTACCATCTTTGCTCGACATTGACTTCTGTCCGCTTAATATTGGTTTTGAGCACCCACGACACATACCACGGTATGCTCCTGGTGTCGACGGTCGACGTTGTTGATGTTGTTCTGGGAAGGGAAATGCTTGATGTGCTGAATCTGGCGTTGCGGGTGTTGACGATGAGTTTATACTAAGTACTGACTCAGCATTGGAGTGCGAGGTTTCAGTTCCTGACGTAAGTTGACCACGTTGCACGCAGGATTTAGCAGATGAATCAGGTACAATGTCAGATGCCTTGAATCTCACAAAATGCAGCAATGGAGAATCGCCAGTTGAGCTCGCGGTGGTTCTTGCAGTCGATATGCTCGACATCTGTGAATGTAGATATGACGCGTTGGTTGACCTTATGCTGGAACGGCTGTTGGAAAAGCCTATGGATCCGTAGGAAGACGCAGAGTCGATTGATACTCTCCTCAAGTCGTCAACCACTTCATCCTTTGTAGACAACTGGACTGCAGCACCAACTGCTACCGAATTTATATCTACGTCTTTCTCCAGTTGTGATGTGGCATGTTGGTCGTCCTGAGGTTGCCCCTGAAGAGACGCCTCAAGCATCGGAACTGGGATTTTCGATGGTTCAGGAACGGGCTCGGTTTCTCCACGAATCTCTGTAGATGCTTGAGAGATATTTTGCGTATCTTGAGCTGGCGGAGTCGTAATCGTCTTGGTATCGAAAGTTGTGCGAGCGGAATTAGAAAGTCGTGGCACGTCCTGAGGATCCGGATCAGGAGATAATGCCATAAGTCGGGGTCCGTCTGTTGCCAACGGGTTTGACGTACTCCTCTGAGACTTTGTTGGCTGCCCTTGCCTACGGCCGAACAAGCTAGTTAGCGCTCGAGCAAAAGATGTCCCTGGTGTTGAGGGTGTTGAAGGTGTGCCAGAGCTCTGGTCAAGCATTGGAGGAGGCGCAGATACGGCACTAGCTGGCACGTTCACAGCAAGTGGAGGAGGTCGTTTAGCTTTGTACAATGGCTCGAGAGTTGAGATAGAGGGTGTCGTTCCCTGCTGTTGGTTTTGTCTGCACTGCTGCATCATCAAGTCTTGTGAAAGTGTCGTCCTCGTTTCGGTTTGCTTAAAATTCTGTTGTGGGGACCGACCCGATGGAGCTGTGGCATTGACGGAGCTTATTTGATATGATACAACCGATTCGACAGTCCGAGGATGTGCGCCAACTTGGATTGAGTCCTTGCTATCTAAATTTGACATGGAGATTGTTCGAATCGAGGTTGTCGGCAATGGCGGAAGCGGAGGCACTTCTTCCACACTACCTTTCCTACTACCCGCAGAACTATTTACGGACGGTCGACGACTGCTGCTGGCTGTTGACGATGTCCACGAGTCTGCTGTTTCTCGTCGAACCTTTGATAGTGGTGCACCAAGTGATGTTGAACGTTTTGCCTCCTGTCCGAATGAGTTTGTACAATCAGATGTGCGTGACCTTCCTCTAGTACCACGCTTCTGCGAAGCATTCGTTTTTTGTTTGTTGGTAGGAAACGGTGGAAATGCACAGTCCTGGCTCAAAAGCTCCGGCGAGGGGGGCCGCCGAATTGGTAGTCCGGACACCTTTCGTGGAGGACGAGTGAAAGGCAACCTGTTACCTGAGTATAGACTGACGGGAGAAGCAGCAACAGATCCATGACTACTAGTGGGTGTCAATTCGCCCTGAAACCCTAGGTTCGGTGCTATTAATGGATCAATCCTGAGAACAGAAGGTTTAGATGGCCTGGCTGCTGGCAGTGAGATAGTTGCAGGCTCTCCGTACGGTTGAAGCCGCTGGCCAGGTTCTTCAGGAATGGGGATTGAAGGTACTGCACAATCGCTCGCTATGGTCGCAGATTGATCGTAAAGCCGTTCCTCCCGGTCGCATTCGTGGTTCGAAATTAAGTGCATTGGAATGTTGGATGCGCAGTTCAAGCATTTTATGTGTGTTGTCAAGCTCGTCGTCCTTGAAGATGAGCCCATACTGTTGATTCGCTGTAAAGTGGTCACAGCCGGCTTGTATCAAGTCTCGCTTGCGAACTGGGGCAAAGAAACGCCGAACATTGCAGATGTATGTAGAGGTTGAGGCAGGAAACGCGATCGGTGAGGTATATGCTCAGAGAGCAACAAATTGGATTAATACATGCTTCAAACAGGGCGAGACTTGACAAGGTCTTGGTCTGGTGTATGCTGTCATGCTTCGAGAATTGCTCGTGTGGTCCTTTTCAAAGACTGGAAGACCAACCTAAAATTCGTAATTTGCAAAAGTATCAGGGCGTCTTAATTTGGTTGGTTAGATCGAAGTTGTGGCTTTTCTATAGCTCCGCCATTAGTCCCATAGTAGGTTAATGCCCGCAGCCTTGAACTTTAACCCCTTGCCTAGTGGCTGTGTCCGAGCTCTAACTTCTTTCATCTCGGAGAAAATCGTCCGTCTGACCAATCACACAATATCAATGTTTGTGCTCCCTGCCGGAGCTTCAAAACGCCGGCAACCGTTTGTGAGAAACATGCTGCGGAGGAATGCCGAAAGTCTCCATGGCATCTGAGGAAGGGGGGGGGAGGGCACCCCATACTCATTTTCTAACTTGCCACAAATTTGATTAGAAAGAAGACATTTTGCACGAGTTCATCGAAGTTCTTCATGTCGCCGATGCCTGTTGCCACGCCAGGTACCAGACGAGGTTGGACATATTGTTCGCCTCGAGTAAGCTCCCAGAGACCTTCATTCGTGTTCCGCCCATGCCATGTGTGAAAAGTGGATGCGTTTTACTGTCCGAGCTGGAGATTTGATTGAACTCCAGTACTTGTACTCCGTAGGGCTTCAGATCTTGAACCATTTGACCAGGGCTGGCCTGGTCGAGCTGCGAGGATTACGTGGCTTCTCTATGGTCGTTGAAGCTATCTGTTGGTTGTCAAAGCCTTGCCTCCAGTACTTTGCGATGGCCACTTTTTATGTACCATCATACTACTGGCTCTGTTGCAGGATGATTGGGGAATCAAGGCCTTGCAGTACTCTCTCTATCCGCACAATCCTGAAATATTTTCAACATCCTTAGGACCGTGTGTACCGCACGAACAACGCTACCACTGGGCACAAATCATGTTCGACAAGAGGTTCTTGTTCGTTGGTCGTGTCCGAGAACCAACCATCGAGCTACCCAACAACGATATCAACGTATGAATGCCAATTTGACTCGGGTGGCGCTAGTCTAGATCCGGTCGATAGTACAGATCCCTCTCTTGAAAGCTGTCTGAAAAATCCTCGACCACCACAATGTCTTTTCTTCCATAGCTGATCAAAAGGCCAACCATTCTTGCCGTCGGAAAAATGCTGGTTGATCGTACGACCGTGCATTCGCGTGCGTATATCAGTTTGGCAGGTGGTGCTCTAATTCCACTACCTCGGGCATGTCTATGCTCCCTGGTGAGAGCTGACTCCAGTCCTGAACGTAACCTTTCTCGATGTGCGGCCACGGTCCCAAGGGAGTAATCGCTTTCGGGTTCACGTCATAATGACTCTTGGTATAATTTTCCTTGATATGTTTGAAGTCGACGGTAGCAGGCCCGAAAGCGGTGATTTTCTGCTTACTGCCATCCTCGAGAACAAGGTCGACCGACCCGAAATAGAGGCCCTTCATATAGTTATGCAATACAGGATAGTTTGCGCGAATTGTGCCAAGGTTACACTTGAAATGTTGAACGTATACTGTGTCGAATCTAATCAGTGTTGGGTATAATCTGATGTCAACTTCTGTTAGTCGTGAGCCAAGGGCAAAAGGACCACCATTTTTCTTGACAATCTTCTCGATCTTGTTCAACGCAGCAAATACCGGAGGTACATTCTTGTCGTACGTTTCCTGGTCAGTGGCGAAGCCGGCTTTATACACTCCGGTATTGAGGTGTTCTTGAAGCCATGCACAAATTGTATCAATTTGAGGGCGCAGTGACTCCGGATACAAATCGATAGCAGCTTCTCTAGTCTTGCCGTTCTTGACCAGAAAGTCGTTGAAAGCGGTGTTCATGTTACGTACCAACTCACTGCTTTCGTTGTTCACAAGCGTATTGTTCTTGGTATCCCATAAGGCAGGCACCGAATAACGACCTTTATATTCTGGGTCAGCTTTGAAGTATACTTGGTGGAGGTATTCGCTGCCGAAGAGTCGATCTGTGGTAGCCGCAGGGTATTCGTCGTCATTCTTAGGGAATCTCCAGCCAGGCCAACCGTTCTCATCGCCTTTGGGATATGGTTTAACCACCGATATGGGGATAGTGTCTTGCAGCCCTTTTAGGTGCCTCACGATGTTAACCCGATGTGCGAAAGGACAAAAGAGCCCGATGTACAAGTGATATCGGTCGTTCTCGGCGTCGAAGGAGGAGTCAGGCTTGATTTTGTTGTGCCATGAATCCTTGGTTCCTGCAAGATGCTCGAATACTGTTGATTTCCGAGGCCTTTGATCAGTGAATGCTGCCGTCATTTTGACGAATGCTGACTTCGTTGCTTGCAACGGTCTTCTACTTAGCACAATGGTTGACATTAATTTGGGTCGAGTCAACGTGGTGGTCCAGAACAAGTGACCACACGTTGTGACCTCAAGTCAGATTACATCATCCCATCACAATAATTAGCGGACGGCGGAAAGGTTTCCATTGACGCGCTACAAGGTCATTTTATTCGCGTCCGTCAACATGAACAGTTGATGGATGAATAAAACTGCTAAGTGTCAATAAACATCATCGAATTTAGATGTACTCCAGCGGTGCACACCTCGCCTCATAGAACGACACCAATATAAGCTTCCTGCTTGCCTTGAATTCCACGAGACATTCTTTCCTGCTTCCGCACGGAGTTGTTAAGAGTCAAACAAGCAATCATGCTTCAGCGAATACTCCGATCATCGAGACAACTGCCATTAGTGACTAGAAGCTTGCCGGGCAAGCGTAGTGGCAGCCGCTTTACGACAATAACGTGTACACAAAACCCGTTCTGTCGGATTTCACGAACGTTGCCAGAAGCACGGATAGCACAACGCAGCTCATTTCACACAACTACAGCCTGCTGTGCGCAAAGTCCAACTGCTGATGCACTTATGGAGAAGTTGACGGACCTGTATTCGACGGCAAAGGATGAGTTCGAGATCGCTGCAGAGGAGACAGAAAAGAAGACGGTATATGCTCAAGACGATAGGGATGCTGCGAAAGAAGCTTTAGGCGTTTTGAAAGAGGCATACGAAAGAGCACTTAAAGAGAGCGATCCAGAAGTCGCAAGAGAAGTGCAGACAAGGACGGGGCCACGAATCAAAGAGCTCGAGAATGCTTTAATGGCTGTCGAAGAGATGGCTATGGAGGACTAAGAAGTCCACGGTCCGAGGAATCCACAGTACATGCACAAGCTGTAGGTCAATGCTTGGTTCCTTCGCATAGTCATGTGAATCAGTCGCATGCATTGTTCAGAAAAGTCATGGTGTTCATTCGAGACTTTCTGTGCTCTCGGAAATGAGGCAGCCCTAAGGCGGCTCAGGAATATCAAGATATCTGTACCGACTCCATGAATATATCAGGCATATCCCTATGCACAAATCGCGACACTGCATGAAGTGCAGCTGCTTTAACGTTCACATCAATTCTTCCTCCTCTAGTATCTCTTGCCTTCACGCAGTACGTCACCGAACTCCTCTAGAGGGCTTCTTGTGAGTTTGTTCTCCTTCCACAGATTAGGGGTCAAGAAACCATATGTGTTACCAACAGCGACGAATGTAGCCTTCAATGTGTTCTCGAGAGTCTTCGTGCTGCCGGCAGAGGAACTGTAAGCATCTTGCACACCAGCAAGCTGGAGCAGACGCTTAACAGCAGGAGATGCGACAATACCAGTACCTCGAGGAGCTGGGATAAGTCTGACTGTGACGGAACCACATTTTCCGCTCTCTTTCGTAGGCAAACTGTGCGGCTCACCAAGGTTGGTACCCCAGTAACCTCGTCGAATTGGCAGAACTGACAACTTAGCAATGATGATGGCGGCTCGAATAGCGGTTGCGACTTCCTTGGATGTCTTGATTCCAAGACCAACGTGACCTTCGCTGTCACCAATGACGACGATGGCCTTGAATCTTGTTCGTTGACCGGCACGAGTCTGCTTCTGAACTGGCTTGATCTGTTCCAATGTAAGTATTTGTCGCACTGCCTCTCATACCATTTTTACATACCTTCATGACCTCATCCTTGAGCTTTGGCAGGAAGTGGTCGACGATCTGGTACTCCTTGATTGGGAGAGAGTGTAGATAGATTTGCTCCATGCTCTGGATCTTGCCAGCCTTCACCAATCGACCGAGTTTCGTGACTGGTTGCCATTCCTTCTCATCAGACTTGTTGCCACCTCTTCGTGCACCACGTCGGCCACCACGACCGCCTCGACCGCGGTCGCCTCGTCCTCGATCACCGAAACCACCTCCGCGACCACCACCTCGAGGTGCGTCAGCCATGTTGTGTCGGTGCTGCTAGTGATTGACCGGTAGAAGTAGGAGAAATGTCAATTCGGAACTAGGCCTGCGCGAAAATTAGCAAAGATGGTCTTGGTGTATCAAGGCCGAGAGGTTACCTTTACAGTCGTACGATTGCTGGACAGTGTAGACAACAGCAACAATATGCCAATTCCAAGTCAGTGGTTGCAGGTGGGCTCCGATAATTTGATGCCAAGACTGACAACTGTGCGAGCAAAACAAGCAAACTGGAAGGCTGTCAGGCATTAAATCCGGCCCAACTTGAGTAACTTGATTGACAACGTGTTTATCCTTCTGCAGTTAGTACGTTGAGTTATTACGTTTTGCGCGTATCTCGAGCGCGACATGTTGAGGTGATATTGCCGCATACGTTCGGGAGGAACAATTAGCGACAGGATGTTACGATGGTACCGAAGTAAGCTCAAGACGAGTCCTCTCCTGACACAAGCTGTCACCACGGGGATTCTGTTCGGCACGGGAGATGTATTGGCCCAGCAGGCGGTTGAACGCAAGGGGGTTGAGAAACATAACCTGATGCGCACAGCTCGTATGGCAGCTTATGGCGGCTGTAAGTCAACCAGTATTATCAACAGCGAAAAGCAATTCTAACTTTAGGTATACAGTCGTCTTTGGTCCGGCGGCTACTCTGTGGTACCAATTTCTTGCGAAGAATGTCAACCTTAGCACGAAAGCTAGAACAACCATCGCTCGGGTTGTCCTCGACCAAACAGTTTTTACCTGCACCAATATGGCAGTCTTCCTGTCCACAATGGGGTACCTCGATGGCGAAGGTGCGAGGAAGAAGCTGGAGAAGGCATACGTTACAGGAATAAAGGCCAATTGGCTCGTGTGGCCTGCTGTGCAAAGTGTGAACTTCACGGTGGTGCCGCTTGAGCACAGAGTCCTGGTGGTGAACGTTGTCAGTTTAGGTTGGAACTGTTTCTTGTCATATCTCAATTCGCAAAGCTGAAGGCAGCAACTGCACAATTTCAGGAGGATTGCCGCATATCTTCGAAGTCTCGCATGATTTCGACGATGCATCCAACTATTCTGATCAGCCGCAAATGGTGGAATGGGCCCGCCAGATGCAGCGTTACTACTTTCACAGTCTTACGAAACATATTGTTCGTAAGTCTTCACGAACAAGCAAGTTCGACTTTCTACTCTGCAGTGTGCTCGGGCATGAATTTCACACTGATCGGTAGCTGTCAAATCCCCGAACCTCCAAGCCAGATGTGGTATATGTGTCGCTAGAAGCACACACTTTGAGGACATCCAGCAGGTCGTCTTGACACAACACAAATGCGAAGACGATACCTTTGGGTGTGGACAAACCTGCATACGGAGCATCTATCGGTCATTCGAGTTTTCGATTCTGCTCACAATCAGTCGTAACGACAGCAATCGTGAGACATCTCCAGGAACTTGAAGTTCGTGGAAACTTAGATGGCTCGCATCTTCCCAACTTTTCATCATACTGCAGAGGTTGCCTGTTATGAGGAAACCTCATCCATCATCATGGCCCTCTGTACGTGCATCTGCATGAGAATTCTTGTCCCTCTTGTCTTCATACATGACGTTATGGTGTCGTTTTGTCGAGAGTGCGATTGAATCTGAATACTTGCAATCGTAAAGCCCGGATGGTCCGGATTGTTGCGGCATCGTAGAGCAATATGCAATATGCAATTTCGAAGTGGTCTTCCGTTCCACCATCTACGCAAAGAACAGCACTGAATGAACCCTACCAGATAAAGACTTGAGCTTACAAGAATAAGACAAATCACCTCTCGTACTCTTTAAGTATGCGGAGTATTCATTGAATTGTGGCTTTCTGTAGATGCTCAAACTCCTGGTGAGACCTTCCAAACCGAGCATACAGATATTTCTAAATGTTCTCGATGTCCAGAATGGCAAGTATACCGAACACGTCTGTCGCGACTTCAATCTTTTTGAAAGTCGTCGTTTGACAGTCAAGACGGCCCTCGCAATCACCGCTTAATAATCTCTCGACCCCTAGGTTGCCACAAAATACATTATCTTCGATCTCTCTCACCACTTCCCCCGTTTTTACAGCAGAAGATCTTGTATACGCTTTCCTATACTGCTTCTATTCTCATAAATCAAACAACCATGACGGAAGTCGCAGTTCCTCAGCCTGTGCCAACCACGAGCATTACCAACGACGAGAACTCGGCACCTGCTTCCGATGAAATCAGGACTGTTTTCCACGATGTCAACAACTTTAACGTTAAGCACCCTCTCATGAACACATGGAGTCTGTGGTTCACCAAGCCACCGACCGGCAAAGGCGACAACTGGAACGATCTGTTGAAGGAAGTCGTTTCATTTGACACAGTCGAAGAATTCTGGGGTGTATACGTAAGTTCTCTGATATGTTTATACGAAACCGCCTGCTGATGGTTCCTTCAGAACAACATCACAGCCTGCTCCGATTTAGCCATCAAATCCGACTATCACCTCTTCAAGAAAGGTGTTCGACCAGAATGGGAGGATACTCAGAACAAGCACGGTGGAAAGTGGGCATACCAATTCAAGGACAAGAAACTGATCAACATCAATGAACTTTGGCTACATACCCAGCTTGCCGCCATTGGTGAGACTCTGGAGGACGAAGACGACAACGAAATCATGGGTGTGGTCATCAACGTGCGAAAAGGCTTCTACAGAATTGGCTTGTGGACCAGAACGACTGGAAAAGGTGGTAGTAAGGACACTTTGCTCAAAATTGGACAGAGATTCAAGGAGGTTCTACAGCTGCCTGTTTCTGAAGGACTCGAGTTCAGTGGTCATACTGATGCTGCTCATGCCGGCAGCACTAGAGCCAAAGCTAAACATACTGTTTAAGCATTTCGTGGTTTCACAGAGCCATCGTGGTGAAGCTGGTGCATCAGATACCTGATGCATGTGAATATAGTTGCATTAGAGCGAAACTTTGTTGCTCGGGAGTATGGCGTTGACAGGATGCATGACTCAATGTGGTATGTGATTTGAGTACAGATACCCAATGCTTGTGTTGACGGAGGAAGATTCAAGTAGCGAATATTCTTCACTGACATGATCAGAAGTGTGATACTGAATGATATATTCTGCATCACAACAATTCTATACTACTGCATAGTTTTGCTACCACTCCATCCTATTCATAGAACTGTCGTATTCATCCCAACATGGCCAGCATCTGGTCGAATGCATAGAGTTCGCGTCCTCTATCATTGTCTCTTGGTCACCACGTTGCTCCTAATTCCAGTCAGCCCATTTCACAGCACTGATGTTTGCTGTCAACCATGTTGGCTGGAGATGCAATCATCAATCATAGTGACACAAGATCTCGACAAGCTCGATGTTTGTTTTTATTCTAAAATCTGCTTGGTTCCCAGCAGGTCTAACTAATAGGAACTCTATCTAACGTTATTCAACAGTTGTATTACACATTATTGCACTTCTGGCACCATGATTTCTACCAACCCCTACACAGCATTGTGTCCTGCATTAAACCTAACTCGCACCCCATTCCCGTTTTCATTTCCATCAGGAGTCTTATCCGACATACCACCACCCCAATGATGATGTCTCTCGCCATGCATTCTTCTATCCCTCTTCTTCTCACCGTACTGCATACCAGCCTCGTTAGCCAGCGCCGGCTCCCGTCCATACAAGATGTAGAACGCGAGACCACAGAAGAAAGCTCCGCCAACAACATTGCCCAGCGTCACGGGGATACAGCTCGCCCAGATGAATTTTCCGACGTTGAAGTTGGTGCCGTAGAACATGCCAATCGGGATGAGGAAGTAATTGGCGATGCAATGCTGGTAGCCCATAGCTACGAAAGCCCAGATGGGAATCCAAATGCCGTAGATCTTGGACGTGTTGTCGCGGCCGGATGTGCTGAGGAAGAGGGCCAGGCCGACGAGCCAATTGCAGCCGATGCCGCGCGTGAAGTTGTATGCCCAGTTGACGTTGACGCGGCCTTCGGCACCAGTGACGGCGTAAGCTGATTGGGCGTCTGTGGATAGAGTGTCGGTCCACCAGCATAGGACGCCGGAGAAGAATAACGCGCCGGCGATATTGAAGATGTAGCAGACTATCCAGTTGCGGGCTAGGTCGTAGAGTGTAGTGCGGCCGGTGAGAGTCGAGTATGTCATGGTGAAGAAGTTGGAGGTGACGAGCTCGACGTTGGTGAGCAGAACGAGGACGAAGCCGATGGGGAACGTGAATGCTGCGATCAGGGTGACGAGTGCGGGATTCGATGCACGGAGACCTGGAGATCCTCCTGCGACGACGAGGTCGAAAAGACCACCTAGCGCAATGAAGACGCCGCCGAGGAAAGCCTTCAGTATCAGGTCGACCCAGGGCAATTTTGCTTTGGCAGCGCCGGCTTCAGCGATGAGTTCTTGGGTTTCAGGTGCATTGTGTGAATCCACTTTGACATCGTGGGCGTTCATGTTGGCTGTTGTTGGTCCTGCACTAGATGGAATCTCGAGGAAATTGTCCGGTCAGTCAAAGCAGAGGGTGGGAATCATAGGAAGTGAAGGGCATTTGGAAATTTATTCATTGCCAGTGGTTGGGTACGCGACCATGACACAATTGCTGCTCAAGACGTATTGAAGATTGAGTTACCGTCATGCCGGTTTTCCTCTGGCAAAGCATCATAGAAGGACAAAATCCAGTTCCAAATGTCGGGAAATTTATTATGCTATGTCGGATGGACCGGAAAGTAGTACCGGGGGCTTTCCGGAAATGGCTGTCCGCTGCTGACTGAATTCGGGGTAAATTTCTGGATTAGAGTTCATGTGGAACCCATCACAAAAACGACCAGACCTGAAGCTCAATAAGCTTCGATGGAAGCAGGTGACTTGAGAATATCCGAGAGATGTACAAGCTTCTTAGATAGGGTCAGCCTTGATCTGGATTGTCCAGTCGAGAAGCAATCGGAGCCGCTTAGAGAACAATAACAGAAGCTCAATTTCCAGCGAAGCTCATATAGATAGTCTGTATGATGCTCCCATTTGTTGAGAGGTTGTGCTATGATTCCCGAACCTAGCATAGTGTATGGCTTATGCAAATACTGTACATGGAAAATATCTAAAAGACTTATTCGTGGGTATCCCAGAGAGGGTCGCCGTACAGCAGCAGCGCATAACTGTTCAGAGGGAGAAAGCATCTGAGGACAAGGGGGCAATCATTGAGCACTGTGCAAAGACTGATAAAGTCGAGGCAGACTGAGAACCAGAGGTAGTTGGAGAAAATGAGCTGTCGAAGGTTGCGATATACCTCTCGGAGGAGTGCATTTTTGTTAGGGCACAAGCTGTTGTTTCCGCCTAGCAGAAACCGTGCAAGGCTGATCCGCTTCAAAGCGTCGGACAGGCGATATCTGCACACAGGCCGACAAGCAATTGTAGCACTGACGACCTTTCGAAACGAAGAAATTCTCAGTTGTCTTGTCTTCGAGCTTCGCATGTCGACTAGCCGATTCATGTTCGTATCATGGGAGTGATAACCAGCATGTTCTCGTAGGAACTGAATGTCCGTACAATCTCCGCATCGATGTTTTCGCACTCTCAAAGATCCTTGCTTAATTCCTCCTTTAACGGCTTCAACCCTTCAATCCAAGCCTCCAACTTCTCGTCCATCTTCTTCAATTCTTCCTTCTTCTTCGCATTTTCCGCTACCAGTCTCTCCTTGACCTTCATCAACTCCAACCTCTCCTCCTCCATCCTCCGTCTTTCAGCTGCCTCATACTCAATCCTCCTCGGCATCATCTCCTCCTGCGTCAAAACTGCTTGTTCAGGAAATAGATCTAAGTATTCGTCTACCTCAATCAAGGGCAGTTTCTCAAATGCATGATCGTACCCTTCACACGCCGAAATCTCGCCCATCAGGTGTCTCTGCTCGTAATATAGATTCTGTAGCTGTAGTAGAAGTCTATCGACCTCGGTTTTTGCTTCCGCAGTGAGAGTTTTTGTGTTACGGGCGCCATAAGCAGCGCGACGAGTTTGTATACGGAGTTTCGCAAGATGTGCTTGGAGGAGCTTCTGATGTCTTGCGACAGTAAGCTGGTGGGCGCGAGTTGTTGAAGTTGAGGAGTGAGTGGTCAGGAAGTCAACGATTGTAAGGGCCTGTTGAAGGGTTGCCTGGGCAGTTGTGAGGACAGGCGTAAGGAGAGGATCTGTTATTGCATCTTCGACGGTCATTGCTGCGCTGTCAGAGTATTGGGCACTCTCTGATGGCTAGAATTCTAGATTGGATGAGAAGATGGTATGGATGGGTTTGCAAGCGCAGACCAACAAGAGGAGACGAGCAGATCGAGTGGGGAGCGGGACGACCCGTATTTGCAGAAGTGCGGAAGTGCGGGAACAAAGATGTGTGTAGGCTACTCAATACTCGTGAAATTTACAGAATTTCTCCCGCAAAAAATGTCGCCAAATCAAGGCGAAGAGCCCACCAACGTCGCAACTCTAGGGCAGCATTCTAATGGTTCGACTCTGGACGATAGTGCACCTAGCTCACCTTGCCCAACCGAATTGATACTCCCACATCTCTCTCACGACCCTACTACCAATGCAAAGCGATCGGATCCTTTCCAGTTCGGTCAACGGTATCTATCAGAGACTGCTGATGTGTACGAATACAATGCTTGGGATCACGTAACACCGGATGAGGAACACAAAGTCTTTAGCGAAGAGCAATACGCGAAACAGCGAGCCGCTCCTGTGAGTGACTTTGATCGTGATCGATTCAATGCGCAACCTGAGAAATGGTGGGATTTGTTTTACAAGCAGAAAAATGCTACATTCTTCAAAGACAGAAAGTGGCTTGTGCAAGAATTCCCAGTCCTGGCAGAGGTTACTAAGAAGGACGCAGGGAAGAAGATTGTGCTGGAGGTTGGCGCAGGCGCCGGCAACACTGCGTTTCCAGTCATGAGGATGAATCAAAATCCTGAACTCGAAATTGTGGCAGCTGATTTTAGCAAGAAAGCCGTGGAGACGATGAGAAGTGCGCCAGATTATGATGCCCAAGATACGGTAGGAAGGATGCGAGCAGAGGTTTGGGATGTCGCTGGCGAAACGCTTCCCGAAGGCATGCAAGAGAACAGCGCCGACGTTGTGGTCATGATCTTCATTTTTTCCGCTCTCAATCCAAAGCAGTGGTCGCAGGCAGTCAGTAATGTCTGGCGAGTTCTCAAGCCTGGCGGAGAAGTGCTGTTTCGTGACTACGGCAGAGGTGACCTTGCCCAGGTAAGGTTCAAAGCAGGTCGGTGGATGGAGGAGAATTTCTACGTCAGAGGCGATGGTACCAGGGTGTATTTCTTTGACAAAAGTGAATTGGAGCAGATTTGGTCGTGTCATGCAGAAACGGCTAGCGAGCCTCAAGTTTATGCGGATGACGACAAGCAGGCTATGGATGCGCCGAGGTTTAAGATTCTCGACTTGGATGTTGATCGCAGGTTGATCGTGAATCGACAAAGGCGCATTAAGATGTATCGTTGTTGGTTACAAGGACGGTTCAAGAAGCCTAACGAGGATAGGATTTGAAGAGGATCAGAACAAATCAACAATACTCAATAACAGCCATGGCTATTGATAAATTGCGTACAGTAGCTCGTCTGCTAGCCAAGCTCGAAATACGAGTTTCTGGAAGAGTTGAAATTGCTCCATGGCTTTGCTAAAATTGCTGTCCGAGTCGGCGTCCGCAGTCGTGCACTTCAGGCTGCGGACGACTAGTTGTGGACCACCGGCATTGTCAGGTGCTATCTTCGAGTCAACGCTGTACACATGCAACGTGCGAAATCTGGACCACCAGGAGAGATATCTACTGTACCACAGTGCACATGCAATGGAATTACAATGCGTCGCTGAACCACCAATGACGAGAGACCAGCAAAACATGTGGAGGAATTGAGAGGCTCTTCTAGGCTTTGTCCTCGTTAATCTTTGACCTGCAGACGCTGCAAGGGCCGGGTCGCCGTCATATCTGGGCCACTAACTGCGCCCATGCAGGCATTCTTACGTCCTCGTTCGTCACTTTTCCTTTCTGCATTTCTTCTCAACGATCCCACATGGAGTAATACATGCAAGCTTGCCACAACACACCCCGCCTTCGACGGTCTTTACAGAACCCTGTGTTCCTTTCGTATCTGTATCTGTCGATTGTACCAATTGTAAAAGTTGCAGCATCCTGGGCTTAGGCGGCACACCAAGAAGAAGCACTCACGTCGAAGAGTACATTTCGTGGAACCGAAAGCGCGAGCCAAGTCAGTACGACAGCTGCCGCATGCCGTAAAACGGACCGCAGTCATGTCAGACACTCACGGCTCTCTGGTTACAGAGCAAGCTGTGTCGACTGGCCGTAATCCAAGTCCATTCAGCGCTACCGAAAGAACACAACTCTTACACCGAGGTCGACGACACTCATACGACACTTGCTATCAGAGGCAGCAGAATGTTTACAGCCCAGATGCGGTTTATATGCGAGTCGACATCTTCTTGCACGAGTTAAAAAAGCGATTTGACCGGTTGGAAAAGTACAAGCAGGAGACTTTGACCCATCTTGATGGACAACTGGAGAGAAGCTATCAGGTCCTGAAGGATGTCCGAGACTCATGTTCTTCCTATCACTCTGGAGAACTGCTTTGGGGAGCAGCAAAACACAGAGCGGCCATATTCGTTGATACATTAGAGGAACGCTACAGAGATGTAATGCCTACACGAGAAACACTGGACCAGAAAGCTCATGCAAGCATGAAAGTAATGGAGTCATATTTGAACGAACTTGAAGCACGAGCGCATACACGGAAGCAGGAAATCTTGGACTCGGGCTGGCGTAAGGTAGACGACTCGATCCACGCCACATTGGATCTGTTCGAAGAAGGCATCGACAAGGCCATACGTGCCACCGACATCCTTGCTGACTCCGTATCACACGCTCTAAAGCAAGCCGCTGAGGGACGGCTAATCACATATGAAGACCTCCCGATCCCCTGGCGGGTAAATCCACACATAACCCGCGGTTACCGCTTCACCGAGTCAAAGATCGAATGTCTAGCAAGCATGTTCAAACCCTCCAACGAAACAGTCAATATCTGGTCCCACGCAATCGGCCTTGTCATGGTCCTAGCCATCGCCTTCTATTACTATCCCGCCACGGCCGCTTTTACGTCATCCTCCAAAATGGACATTCTAATAGCCGGCTGCTTCTTCGCCGCCGCCTGCAAGTGCCTGATCTGCTCGACCATGTGGCACACCATGAACGGCATAGCAGACAAATGTCTCATGGAACGCTTCGCCTGCGTCGACTACACCGGCATCTCCTTCCTAGTGGCCGCATCCATCCTGACCACAGAATGGACCGCTTTCTACTGCGAGCCAGTTTCTCGCGCAGTATACATGTCCCTGACAGCCGTACTTGGCATCGCAGGCACAATCCTCCCTTGGCGAGAGAGCTTCAATCGCGCTGATATGGTATGGGCTCGTGTCGCGTTCTACGTCTCACTGGCATTGACGGGCTTTGCACCGGTTATCCAGCTGAATCTTACCAGAGGTGTTGAGTGGACTTTCTATTTCTACGCTCCTGTTACTAAGAGTGTACTGGTGTATTTCGTCGGAGCATTAATCTATGCTAGCCATGTTCCGGAGAAGTGGTGGCCTGGTCTGTTTGATTATGCAGGCGGCAGCCATAATTTGTGGCATTTGGCGGTTCTTGGGGGTATATTGTTTCACTATGCTGCTATGATGGAGCTTTATCAAGGTGCATTCAAGAGGGCTAGTGAAAGTGGTTGCTCCGTTGGATAGTACGTATTGTCTTGACATTTTTTTGGTAATCGTAGTGTGCACATAGTCTACATTTATGTATTTACGTAAAACACGAAGAATGTTTTCTCGTTTCATATGCGTTCACAGTTCCTTGAACCAGCAATTTTGTATTGAATCATCCTTGCTCCCTGCACTCTACATACGTGTATCCAGCATATCGGGTTCATACATCTGATGTTCTTATTCTGCTCACTCCAACCCTCTGTCCTTGCACATTCCTCTTCTACCACACAGTCCTTTAGTTCCTGTCCTTACTCTTGCACTTTCTACCTGGGTGCTTCGTACCCATAACATCATAGGTATGAGAACACAAAGTGGCACAGCTCGTAAGTAGTAATCTATCTACCTATGCCTGTACACTCAAGACTCTCCTGTTGAAAGGGTTATTGTGGAAGGACTCGTTTGCTCTGAGTAGCTAGTCTGAGGCATTGGTGCGCATCGTGATTGGTATTAGATATTGATATTGATGGTCTCGGTGACGAGTAGCTGGGTGTATCACAACGATGTGGCGTGGAACAATGATGGCCTTAGCGCAGTTCGTGGGATGGATCTGGTATGGTATGCGCTCTTGTGCCAACCTGTGCTCCTCCAGAGCGTAGCGATGGAACGAAAGCTTCCGCTCCTCTATGATAAAGTATTCGTACGTAAAGCGTATCGAGCACGTAGTCTCAGAGGACCACCGACGGATTTCCGTCCTATGCCTCAAATGCAGATGTTCCAGACGCAAGCAATGCAAATACCACACCCAATGAGAACAGAGCACCGCTGATCAGCAACTCAAACAACGGTGTGAGCCCCTTCTGTAGATCTTGTGGTACTCCCCAAAGTTTAAGGTCGGCCGCAAATTCGTCCTCGAGCCCCTTTTTGGCGTGTAGAGTGACGAAGTTCATGTAGTAGCTGAGGATGAGGAATTGCCAGGGGTCGTCGTGGTGATAGTCATGGCGTGGTAAAGACCATACGCATTGTCGGATCGTGACTGTGTAAAGTATGATGAAGAATATCCAGCGGAAGGTGATGGCTACTCTTAGGGAAGTTTTACTCTTGGGTGCCTTGGATGTGCTGTCTTCTTGAGGCAATGCCTTTTCGATGTCAATGTCATCAGAATGGAATGGTAGTAATGGCTCTTCTGGAGGTGATGGTGTTTCGACATGGGGATCATCGGAATGTGATGGTGTACAATCTTTTGGAAGTAATGCCTTTTCGGTATGAAAATCATCGGAATGTAATGGTGTGCTGTATTCAGGAGGTGATGATGTCTCGATGTGAATGTCATCGGCGTGTAATGGTAGTAATGGTTCTTCCTGAGATTTCTCCATTGTGTCGATCCAATCATGTAGCTAGTTTCATTCATCTGCGAGATACTTGTGGAGGAAGGCACGGTTTATATAGCTGCAGTGGGGAGGGCGTCTGATCAGTATCTGGGATGCGTGAGGCTGTGCGAGCAACTGAGCGTATTTAATTCACGGATCTGCTTACCTACATACTATAACAAGTTTAACGTGCTCACTGTACCACCACGGCCTCAACCCTAGGTTCCATACACCTTGTCCTTCTTTAGCTCAAACTGACGTCGAATCCGCTGACTTCAAGTCAAGTCCGAGTAATGAGGCTCTTCGCCCCTCAGACTATTGCATTGCAGGCTGCGATAGACGTCGAGAAGGCGCTTTTCCGAATGTGACGGTGGAGTATGTTTTACTGCGCCTCGATGGTGTTTGTATGTGCAGTGTATCGATCATATGGTGCTAAGTACCTGCAGCGAATGTGGCTTAAGATTATGGCTGCTGCATGAATGAGCCTAGAAACGGAATGAAGGCAGATGGATAGGGTGAATATGGGATACTTTGAACAGCGCAGTGCCTGAGGTCAATTGTCTTCGTTAACACCTTTGGTGGCTATACATGTGTCCCAAGTGAAAACACGAGAGATCTCAATATGTGTTTGGATAGTGAAATTAACAAATACCAGTCTGTCGAAATCGCATTGTCTGGTCGATTTGTTGCACCATAACGACTACCTTTTTCTTTGCCATGCGATAGCCTTACAGGATTCCCGAGAGATGCGATTCGCTGTCTTGGCCCAGTTTTGGCGCTGCTCATACCATACATTTCTTCTCAGGCCACTTGTTTCTTCCACTCGCAACCACAGTGGCCAATAGATTGCAGATGCGTTCTCCGAACGTAGGCGGGCAGAGGGACAGTAGAGACGGATATGTCCTCGACGCCGAAGTGACTTTTGATCTCACGTACCAGTAATTTGAATTCGCAGGCCTCCATAGCCTCTTAGGAGGTCACTTCGATTCGTCCATCGGTGGAAGTGGCCATCGCAAAGCAAAGTCGTGCATGCTGACCACTCAGCCGTCAAAACCCGGTTGGTTGTACATACTAAAATTCCTCAGTCAGGAAGCGACTGACATGGCAGTCTGCGATCTGTTTCCTGGGCTTCGAGAACGATTGTCTTCGGACCTTTGACTACAACTGGGTTTTCAACGACCGTTGTGCTTAATCAGAAGCATGGTTCATTCCGTGGAGCCGCTTAGTGGTGAACACCTCTGTACACGGTGCAATAGACTGGCAAACTATATTAGTCTTCCTTACCGGGCGCACAACATCTTGGAGAACGCTGACTAGCTTCAAGGCGGATGGTCGAGCTCCCTTTCCTCTCTAGAAGGCGTCGTTGGTAGTGAAGGGAAAGGTTCGGTTTCATTATCTTCTGTATACCCATTGATGCTTGATACTGGAGAAACTACCCGCAATGGTGTTACGAAATCATTCGATCGAACACGCAGAGGCGTAGGTTGATTCGGTACAGGTTGAGCTGGCATTTGTGTATGCTCCAGCGAAACATCTTCTAAATTCTTGACCTCAACCAGATTTTCTGCTGAATCAAGCACGTCGCTCTCTAGCTGTCGCTCCTTAGCTAGTCGTGCAGCCGCTTCCCGCTTCTGCGCAATCTCCATTTCTTGCTCCTGGCGCAGAATATCCTCTTCGGCACGCAACGAAGCCATCGAGGGGGGTTCGGCTTGTGTCTGTTCAATCAAAGGCGAAGGGCTGACCGGTCCGAAGCTCTTGCTGCTGCTTGAGCGCTTGCTCTGCAGCGACTTGACGGATTTGCTTGACACGGTCCGTGTCGACTTCCTAGACGCGGAAGGTCGTTTGGAGGTATTGGTGCCTTGGCGGGTCAGCATGACGGCAAACTCATCATCAAGAGGAACAGCGTCGTCCTCCTCGTCACCCATAATAAGATCACCACGTGAGCTAAGGGAATTTGTTGTAGACCTTGAAGTCTCTGTGTTACTCCGATGTCGCCTGTGTCTACTCTTCTGTCTGTCGAGTATTGGGGCTTCATCCTCGCTGTCCTCTTCAATAAGCGGCTCAATCTCATCTCTTTGCAGTGTTGTCGCACCAGGATGTTCTTGCAAGTCCGCGGCAGAGGGTTTATAGCGTACGCCTTTTGCACCTGGTCTCCATTTGAATCGTTCTAGAAACCCTAGATAAGACGAGCTGGGTATGATGTTCGGGTTCTCTTCTCCAGGCGCATGAGCCGGCCGTCTTTGCCGCGCACCATAACTCATAGCTCTTTGTCGACCTGGCTGGCCAAAACTCGCACCGCGACCAGCCAATAAGCTATCGAGTTCATCATTATCCCATGTGCCACTACCATAAGTCTCCTCTTCTTCATCATCCCAATCGTCATAAAAACCAAAGTGCAAGTCAGACCGGCCTCGCGACTGAGCTCGACGTCGTCGCAAACGACCTTCCCGCTGAGGAAAGCATGAGGTAGTGCAATCGGCAAGGCAAATCTTAAACCCATTGACGCATGGATCGATTATGAGTTGAGTGAAGGTGTAAATGTTCTCTTGGGCTGTTTCACCAGCGGACTCAAAGTTCCGAGAGATAGTATTCAAGGTCTGACGCAATTCGGGATTCATTTCGGCGACGACAACGATGAGCGACGGCGGCGCAACCCTTTCGAGTCAGGCCTTGACGCCTGAGGGTCATATGGTCAATGCGACCACTTTAGACATCCTCTTGAGACGGTTGAGGACGACAAGGTGCTCAGTTTCACTGTCCGCGAAATGGCTGGTTGAACAGAAAACGGGTGATGTACGACCTTCCGGCAAAGGGTCGCCGGAGTTATGCACGTGACGTCAACCCTAAGCTTAAAACATTTCCCACTGTCGAACGAGGACTTTGTGTTCATCAGCACAATTGATTGTGGCGATGTTTCCCATATATGCACTATATTGACCACTAGGGACCGACGATTGACAACCATAAGCATCCAGTGGAAAGGCGCTGCATCGCTGGATCCAGAACTTATTTATATAAAACTCCGGGGGAAGACGCCAACCACTAGCGTATGCTTGTCCACCTCCCTCAGCGAATAGACTAGGAATGGCGGGGCCGCTCTTTTTAGCGTTAAGCTGTAACTTGGTTTTTCTCCTTGCTGTCGCTTGTCCGAGTCCTTCACCAACCACATCCTTCTGCTAATGGTTCACTACATTCGCTACCTGAGGACACCTCAGATTGGTGAGGCTTCGAAGAAGAGCTTTGAGATTACTGCTGTTGTCGCTGTAACTACTGATCTTGGAGATTCGTTTTTGTCAGCTGACATCACATTGCTGGTCCGTGTGGTTGATGCCACCAAGTCTGGTGAGATCTTAGACGCAACAGAAATATCATGGAAGTCGGGCATGAGAGCCGCCAAAATCAATTTGCAGTGCAATGCGAAACATACCAATCGCCTTGTTTATCTTCACGTTACAACACGGGATACTATCGCTTCCGTTACTGCTTGTAATGTACCTACAATTGTTGATGTTTGGAGCACACGCTTTATATCCAAGCCGAAGAGCAAAGCAGAAGCGCTTGTCGAGAGACGATTGCAGCTTCAAGGTAAGTCTTGGGCTCGGATTTGGGAGGAAACTGGGGATAGCATAGCTCGACACATCTGGTCCGTGGTAAGTTGTCTTGCGACCACCACTCGCTAACAAATCATAGGGATGCGAGCCTAGGATGTCTCAACTACCTCAACCAGTGTTTCGATGATGTCAAAGATGACTCTCTACCATTGCTACATAAACTTTTGATCGACACAAAGTCAAAGCGTTTACGGGTTCTGGAGGTTGGAGCAGGTTGTGGAATTGTCGGTATTGCTTTGTCACAGCTGAGAAAGTGTGAGATTGTCCTTACCGATCTCGAGGATGCTCAAGACATCTTGCAAAGCAATATCGACTGTGCCGTACCTGCTTCGGGGTCGTCTTTGACGCGACAAGTACTGGGATGGGGAGCAGGATTGGACGACCTCGAGAATGCTAAATTTGATTTAGTGCTGGTATCGGATTGCATCTACAATCCGGAGAGCAGTGTTCTGTTAGTCGAAACTCTCGAACAGTTAACCAAACAAAATTCAAACCTCCTCATATTTGTTGCCTACAAACCACGTCACGAAGCAGACCAGATCTTCTTTAATCACATGCGACAGCATGGTATGTCAGTAGCTGAGGAGGGAATCATCAAACTTCCACATGTCATGACAGACTACGACAGCGTTGAGCCCCGAATCGAGATGTATGTTTACAGAACCAACCACTGAGTTACACGGCCCGTTTTGCGAGGGTGGACCACCACAGGAAACATGCTCACTGCAGTGGACATTCATGCAGCCTTGTGATCACGTGACAGCTAAATCCTTGAAACGTGCGTCATGCTTGGTCCGCCACACACAAAATTGTGAAAGGCTAGAGCGGGCGACAAAACAACCATTTCTGAAGTGCTCCACTGCACGCTGGAACGCGAATTTTCGAGTCCTGACGAAAAAAAGTCGACGAAAGAGCAACCCACCAATCAAGCTAGGCGACTTATTCATTCAACACAGCCTTCACAGAATAAATATCTCACCGCCTTCAATATCATCGCCTTCTCATCCTTCAGTCAATTCATACAGTTGAATT
>Ga0115842_100174_pt1 | contig 23605 bp, 23 predicted proteins | sample InSIn2SAF170_2_FD_83856 | JGI IMG/M metagenome (GOLD analysis project Ga0115842, IMG submission 83856)
GAGACATGGGTTAATGCAATCGAGAGAATGGTCTTCCATGGCGGTCTATTGTCTCTTCCGTAAGCAGTACACATAGAGCACAGCTTCATTGAACTGGCCTAAACGGGGAGGGTTGTGTTAGTGTAAGCCGAGCAAGAATTTCATAGTACTTACGATTAACTGACCTTAGTGATAATTGCCAACCTCTGGATCGTGTTGAATCTATCACTATGGAGACTATGTCATGTAGCACATGGTCAGGGATATCGTGAAATGTAAGCATTTTTGTCGACGTCGATTATGGAGATGTTGCAAGGTCATAGAGAGGGAATAACAGCATCGAACCAATGAACTTTGTAAAGAGAATATATTCATTTGGGACATGGTCTGCCAGGCAATCGAGCAAAGTGGAATTTCAAACTTTTTGTCAGTCAAGTAGAGCAACCAAGAGCTTGGGTTTGCTGGTGGTGTACAGTATGCATCTATCCAGCGGTTCCTCGAATTAAACACCAATGGCTTCACCCCCTACGGTTAGATTTGAAGAGAGACGGGACTTACCTACCTTGGTATGTTTCAGAACACCCCACTGCCAACGCTGCCATAGCGACACGAGCTCTGTCTTTTGATCGCTGAAGTCTGCTGTATCTTATGAATATTCATCCGTAGACTATTAGGTCATCAGGTCCAGGTAGGAACTCGTTCCGTTCCATTCTGAGAGCTACCAGGTAAATCGTTGGTTGCAAGTCAGTAAAAATGCCTCGAGTTACTGCAAAGCTTGTACTTCTGGTCATTGTCGACATCGAGAGACACGAAGAGGTTTGCTGGATGCCCAAGGAGAGCTTAGTGTGTAGGGTTTTTCGTAGCTTCGAAACGTATGCCACTAGTTACCTTAGTTTAGCCGCGACGCGGTAAACTTAAGCTTCCTGGAGTGTTAACGCGTCTGTTCGTTTGCCTGCGCAATAGGTATTAACTTGCCCTCCACCATTTCAGTACTGCTTGGAATAGATCATCACCTTGCAAACGACTTCCAACAATCGACGACTTCCAGCCTGCATTTTCGTCACTACGAGTTCAACCAATACAACATTCATTGGGCATCAATCTTCAATCTAACAGTCAGTATTCATGGGACCAGACATGGCTACAGGAATGCTCGGCGAGGATGGCATTCACGTCGACATGAACCATTTGAAGAAGGGAGAAGTTAACTTGGGTACCTCAATCATGGCAATCAACTTCAAGGACGGTGTGATATTGGGAGCTGATTCTCGGACAACCACCGGCGCATATATCGCAAACAGAGTGACGGACAAATTGACACAAGTACATAATACGATATGGTGTTGCCGATCAGGTTCTGCAGCAGACACGCAAGCTGTCGCCGATATTGTCAGCTATCATTTAGGAATGTATGCCGTGATGAACGGAGACGACGGACCCACGACGCAGACTGCGGCTGCTCTATTTCAAGAGCTGTGTTATGAGAACAAAGACCAGCTGAGGTGAGCTGCTCAAGGTTTATGATTATGCTGCAAGCTTGCTAACACTGCTACAGCGCCGGCATGATTATTGCAGGCTACGACAGAAAGCATGGCGGATCTGTATACTCCATCCCACTTGGTGGCTCGTTACACAAGCAATCATATGCCATCGGAGGCTCAGGATCAACATATATTTATGGTTATTGCGATGCCAACTGGAAAGAAAACATGACTGAAGAGGAAGGAATCAAATTCGTCAAGGGAGCACTAGCAGAAGCTATTAGATGGGATGGGAGCTCTGGTGGTGTGATCCGAATGGTTGTGTTGACGGGGAGAGGGCATGAGCGACATCTCTATCTGCCCGATAATGGCTACACCTCCCCTGGAAGGACGCAGGCCACTGCTACTGTCGGTGCTTGAGACTAAGACATGGCAAACTTGCAGCAGAAATGTGATTGTAGGATGTCGCTTGGTACATCCAATGGCGTTGGCATTGTTCGCGTGATCAGGATTCCCGGCAGGCAGACTGTCCCCATCATCACGGCAACAAGTTGCTGTTTTCTGTTGTCCAAGTTATCAGATGAAAGGAACATTACGTTTGGTGTTCACTGGTGAAACAGGCTGGCTTTCGTGGTTCAAGCAAGTATACCGAAAATGCTACACTTCTTTGATGCAGTTTAAGGACATGGCTGTCTATTCCACGGAGGATATCACTTGGCATTTATCGTGATGCAATGAACTTCGTTCGGCATTCGTTGCATCGGTCCTGATCAGCTTGCGTAGAGTGTCGAATCTCGGGCATGAATTTCAAACGGCGGGCACGATAATCGACCGGAATTGAGAAAACATCCTACAATGTGTTGGGTTTAATAGTAGACTTCGTTCCCGGATGCTGGATCACTACCCGCGCGCCACCATGCCAGATGACGCATTCCTACGTCGCTGGCTCACTTACATTCTCGAAATAACAAGTCGATAGTGCCCAATCCTCTCTGAAGACTGGGATATCATACTATCGAATTTGTTTCTCTGTCGTCGCTTTGATACTTATAAGGGAAGTTTTTGAAATCTTTTGAATTTCATTTTCTTACCCCAGGCAAATTGATTGTGTTAGTCATTGTCTACTGTATTCTCGTCGAATATTCCGCTTCAGGTCCTGGAGACGACATCCTCGAGTTTTATGTACTCAGTCGTTCCAGCTATATGTTCACAGCATCTCAGATTTACCTTCACGAGGAAACCACTAGTTGTCAGCAACCTCTGCGACCAGACACACGGACAGTGAGTGACAAGCCTCCATTACCATCTTTGTTCGCACTTCCCCTATTGGTGGAGATTTAAAGGCAGCACATGTCACACCCTAAGAACTGTTCATAGCCGCACCATCATCATATTGCATTGATCAAAGACTGTGGTGATAACTTGGAGTGGGAGAAGCTGCTGCTACCGTGTCATCTCACAACAGTCAACCACATTACTTGATAAAAGACCTGGCTGTCGAACAGACAGTTGCATGCTTGATACTAATCAGCGGTGAGGCTCGTGCATTGTGAAAGACAATTTGAAGGTTTCTCGAAAATCAAAGACCCGGCTTTTCAGCCAATCGTTGTCAGTTTCATTTCTGGTTCATGGAGCCTTTGAAGCCCGCTGCGCCTGCTGCGGTCCTTGATGTTCAAGCGCATGCTGGCACTTTGCGCCTGCCACCACCTAACCTTGTACCTTTTGCACCCTGGCCATAACTCTATCCTTGCAGACATTATCCGACTCCTGCCATCACTTGCATCTTCCACCTTTCCTGTCTTGCATTTCATGTGTCGCGGCTGGTCCGTCGAGCCAATGCTAACAATCATCTTGCAGCTGATGCATACATCAATCTGAGATGGGATCGCTGGTTATGAGCCAAGTGGCGCCGAGCCTCGGTCAGCAACACGCCTATAACCACATGATGGTTGGCAACGATTCTCAGCACCACGAGTCTGAGACATCATCTCGTCCAAATACAAACGGAGCACCCTCCACACAATCTACACCATCGTCAAGACTAAGCAACAATTCCTCTGCTCGCCCTCCTTCTCCTCCATTGCAGCCTACAACAACACCCTCAGACGTACACGCTCGACCCGCTGCAACAACACGACAACCTTCCCATGCTAGTCAACACCACCATGGCTTCGACCAGTCTGGATTTCCTCTGTCAAGCGATCCTCGGGGGCTTCATTCGTCGCCATCCTCACCTCGACTCGGTCCAACTCACAGATCGACACTGTCGCTAGGGACTTCAGAAGCCTCATCGCCGAGTAGATTAAAAGTTCGGGATTTGGCACATATTCAGAGCTTCGCAAGCCAAGAATACCTAGGCCGACCTCGTCTAGGCGGGAGGCACTTCGATACTAGTAGACAGTATGAAATCAGCTCCATGCCTGTAACAGATATTATTGAGATGGTGGCTGGCTTACTCACGAGGATTACTACAACGAACGACCAACAACACGAACATATTCACCGTCCAACAACCCCGCAAGAGGGCAACATAAGCTCACAGTCGTCTTGTGTCTTAGCTTTTCACGGTAAGAATGTGCCTAGTATTACCATTTTGAGCTACCTCAGCCGCATACATAAATATTGTCCGACCACGTACGAAGTCTTTCTTAGCCTGCTCGTCTACTTCGATCGAATGACCGACAACTTCAATAAACGGTTTTTGCAGAAAGCAACTAGGAATGAACGTTCAGAAAGCTCAGATTCGCACGCGTCGCAGGATACGTTGACAGAACATAATATGCATGAGGAACCTCGCTCATCGCGGTCGAACGTCAGAGAAGATGTAGATGGTGAACAAGCACAGTTCTTTGTCGTCGACAGCTATAATATCCACCGATTAGTTATCGCTGGCGTGACTTGTGCCAGCAAGTTCTTCTCAGATGTCTTTTACACAAATTCAAGATATGCAAAAGTAAGTGTTATCAGGTCTTCACCCTGTGCATAAGCTAATTTTGATCAGGTTGGTGGACTTCCTCTAGTTGAGCTGAATAATCTTGAGCTACAATTCCTCCTGCTCAACGATTTCAGATTGAGTGTGCCAGTGGAAGAGCTAGAAGCTTACGGAACGATGCTTGTGGAATTCTATGCTAGAGAAGTTATTGCACAACAACAAGCAGCTGAAGCACAACACAATCAGCAGTTGCAGCAATCGAGTCACAGTGATGACGAAGTTTACATGCAAGAGTCCTCGAATTCGCAGGATGATTGACACTCTCAATCAATGCACCAAGACTCTAATTAGATGGTTTAACGAAGCGCACGAACGATTATGACATCTCACCACAACCCTCCGATCACAATAGAACACTACAACTTAGAACCATATCAATGAAGCAGTTTTTCATTATCCGCGTTATTCAAGACTGAAAGAACACAACGACGATGGCTTCCTGCAATGCAATGTTGGAAGTGAATAGAAGATGAAATTTGGATCATTTGTTCATATAAGATTATGCAGCGAATGAGGACTCTCGGGGGCATAGAGAAGCTTTCGAAGTGACCAGCCTAAATATGACAGAGGCTCGAACTTAGCAGCAGATGGCGATTGCTCCATGGAATAGATATTTCGTTCAGCAGCACCATAGATTTTTGATGGGTAGCAAATCCCTTCAGCACGATACCCGGCGTTTGGTGTCGTGAACAATGTCATTGTTCTTGCGTAAAGTCAAGTTTCCCACCCTTTAAACACATCGTAGTCAGCGCCCATACCCTTTCGCTACACCATACTCGTTAACCTGAGGTAACGGCATGAATCGTTTCTTCGTCATATACCTGGATCACAAGCTTCACAGAAATTCTGGACTTTCTACATGATTTTTGGATCATGCCTATGTCAACACCATCCAAGCTCCTCTTATCGAGTGATCCCGAGAGCAGTCTCGGCCTACTAACTGCAGGGAACACATTCATGCCCCTATTCAACAATCGAAAATTGTGGACGATTCACCACCAGCAACGACACCCGATGTTGCTCAATCTAAATCTGATCGTGCGTTGTCAGACCCGTACTGCCCACAATGACTAACAGCACCGGGTTCATGTCGCATGAGAGCGAACATCGATTTCAAACAGCTCTTCGAGCGCGTTCCTCGAGTTGCACAAATAATTGAACGTCTTTCTCTTAGTCGTGATGTCACTCGGGTTGTGTGCACGGTGGCAGGGGATGAATGCTGCACTTGCTTGCTAGGTTCTTGTAGTTGGGATGGCACTTGACTCGGGACCATCCACCATCCGTCATTGCCATAACCACAACCCGTAGGAATGAAAGTCTTTGAGTCGACCTCGATATCTGCCCTTCAGCGCTGATCAAGCATGACATCTCCGATCTCTGACCTTCATCACCACACTCGTGCATAAGACCGGTAGATAAGGGATCCGCAATGGTCAGTATACACACCCAAAATCCAGGCAAGAACGAGCCATGTGACTGAACCATAAATCCCAAAGGAAGAAACAGTAGTACGTAGCTAGTCCTGAAGCCTCAAGATACGGGGAGGAAACACTTTGAATACACCATATAAACCACTGCAGAAGCCCACAGATTATCTAGACCTAAAATCAAAATCAAAACAGCGCGCTCACGCCGTAGGCGCAAAGCGACTCTTCGCCCGTATCCGCGCCCCATAGATATAGAACAGAATCGGCACAGGCGCGAAAGCAACACATATAAAGCCTAGGAGTGATGTAGCCCATGCTACGCCGAGTTTTTCGTACATTTGCTTGGCGAAGAGCGGCTGTGTATATCAAAATCAGTAAGGTAAGCGGTTGATATGGGTGGTGGGGATGGAAGCTGAACTTACGAAAGCGGCACCGAATATACTGCGGATGAAGGTGTTGACTGCGATGGCGCTGTTGGAGTAGAAGCCGTAGCAGTCTATTATGTAGTTTACGCCTTGCCAGAAGGCGACCATTGTGCCGCCGCCAAGCATGGCGGAAGATAGGACTTGGGGAACCCATGTTATGTGGGGTGAGGATGTCCTTTGTGGAAGATTGGGTTAGTGGTGTGTTTTATTTTGGTGGAGGGGGAAGGGGAAAGAGGGTGTGTTTGCTTACCATGCGTACCAGAAGAGGCCGATTGGGAGGACGATAGCGCCGACTATCATGGGCGGGAGGCGCTCCTCTGGGATCGTCTTCCCATGCTTGATGTATGCTTTTGTGAAGTTTGTTCTAGTCGAGTAAGCGATTCCGCATGCGCCGAGAGCGATGCCAAAGAGGAATGGGAGGAAGGGGAGTGAGCCGATGCCGGCGTTCCAGCCTCGTTCTTCTTGGAAGGAGACGGGGTAAGCTTCGAAGAGGAGGTATAGCACTCCGTAGATGAAAGACATGTATGCTGTGACTAGGGCGAGAATCGGTTCTTGGACGAACATAACGAATGGCCGGATTAGGTAGACTGATACGATCGTCTTTCTGGTGATTGGGTTTTCGTCTGCTTTGGAGTGTAGAGCCCAATTGCCGGTTTCGTGTCTGAGTCGTCGAGCTCGTGATTGCAGAATGCGAGGGGCTGATGTTTCGGGGATGGCGAAGAGGGCCACGATTCCGATGGGTGCGGCGAGAATGAGGGTGATCCATGCTGTCCATCGCCAACCTAGATATGAATCTACGATGAACCCTCCAACAATGGGACCTGCCTAGAATACATCAGTTGCTTGTGACTTTGAATGAAAGTTGACTTACGACAGGACCTGCAAAGCCTCCACTTGCGAAGCAGCATATGGCGTATGCCCTGTCAATAGGCTCCCATATATCCGCCATTAGGCCACCTACTACAGCAAGCGGACTGCTTGCAGCGAAGCCACCAAAGAAACGACCAAGCATTATCGTCTCAACATTCTGCGCCACAGCCACAGGGATTTGAAAGATGGCAAAGACTGCATAACCCGAGAGAAGGGGTATTTTCCGACCATATGCTTCACTCATCGGACCGAAGATGATGGGTCCTAAGACAAAACCGAACAGAAATAGGGAAACGCCAAGAGTCGATGTTACGGTCCCGATGTTATACTCCTTTGCAACCGGGTTGATGGCAACACTGAAAATCGAACTCGAAAATGTGACACTGAATGTCAGGATAGATCCAACGGCGGTGATAACCCATCGTTTCCGCCTTGACCAATTCTTTGGATTGCCAGGGTCATCGGGACCGTCGAACTCAACGAGGTCAGGTCGTGCCTTTTGCGTCTGAACGACATTCCCGCTGTCAGGTGCTGTCTTCTCGACGTCTTCACCGTGTAAAGTGCTGGGTGTTGATTCCAGGGACTGGTCTGGACGTCCGGAGAAGATTGTATTGTTCAAGTCGTTATGTTCGCCTTCGACACCAGCGGCTTGAGAGCTTGGAACATGATCCTGATGGGAAGCTATACGCTGGCCGTAAGGGTCGGTGCCTTCATCCGTGCTGGTCTGAACATGCATCTCGTCCTGAAAGAGGACCAGCAAGCCCCGAGATAAATGATACGACACAAGACATAACTGATATTGACGCAAATATGCTTTTCATTCCCCAGAAGCCTTTTTGCAACAGGGCGACGATCATGGAGATTCGACTTGGGAGCTTCCTAATGAAGCAAGCCTCGGCAGAGACCGCGGATCGCAAATCTCAGGCATGTCAGGCATCACCATGGACGTGGTTGGCGGTAGATCTTGTAAGATTAAGGAAGGTGTAGCGAGCTTACTAAATACCGACTCGGTCCTGTACCACTGTTTCTTGCTTCCTACTGCCTCGGTTACGTTCCATATCCGCCCCCTCAAGAAGTGCCTTGGCCGTAAGACCAGCGAATACTGTGAACGCAATGGAAAGCCTTACTCAGAATGACATGTTTGATCTCAGGCTTGAGTGTATATGGATTGTACTTAAGCCACCAATGGCCGCCCGTCGTGCCGAACCACACTCTTGCAATTCTCTACACTTCGTCTTGAAGATAGTGTGATCCAACGCGGGACTTCATCAAGAGCTTTGCATCAGCTGACCTTTTTGTCCTGCAGACCCCGCCTTGTATTAGTAGTCGTACCTGTTCTGACCTTCCATCGTTGTGAACCAATATCACTTTCCACCGAGCTAACTCAGCCCGAATTGGACTTGCCTCAACATGTCCGCATCAACAAATGGTGATAAGAACCACGATGTCGACGTCATCATAGTCGGCGGTGGCTTCTCAGGGATATCATCTCTCTATCGATTTCGAAAGATGGGTCTGAAATGCGTGGTATTTGAATCAGGTTCAGACTTCGGCGGTGTCTGGTACCACAACCGGTACCCAGGAGCTCGCGTCGACTCGGAATGGCCATACTACCAACTCAATATACCTGAGGTATACAAAAATTATGTTTTCAAGGAACGCTTCCCCAATCATGTCGAGATTAGGGAGTATGTTGCTCACCTCGACAAAGTGCTCGACCTACGCAAGGATACAGTCTTCAATGCCTTCGTCAACGACTGCTCATGGAATAACGATACAGGTCGTTGGACTGTCAAAACCGAACAAGGTCATACAGCAACAGCCAAATATCTGATCCTGTGTTCAGGCTTGCTGCACCGAAGGCATTACCCTGAATTTCCCGATCTCGACAAATACCAGGGCGCAATCCATCATTCCGGCTTCTGGCCTGAAGATCTTAGCACAAAAGGCAAAAAGGTCGCCATCATAGGCGCTGGTGCCACAGCCGTACAAATTACTCAAGAAATTGCAAAAGATGCAGCTGAACTCACAGTCTTTATGCGAAGACCCAGCTTCTGCCTACCCATGGTCCAACGCAAGCTCAGCAAAGACGAAAATCGTGGCATGCAGTTGTACTACGATACTCTCTTCACCCAGGGGCGCAAGTCCCCCGCAGGCTTCCCCAGTAGACGTCTGACACAAAGCGTGCTAGATGCCACCCCTGAAGAACGAGAGGCGCTCTTTGAAGACCTCTGGAGCCGCGGTGGTTTCCAATTCTTGATGGGCGGGTACTATGATGTTTCGCTCAATACTGAGTCAAACAAGATCGTGTATGATTTCTGGTCAAGAAAGGTTCGAGAGAAGATGAGACCGGGACCAAAACGGGATATGATGGCACCAACGCTCGAGAACATGCCATATCATTTCGGGACCAAGAGAACGCCACTTGAGCAGGACTACTACGAATGTCTAGATCAGGATAACGTAGCCGTTGTCAATATGAATGAGAAGAAGATGAAGGGTTTCACAGAGAAGGGCATTGCATTCGAAGATGGTGTAGAGTCAGAGTTTGACATAATTGTGCTGGCGACTGGATTTGACAGTTTCTCGGGATCGTGAGTCACTTCCCAATACAAATCTCATGAATTACACTAACAACCAGCAGGGTAACAAACATGGGCTTGAAGAACAAAGATGGCGTCGACATCAAAGACATCTGGAAAGGAGGCATAAAGTCCTACCTCGGCATGTCCTTCGAAGGCTTCCCAAACTGTTTCATGATCTACTCTCCTCACGGTAAGTCCAAGTCCCTTCGAACTCCGTCCGACCCTCACTAACAAAACCCTTCTTACAGCTCCAACAGCCCTCTCCAACGGCCCAACAATAATCGAATCCCAAGCCGACATGATAACATCCTTCATCACGCACCTCGAATCCGCCAAAATCAAATCCATCACCCCCACCCAATCAGCACAAGACCAATGGGTCGACCTAGTCGACGAAATGGCACAAATGACCCTCTTCCCCCTGACAAACAGCTGGTGGTCCGGCGGTAACATCCCAGGCAAGAAGGTCCAGATGCTGACGTACGTGCTTGGAATCGATAAGTATGAGGCGCAGTGTAGAGCTGTGTTGGACGAGATGAAGGGGTTTGATGTTGTGTATCAGGATGGGAGGACTGAGAGTAATACGGAGAGGGAGATGGATGAATTGACGGTTAAGGCTGCTATGGCTGCTGCTTGAGCATGAATATGAACATCATGCATGACTAATCTACCTCTGTGATATGTCTGGATAAGTCATTACATCAACATAAACCCAAGAATCACATCAATTCACATCCCAAAGTCATGTCCTACTTACCCCTACAAGTTGACCTCAACCCATGAAGCCCAAAACACGTAGAGTGCATTATCCAGAGCATCAAGGATCGACGACCACTGCCCTAACTTACTATAAAGTGACATAACATACGTACTTCACCATCTCTCACAAGGTCTACATAAAAGCCCTGTCGAACAAACAAGCACAGACATTTTCATACGTGAATTTCAAGCATACAATACAGGCGTGGGATATTATTATAGTCAACGTAAGATTTTTGTAGTTTGGAAGTTTGGTATGTTTGTGCTTGCTATATCGTTTGTATACCTACTAACAAAGCAAAGCGGATGCTGTGTTTGCGTTGGTTACATTGACTATAAGACGGAAGGTTTTGCTCCGGTATAAACAAGCTGTTTTCGCTTTGTACCAATTGTTCCTTCTTATAAGAGCCTTGTGCGGCTGAGTATTTCTGAGATTTTAATCTTGTTGTTTGTTTATTGCTGAGCTGCCTATCAGATAGCGAAGCCGCGAAGCAATTGAGACAGGAAGCGTGAACCAAGCTGATGGATTGTCATATAGATAGAGATGATGTAGAAGCCAAGATCGTGAATTTCTTTTCATTGGTTGAGCATGGCTCTGAGTGTAGTGGGTACATGGTTCTTTTATTGAAAGTTGTTGTGGACAGTAAGTCGGCAATACTGCTGCTATGCGAAACGAGTTGTTAAGATCTTCGTGAAACACCATGGTATTTGGAGTATCCTTTAAGCCGGCGTCACCCCTCATTGCTGCAGAGGTAGCTTGATATGCTTGGAATGCAAACAGCCATCATGTTCCTAGCATAAGCCGGCAGCATATGTTGCTACTTTCTTTAGTGACTCAGCAGGGAGCTGATTGCAGCAAGCTGGTGGTTGCTGAAACCTGCCGTGGTTGTCCCGTAATTGAAGACATCGGTACAGCTTATATATGCCTTATCGAACTTATCTTTTGAGATTGTCATTCATACAAGACAGTGGATTATCGTCAGGAACGGTAGTAGGCGTTGATGACTGGGGCCGACTCGATGATCGATTGTCAATGGGCGTCTTGTGTCGCAGATTGGCTGCAACATATCGAAATATGCTCCTTCTGCATGTTGTGGTGGATAATTTGTGCACAATTCCTGATTGTACTCAAAAATCGTCGTCAACGTCTTCGACCTGCTCGACTTCGGTCACGCAGACATAATCATCCTTGAATGATTTTGTCATCACCTCTGGGACAAAGATGACTGTCGTCTCAGAAGTAGGTTGAGACCACTCTTCGCTTGCTCTGCGAGTCAGAAGAGGTCGGTTGTGAGGACTGGTGGTGTCCGCCTGTTCGTGCGCGGTATCTTCTTCCATGCACCGTGTGGTCTTGTCGAAAAGATTTACATGAGCAATCATCTTATCGAGCCGAGGACACTTGCTGTTGGCTTCGTAGATGAAACCGGACTTGGACAAGCGACGCATGCGAGTGAGAAAGGCTGGCTGCGTTTGGTTTGTTGTTTCGGTAAAAGACGACATTATTAATTGTTGATGGTGGTTAATTTTGGTAGCTAGGACAACCGCATAGTATGGGCGGCAAGTGTTGGTTTAATAGTGGACGAAAGGACTATTGTAAAGTGGAGGACTTTGTTAACCGTATGGTATATAAGGCCGTATGCTGCGCCTGCATTCACAGTGACTCGCCGATCACCCCAGACGTGGATGCCCATGCCTTCACTTTTCTTGTCCTCATTAGGAACAAGTCTGTTACAGTCGGGTACAAACTTCTACCTTGAGTAATGACGTTGGAGCATGCGTGGAGTGTGGAGATATCGACATCTTGTTTCGACCAGTACACGTGCATTAGTCGATTCTAGTCGAAATTCAGGCAGGCCGCCGATGGACTGAGGCAGGAAACGATGATGTCGATTCCTCACTCGGTCGAATTACTTTCCTTCTGTGGCCGAGCTTTTCTGCCACCGACTCGTGCTTGCTTTTGCTGTCGCACTCTAATAGTCATGACTTGATCTCCGCACACGATATGACGATGATCTCTGACGTTCTTCTAAAACGAAAACTGCTTGGTCTGCTTTAACAGTTCTGTTCTTTGTGCACGTTCCATCGGATATCATTGCCGCCATGTGTCGTCTCAGCCGAATCTCTGCGTTGATCTATGGGTCCTTCGCAACTACTGTACCCAGTACAGCATAGTATGTTGAGTATAGCACCAACAGTATTGGTTGTAAATGAACTCGTAGGACGATGCAAATCGTCTGCGACTTGGTACTCAGGTGTTTGACAGTGCCTCAATTACAAGCATATCACGCATCTCGTGTAATTCGTGTACTGGCTATACGTACGCAGCCAAGGCAAATCGAGAAGACTGGTGGAACAACGCTCCAAGAAGTGGCAGGAGCCGGTGGCAGGGCAAGAAGATGGTTGGACCCTTGAATGACATTAGATCAATTTCATTTGTTCGCGAAACATTCCTAATTCAGATTGCCACTTCACCAAGCTTTCACGTCTTCAGCACTGCCCTGATGATCTGCTTTCTTGATACAACCAGCAAGAAAACCGGCATCAGAATGTTGTCGTATCTCCATGCATCTTTTGATTTGCTTCTCATTTGTGATTTCTTGCGAGATGATATTTACCAGCAAGTTTGAGGATGTCCTTCTGTCTTAAGTGGTGGATAATCCATAGTTGTCTGGTACATGATTTACTTTCAGCTCAATGGGTTGAGCGTAATGTCTGTTCTCCCATGCCGGGCGTGAGCCCGGGTCTCAATCACGGTAAGACGAAAATCGGTAGCGTTCAGTTTCACAATGACAGTCATGTAGTGATTCGGTGAGAGTGCTAGGTATGGAAAATGCACACCTTAACTGGAATGCAGAGTTGTACGCAATCAAATAGATTGAAATAATTGTTTGTGCGCTTTTAACAAACATCACGCTATTCAAGTCCGTCAACGATGATGGAGCTGGTATTCGTGGTTCGGCTACACGATCATGCTTTGTTAACCATATCTCATAAGTGCAGTCCAGTCCATCCATGAAAACATCAGTACGCATAGCAACACCACCAAATGCAGTAACAATATACATCGCCAAATCTCATCGCGAAAGTGCCAGACCGATCCCTGATCAACAACAATCTACTCCTCATCATATTGCATGCCTTCTTCAACATCTCGCAAGTAGTCCAGGTGTACACGGCATTCCTCCATCTTCTCCGCCCAGTGCTGCATCTCCTTGCTGACTTCAGCATGCTTTCTGCTTGACAGTGGCGCCTCTATGCGGTCATATTTCTCCCAAGCAAGTCTATGTCGTTCCTTGGCCTTTTTGAACTGTGCATCCATCAAGATCTTGACCCGCACAAGAGCTTGACCAGGAGATATCTTTGGTCGCATCGTAGCATCCCCAATGTCTGACTCATCGACAAAACCTGCCAACGCAGCTGTGTAATCTGGCTTCCTAGCGGTCTTCGCAGCAAAGTCAAAGACCTTGGGAGCTGATCCGACAGGGTTGGATGAAGCTCTTCGCTCAGTGGCTTTGATGTGCTTGGTGAGTCGAGTGCACACCTCGCAGCTGCTGATGTGGTCAGGGTCGAGGCTGTGAAGAACATTCCGTGCTGTTTTAGAGACACCGACTGGGCTCTGAGCTTGCTGCTCCATGGTAATATCAGGTAAGATGTAAGCTGAAGTCATGTTCTCATCAAACGATGCTCGTCGCCGACGTCGGGATGTGTTGGATGCTGCGGTCGGATTCTCCTCCATGATGCTAGGCTCAGTGTCTTCGAGGACAGATTTCTTGTGTTGTCTTGATGGCTCCCTCGTACTCTTGCTTGAAACATGTCGATTCACAACAACACTACCCTTAATCGGTGCTTGCGAGATGACGCGGGCTTCATCTGAGACTTGTGTTTGCTTTTGTTCTTGTGCTTCTTTTCTCGATTGTGGTTGAACCTGGGTAGGTCGGTGCGGCAAATCTTGGATTGGACTGCTGAGGTCGAAAAGCTCTTCAATGATTCTGTTCTGGCGTCTATTCGGTGGAGATGATGGCTTGTGCGAATCTTGCTTTAATACTCGAAGCTCTTGGACGGCTTCGTCGCGTTCCCTGGTAAGGTCGGCAATTGTTCTCATAGCTTCAGCAAGATCGCGTTGTAGGGCTCTGAGAGACGCTACTATCTGCTTCTCGTCCGCAGGAATATTGTAGTGTACCTGGATGTTAGGAAGAGCACCGTGGTCAGGCATAATTTGCGACGTGTTTAGCATGTTTGAGGGTAGCAGATACGACTGTGATACATTTTGCTGAGGCTTTGGCATAGACGCGTTTCGACTGAATCGAGTTGACTTCTTGTTTGTTCTGGTTTGTTGTGGTGTATTCGAACCTGGAGTGTACATGACTTGGTAATCGCCCACAAATGCATCTGCAGAATGGATACTGCTATAATTTGTGAAGCGTGTACCTCTGTCATGATACACAGGTGAGTCAGCCATGCCGAGGAGCTGTTGTTGTAAAGCTGCTGTGGTTAGTAGATGTGGTAAGTAAGAAAGTACGAGAACGACTGTAGCTGGCGAAATAGTGGTAGTGATGGAAGTTATCGGTCAATGTAAACAAACCCACGGATCAATGTTGTTGCGTGACGTGACGTGGACAGCACAGAGGCGCGCTAACACGTGTTTGCACGACGAGTAAACAGAGCTGCTTGTTGGCTTCTTGTACTTTGCAGTGTCGCAGCAGTACAGTTTACACCACCAGCCTTCACTTCATCGCAATGTATTTACCTAGTGATTATGTGTTCGGGAATTTGGCAGGCACTGCCCCGAGTATATGTCCTGCTATCTGAGAACAAAGTAGCTGATTTCACCATATGTGAATTAGGTGTGCACACATCGCATACCTTGCAGAACACTCAACAAGCTGGCCATTGTTTTACCTTCTTGACCCAAACCGATATCGTTCAGTTGGTTCGTCGGAAGTATGCTTAGGCATAGTTCTTGAGTGACCACAAGTCCTACAGTACTATATGCTACGTTAACTGGGTGCATCTAGACTTATCAAAGCCAGCCAAGCAATATCGGAAGGTTTTGTGACTTATTTTCTGCAGCTTTTGGAGACTTGAGCATCGAGTTCCAATACTCCACAGTGCCTAAAATACCGACATGGCTGATGGCTTACGATCATCCTGCAGGGTTCTGACTTTGGACTGGCGGGATTGGCAAGCTAAAGACTCCATGTGCTGACATTCTAATCCTTGTCAACCCCGTCCCAGATTATGGCTGGTGAACCTGTCTTGCACCTCAACTGCGCCGGCTTCGCCTCGTCCAACTATCCAAATACTCTCTCGGCGCTTGTTTCATGACCCTATCAAACTTTTGTATGCGTGTATATGTGTTGCACTCAGGAAGTCAGTCTTTGAAGTCTTGTTGCAATTCCGAATCCTAGACATGCTTGTTGCCCGATCTTGTGAATAGCTTCCAGCTCCGGACATCCTGCTTAGGTTGGCTCATGGATCAAGATTGTATCACATTGATTCTCGAGATCTTTGCCATCTACATCCCTTCGTTTTCTCCTTTATATTATACTCGCCGTTATGGTCAACCGACTACGAACTCGACAAAACGGGCCAGGACATTCACCCACCTTTGACCCATCCGTGGGGTCACAGGATGACACAAGTGGAGGACCTGGAACGTCGGTAGCAACTATTGTACGTGAGAGCTGAAAATCAGTCTACAGGTCTAATGAGATATATAGGTGTTAGTTATTGTAGCATCAATTGTTGTATTCTCAATAATATTCTACCTATTTCTTCGACGACTCCGAGCGCAAAATAGTTCCCCAAAACTCCTGCCAGGCAAGTTCTTGAAGAAAAAGTGGGAGCAATGGCAGCCAAAACGCAAATACAAGTCCGTCAATTCTGCAGAACGTGGTGAAAACACAACGAGCGCACGCACATCATATCAGGGCCAAGAGGAGAATGCTGCGGTAAATGCAGTGACAGTTGGTGTGAACAGGAACACTAGTGTATCAAGTGTCATGACCTTACCGGCCTACTCTCAAGCGCCGAAAGAGAGTGAGCAAGTCCTTGGCCGAGAAGGGGAAAGAGGAGGAATAGATACGGTTGTTGAGTTCCCAGAAACCATCGAGGAAGAAGAGGCAGTGAGAGAGGTCGAGATGGAGTCGTTGTATCAGATCCGTCAGGCTCGCCGACGAGAGCTTGCAGAGCGAGAAGAAAGAAGACGCGAGCGGCGGGAGGCTCGTGAAAGAGGAGACTGGCAGCGATTAGAGGAATTACGGCGCCAATCCCAACAACGAACAGAAGCAGCAAACAATGGTTCTACAGGAAACCTCACAGCTGATATACTGATAGCAGAGCATCAATCCCGGCCGAAGGAGCGCAGAGTGTCAAGTGTAGCTTATGGAGAACTTGGCCAGGTACGGCATGATGGCACTCGAGTGCGATCGAACAGTCACGAGTCCGAACGTGGAGGTCTTCTTGCAGGTGCTGCGCCCATGGGTGAGAATGTGCAAGGAGGGCTCAGTTCCGAAACGGCGTCGCTATTTACCATGAGTAATCTCTCACGACCAAGTCTACCATATGCCAATGGACGCCAACGCTCCAATAGTGGTGCATTGTCTATATCTACAACATCAAGTTTCGACCTACCACAACCAACTCCATCAGGGACGGACGAGCCTTCTCATAGAAACAACTCAGGCTCTTCAGGAAGTTCCCCAGCGGAGACACGCTTGACTCCTGAGAGCACAGACGAGGGCTCCGACGAAATTGGTAGCTCCAATATCGAATCACGAACACTATCGACAGCCACGCAATCCAATCACGATATTCCGAGGCCGCCAGAGTATGAAAACCATGACTGGGGTGATGCACCCTCATACGAGGAAGCACTTCGAAGGGCAGCCAGTCGAAGACAACAGCTTCCACTTCAGGTACCTCGTATCAGTATCCAGATGGCTAGTGAGCCAAATACACCAGTGCTTGGAAGAGTCTCTGAGGATAATCCTCGAGAAAGGTAAGTGGAACAAGGCCGGTGGCAGACATGCATGTATTAGTGTCTGCACTGACATTTCTTTCAAATCTCATAATGACCAGATTTGGAATGGTCTGAAATGGCACAAAAGTCATATATTGTGGATTGAAGTTCGAAATATGAGCGATCTTGGCTGTCTACATTTTTGATATGATTGGGCTTAAGGCGTACTAGCAAGCAATAGTTGAAGCTGCTTACCTTGGGTAAAAGTGCCGGGATGTGCACAGAGCAGCGAGTTGTTACTGGCATCGATTGGCCGATGGCACGAATTTGAGCCTGATATTGTTGATGTTTGTTCGTGACTCGAATCACTAAACAAAAAGCGTCGCAATTAGTAAATAGTTTGACACGATGACATTCGACCAATTATGATGATCCTACAGAAAAGTGGTAGCCATGCCAACCAATGTTTCCCTCACTTCATCCCCATCACGAAACGCGAATCGAGTATGCTAGTAATGCAAGCGCTCAGAGTGCTTGCACTCCACGCCCCTGCTTGACCCCAGAAACCATGACATCGTCACGACAATAACATAGTGCAACCCTTGATGCGTCTGAAACATCCATTATTGCTATGCACTCGTGTCTGTGACTTATGTTCAGTGCCCGCTCTCTCCTGTCGCCAATACTTAATGGTCAACACAGGACGTCTCTAGTTCATGCCTCTACGACAACGACTCGACATTGATTCTACCAAGAGAGAGTGACTCGATTTGGCCTGCAACAATGGATCCCGAAGATCTCTATACTAAGCAAAATTGTATCGGCGGCGGCAGTTTCGGGAAGGTCTACAAAGGGGTTGATAAGAGAACGGGACAATCGGTCGCAATCAAAATCATTGATGTCGAGAATGCCGAAGACGAAGTCGACGATATCATCCAAGAAATATCCATCCTCTCCGAACTGCAATCTCCGTATGTCACCAAATACTATGGCTCGTTTCTTAAAGGTTCAGACCTATGGATTGTGATGGAGTTTTGCTCAGGAGGCAGCTGTTCGGATCTGATGCGACCAGGCCTGATGACAGAAGACTATATCAGTATCATAATCAGAGAGTTACTGATGGGATTGGACTATCTACATAGTGACAAGAAACTACACAGAGATATTAAAGCCGCCAACGTATTGTTGGGTGCCAATGGCCAGGTCAAATTGGCTGACTTCGGTGTGTCAGGACAATTATCTGCGACCATGACGAAGAAGAACACTTTCGTTGGCACACCCTTCTGGATGGCTCCAGAAGTTATCAAGCAGTCTGGCTACGATCACAAGGCAGATATATGGTCTCTAGGTATTACAGCCATTGAGCTGGCACTAGGAGAACCACCGTACTCCGACATACATCCTATGAAAGTCCTATTTCTGATACCGAAGAATCCACCGCCTATACTGCATGGAAATTTTTCACAATCATTCAAAGACTTCGTTGGACTGTGTCTACGAAGGGATCCGAGGGAGAGACCGTCTGCAAAAGAAATGTTGAAACATCCGTTCGTGAAGCGGGCGAAGAAGACAACATACTTGACCGAACTAATCGAGCGGCATGAACGGTGGCAAGCATTGCATGGCAACAAATCGGCTGACGGTGAAGATGAAGAAGAAACGGGACAGCAGTACCACCAAGAGCCTGAGAATGAGGATTTGTGGGATTTTGGCACAGTCAGACCGGTTGGCGGTGCACGCGCGGGAGGACTGCGACCCATGAACTCATCAGAAACCAATGCTCGAGCGTCGGTTGAACCATCCACATCCAAACCAAAATTTGACTTCGACGACACAGTCAAGGCCTCTGCTTCACCACCACGATCACCAGCGAAGAGTGTTTTTCCCACAAACAACATACCTATTTCACCGACCAAGGTCCCCTTGCCAGCGTCACCTATGAAACAAGACGCGCAACCAAAGAAGGAAGACAGATTCCAACCACATCGGCCAGCACCATCAACTCCTGCCGCTGCTGTAACGAAGACTCAACATCGGGATAGTCCTGGTGAGGCTGAGTATAATAAAGCCTTTCAAGCCACACTGGCTCAAGATATGGGTTTCTTGTCTCTTGTTCAACCGACTGCTCCTAATGGCACAAGGACGACGACAAGTGATCCAATACACAAGCCACCATTCCAATTACCAGAAATACCTCCGTTTAAGGGCAAGCCAGGCAGAGGCGACATTGTAGAACAGCCTTCAAGAGCAAACTCCAATTCCTCCAATCTCAACCAAAAACCTCTACCACCATTTTCATCGCAAGATTTGGCTCCAGCACCACAACCGCCGAGTCAGAATAAGACATCCCCTTCACCAAGGCAAATCACTACCGCTTCAAATGGTGTATCATCGTGGACGGACCAATCCTCACAGCCGCTACCGTATTCACACGCCCCTTCACAGCCTACATTGAATCAACAAACTCAACAACCTCCACAGTCTCAACCTCCGCTATCACCCACAGACCGAAATCAAGACCTGACAGCTCTATCCTCCGTGATACTACCAGCTCTCGACTCCTCCCTCCGCCGTCGAACTCACATGCTCAATGCGCTAGCCACAACATCAAACATGTCACCAGTCCAACACAAGAAATACGCCGACTCCCACGAAAAAGTGCGAAAACTGGTCATCAGAGCCGCACAAGCATTCCAGGACATCCAGAGACTAGACGAAGAAACAACAGTCGGCATGGGCGGAGGTGTTCGAGAATTCCTGGAAGGGTTTCTGGAGGAAATTCTTGTTCGTGTTGAGGCTGGTGATGAATAAAATATAGCGTGTGTATGTGTCTGGAATTATACTGCGCGGTGCAGTACTTGTTGGCACTTCTATTCTATTCTTTCTACCTTGATCGGAGAATTATGTCGGAACTATTACCTCCTTTCAAGACAAGGATAGATATTGAAGACATACCGTCACCTGAGCTACATCACGTACGTACGTACGGTGCATGGTAGTATAGCATAACATAAAACAACGACTGCACGAACTGAGCCGAATAAACACCAACATCAAGGAACAGAGGCCAACGGACAGGACAAAACCCTCGCCTCGACTCGACTTAGGACAGGAATGGCGGTGCTACCCATCTTTATCATGTTTTCTTAAATCAGCGTGGCGTTCAGGAACTGGTTGGGTCACCACTATTACAAAACAGTAAAAGTACTGCAGTACTGTTGCATTGTAGGGCATTATAGGGATTATAGTGTACGGTAGGGTACGGCATGGAAGGGTAGAGGTAGTCCATTTTTGAACAATCCAAAGGATGTTGAACAAATGAACGAGTGAACAATATGCATCTGTGTGTTTTTCAAGTCTCCATCTGTATTTATGTGTATATATGTATACATCGCCTCCGTACTTGTACGTCCTGTCAAATTACCCATTCACACCACATCCACACTATATCACATCCCTTTAATCCTACGTATATCTGTTCTATCCGACCGTCTCTCCCATATATCCAAATAGTAAATAGTAACCAGTAGATACCCAATTCACTCAAAAGGAAGTACTTTATACAGATAAGTATTACTTTAAAGTAAAGCATATGACCACCTTCTTTCCTTCCTTGCTTTTATCCTCTCAGCCTGTCTCTGTTCCTCAAGCACAGCACTGCGATAGCTGGGTATGGGTATAGGTATATATACTCTTATACCTCGCTGTAGTAGCTATAAACACACCCTTTCCCTTCCCCTCTCCCTCTTCATGTCCTTCTACATCTTACTATATCCCATCTGCTCACACTGCGCACTGTACTTACTCTACAGTACAACACACCGCAGTACATTGTAACATAGCACAACACAGTAGAGTAGTACCAGCTACATCATCCCGGCTATGTATTGCGTACAGCATAAGATTTACTGATACGTTCGTACCGTTCTTTTTTTTTTTTAAATTCACGGATTTCGAAAGTTGTTAAAGTTTATTCGGTACACTGGCTGAAAATTGGAACATTCAAGTCATGCTTGGGTATTAAACTATAGCTACGTAGGTACAATAATTGACTATCTACACGTCCGGGTATCAATCTCTCTCCCAACCACTCAGTCAGTCACAGCCGTTAAATTCGTGATATCCTCCACTATATTTCCAATCGCCATCTCCTCTCATCTTATTCAATCCTAAACGCCTGTCAATCGGTCTTCAACCCTGAATCCACCACATATCCACCACCACTCCCATTCATGCTCACGCTCACGCATAAAGCATTCTGTTATTCCCAGTATATGTATTTCTCATCTGAGGTGGTGCCATCCTAGTATTAGGAGGAGGAGGGCCACCTCTAAAACCCATTTCCATCCCGTTATATTCCATGTCGCCTCGCCAACTCTTCCTTCTGGGGGCGTTGTCGTCGCGCCATGCGTTAATTGGTCTCATGTTAGTTGTGATTGGTTCGGTAAAGCTGTGTGGGTGTCTGTTGTTGTAGGTAGGTTGCATGGGGCCTGCATAGCGGTTGTGGTAGTGGTTCTCTGGTTGGGTGGCGTAGTGCTGAGGTTCTGCTGGATAGAATTCGTGTGCTAGGGGGCGAGGTGGGTGGGAACTATGTTGAGAGCGGGGCCGGGAGCGGGATCGAGATCGAGAGCTGGAGCGGGGTCGGGAATGGGAGCGTGGACGGGGTTGTGGGTAATCGGTGTACTGGTCTCTGTGGAACTGAGGTTGGGAGTGGTGATTGTAGGATGGTTCTGCGTTGTAGTAATAAGCGTCTGATTGAGGATGTGAATATTGGTCGTAGCGGTTTTGTTGTTGATAGCTGGGTATTTGTGGAGCGTACTGTAGATCGTACTGTAGATCGTGGCTGTAGCTTTCTGGCACTGCATAATTTTGTACATCGGGATCGTGGGTGTAATCATCATACACAGCATATTCTTGAGGATGCCAGTTCGGATCTGGCTGGGTCCAACTTCGAAGAGGCTTTCTTGGTATTGTGTGTGGTTGCGGCTCACGTTGGGTGGGTTGGTTTTGCTCAATCTGCTCGACTTCCCATGTTCGTCTCAAAGCTTCTCCAGCTGACTGTCTACGAGCCCGCCATACATTGGCTTGCGAAGCCCAAACGTCCTCTCTAGGGGCCTCAATTTCTGGTGTAACATCGATCGGTCGCGGTGAATGACATGGAGGTGGAGGAGGCACTTCTTCTGGTTGATTCGGCTCTTGCAACTCTGTTGGTTGCTCTTGGTGCTTCACATCCTCCACATACACTCGTCGGGGAGAGTGTGGAGGTGGTGGCGGAGGCTCATCCGGCTCATCTACCGAGGCAGGATCAGACGAAGGTACAGCCTGATAGTGTAAAGGTCTGAAATGCGTTGCAAAGCCATGTCTGTATGACAATCGTTTATTTATCTCTTCTGTAGTTGGCATTGGTGGTAATGGCGGAGCATCAATCGACAGACGAGCAGAATGTGGAATTTTGCCTGGAACACCCCCTCGATCATCAAAGGAATGGCGCTGATTGTCTTCTCGCACTGAGTTCGATCTACTTCTCGGCCTAGATGTTTGCGAGGCAGTTCGGTCATCCATCGTTGACCTTGGTCGAGGAATGGTTGTGATTTCGAATGGGCTCGGACATGTTCTACTTCGAGGCAAATCTGGCTGTTGAGTTCGCAGCGGAGTCTTGACACGTGCAATGTCATAAGGATTGTTTCCGAGGACGTCAACCACAGAGCCTAGATCATGGAGATTTACGGGAGGAGCATAGTCATCCGCATTCCGCTTCTGATCCTGCTTGTCGCCCTTCGGCCACCCAAACCATGACTTAGGACGATGATCCGTACTTGGTCTTCCTCTCGATCTCGAGCGTGACCGCGAATTTGAGCGGGAAAGCGAACGGGAAAGTGAACGTCGGACAGACTCCTTCTTTTCTGGTTCCGGAGATGGAAACCGTACATCCTGTACCACAGGTGTAAAGGACAACACAGACACGTTCACAGGAGTGGCAGTATCCTCGCTTCGATATGTCCTTTCCAACTCCGGGAGTGCTTCAGACCGGACAGCTCTCGATCTCGATCCCGCTCCCGGCCCCGCTCTCAACATAGTTCCCACCCACCTCGCCCCCTAGCACACGAATTCTATCCAGCAGAACCT
>Ga0115842_100177_pt1 | contig 23439 bp, 19 predicted proteins | sample InSIn2SAF170_2_FD_83856 | JGI IMG/M metagenome (GOLD analysis project Ga0115842, IMG submission 83856)
AAATGATTTTGTTTTAATCACTCATTCTAACCGTGTCGAACTCTGGTCTTGCAAGCGCCGCCACAGAGGACCCGTTGTCGCTACTGAGCCAATAGTCTGCTATAATGTGACAACTGGATCATATACCTTGGTAGGTCAAAGGCGCATACCGCTCACAAGTCAAACGGAGGAGTATGTCCCGCCCACGGAGCTCTAGTCCTGTATCTTTTGATGTCATTTTACATCTTCGACTTTGATCGCTCATCTACAAGATAGCTTCTACTACTAAGTTTGCCCGTACCTGAGTGGTCAATGATTCAATCCAGAATGGAAGAGGAGGGAACATTTTATCAGAGGTGGTCTTCTTTGAGCGCACTTCAACACAGAAGCGAATGAAGTATGTCCTGCTCGAAGCGATAGCGCGTCTGTGAGATCACAAAACATCCTTAACAAACCCTCGTCGACCCTCTTTCGTTTTCACCTCGTTTCATGAGACTCTCACATTGGTTCATGATTCGTGATTTCTGCCCTTGTATCAGCATGTCAGACAGGTACTCATATACATTCGAAACAAGTTTCAAGCATAATACCTCGAGCTACAACTTCATATCATGGTTTTGGCGAGTCACCGCAATACTGCCATGTTACAGTGCTGGCCATGACCTTGGCGATTGCCTCAGACCAGAGCTCGACACGGTTAGAATGAGTGATTAAAACAAAATCATTTGGGTGGTATACTGCTAGTCAGATTTACAGTCAAGTTCAACGTAATAGGGGTTATGAAAAGACAATCATGGTATCGAACAGGCCAAATTCGATCAATCAGAATCAAATTTGATTATATTATTCATAGTTAAAAATCACGCTCACAACCTAGCTCAGTTGCAGGAGCGCCCTCAGCTTAGTACCAAATTTGAGAAGATCTTTGGGCAACCGGTTCGATATCGGTCGTGGGAGGCAAATGTGCATATTTAGGAAGGGATTCGACCGAGGGTTCCTACACGCTGAAGCTACCCGACGCCCTACTGTTAGCAGTGCTCAAAGCTAAATATGACACGTCGAGATACGGGGCCAATCTTGAGGAGTAAATGAGCCACATAGCCGAAAATTTCTAGACGCTAACTGCGACACTGTAGGCACCATCTGCACTTATATACCTGGCCGCGGATCGGCCGCGGGTTCGAATCGATTATCCGACGCATTGATTAGGAACAGTCATAATCATACTCGGATACGATGGACTGTTTTGATGAACTCTAGTCATATCTGAATAGAAATACACCGTAAGCAGACATCTCACAGGATCTGTAGTCAAAATTCAAATAACAATTGATATATGAGTAAATCCTTTATCAAAAGTCAGCATAAGCACAATCTTGCCGGGCTTTACCACAAAAGGTCAGTGGATTACATATGTCTCCATGGGCTCGCATACTGTGATCTAGGTATGGGGTAGCGTAAGAAGGGGCAAAGGGACGCATGCCGTACAAACGATTGCGTTGTGAATGGTCCATTCTTCTCTGCTTTTGCGCCGGCCCATTTTTTGTTGGCTTCCTGTCTCCAAGGGTGAAAATGCGCATAGCTTGGGAGCATATATGCATATCAAGCTATGCATATATACCGCTTTTGGCATCGATTGGGTGCCGGTCAGATGGGTAACCACGAATTAGCTCTCAAAGTATCCGCCGATATTTGTATCTAAAGGCTCCATCGCCTCTTTCCGCGCCTTCGAGGGCAACTTGTAATTCCCGGAGGGGGGGGGGGGCTATTGCGACAGTCTTCGTATTCTTCCTTGTCCCTAGAGGACCAGAAAGGGTTATATGGAGAGCGCCTGAGACAGTTGTAGAACCCCTTTTCATGATTATAATTCACCGTTTGTTTGACATAAATTGCGCCTTATCAACTCACTCGCTTGCTGGCCAAGCTCCCTACTCTCGACCTTACCCAAAGACTGGCTACCCTTGTGCACTTGATACCATGTTTCACATTAGGCTAACCGACATCGAATACCAACGGAGACAGCGATCGTAAGATTTACACGTGATCATAGAATTTACGCTTCCGAGTTGGCCTACTCTCGGAAGGTTTCGACCAGGCGCACTTTCCTGTTTCACAAACCGCTCGATCAAGCGTGTTTCGTCATGTTCAATACCCTGTGTATCGTCTTTCAACGCCATTACCACACTTCTATCTCATCGCATCATGGCCAAACTGCCCCGGCTCACACCCTCAAAGAAAGGGGGCATCGTGAATCTCCATAAATTCGCCAATTGAAGCTATGAAGACCGCTCCACGAAGTTTCAGAGACTAGTGTCCACTATCAAGTCTATATGCAAACATAATGAAATATATGGAACGGTATACGACAAATAGGGAGTTGGGAGACAGCCGAGGCTGAGTGGAGAGGGTGAGGAACGTCTGGTGCGCTCGGTTATGCGAGATCCGAAGAAATCGGCCTGATATTCGGGTCGAACGGTCAACCTATCGCGTCAGCAAACATGTCGTGTGCTCAAAAAATACAACCTCCGCTACCGAATGTGCCGTAAAAAGCCATTCATCAGTGCTGTAAACGCCCTTAAGAGGCTGAAGTGGACGGCGGATAACGAAGAAACGGACTGGAAAAAAGTCTATTCATATCTGGGGAGCAATTCGCTACGGCAAAAAGCTCCCGTTGTACTGGTTTTAGCTCGCACCGGCTCGTCCACAAAACAAAGTCAGAATTAAGGCCGAAACGATAAACGCCGCGGTCTATTCAGCATAAGTCTTGTGGGGACCTTCGCTTTTGTGCATCAATCAGGTGAAGAGGGGGGAGTGGGCATTCGTGTGGTGGAGGATGGGGAAGTGGTGCACTGGCAGGGAGCGGCAACACGGATTAGGGAGATGATGCCAATTGTAATTTTATAGACCATTCACATCCTCCGACTTCTCCCGATCTTAACCCTATCGAGCGCTGCGGGCAGGTGGTCAGAGCCCGCCTAAGTTTGATAGAGTGTCACGCCACTCGGCTGGACGAGCTTTGGGAGAATGTACATAGGATGTCGGATGAGACCCCTCAATTCACTATCGATGGGTTCATTATGGAGGTGGAAGATAGGCTCAAACTGGTTATCGAAGCGTGCGGAAAACAGATTCGCAGTTGATTGATTTTTTTCCTGATAGTCCTTTGCATTCCATTTCCATATCTATGCTTTCTTATGCTGTAGCTATCGTATTGAATGTATGAACGCTAACTCAGAAATCAAGGTATAGGTTGGTCGCAACCCAAAATCAACCGGTAAAGTGCGCCCGGTCGAAACCTTCCGAGCAGCACTCGATCGCTTACGGGTGATTACGACACCGCACTTGGCTTGCTGTAGCAGTATCGTCCAAACAAATGAGATAGACTATGCAGAGGGTCATCAAGGGGGTTACTCTCAGCTTAACCGATTGACAACCTGGTCTGCGGATTGATCGGCATCGCTAACTCACCTCGTCGCAATACCGCGCTGCTGCGAAATCTACTTCTCAAAAGTTCTCTCTCCGCCGTCACGCTAGGTCGTTACGGGCCAGAAGTTGACCTAGAAATATGAGCTGGAGAAACGGCAACGCTCATTTAGGAGAAAAGACAACGGCATGCCAAATGACGCTCGAAGCGGAATCAGTAGAGCGGGGGAACGATGGAAGAGTTTCGCGCAATTATGGCAGTTGAAGCGAGCTACCGATGAAATCGATGGCGAAGAGCTAGTGATACCATTGATCATTGTATCCTTTGTCACAGGTGTCAGTCTTTCTTCGTCTTGCAAAAAATATGCCTGCTCATATCCTCGTCCTATTGCGTAGGCTTTGGATTCCACCTGCTATGCGGATCTCGCCACGTTCGCATCCAATCAGACTGGCAACATCATCATGCTCTCGGTTGGCGCCGCAGGCCTCGCGCCGCCCCGTCACAATACTCTCTTCAACGGGATCAGCCTTGTAGGGTATCTTGTCAGTGCATTCTTGGCGAGCTGTTTAGCGAATCATGTAGGAACCCGCCTTAGATTCTGGATCGTCCTGTCCCACAGCATCCAGGTGGTGTTGCTGTTGGTCGGCTTGATATTGCTTGTGACCAAGGTCATTGTGCCTCGGCATGTGGTGCTACTCGTAATGCTGGCCTCAGCCTCCGGCGTTCAGGTGGCTCAGGCTCGTACTTCAAAAGTTCCGGAAGTCCCAACTGCGATGTTGTCGACACCTATCGTTGACTTGATAGTCGATCCAAACCTGTTCAAACTCTCGTTATCCGATCCAAGCGTTCGACCCAGGAATCGACGTGCGGCTCACATCTTCTCCATGGTCGTTGGCTCATTCGTCGGTGCATTCATGCACAAGGCTTCTGGGACCGTGTCTGTTATAGCAATGAGTATTGGCATTAAAGTGGTAGTGACATGCGGATTTTGGATGATTCGTAGTGCAAAAGAGAAGGAAGCCAGGAAAGAGCGACGAATGATCGGGATGGGAATGTTTTAAGTGGTGTATGACCTCCTGTTGTTGAAAGGGTCAAAGGCATAAGGAATGCCAGGAAACAGGTGTGGAGATGGCATCTGGCTCGTAAATATTAGATTACGGTTGTCTTAATCAAGACGTGAGCAGTCGATAGTATTTGTGCATTCTTTCATGTTCCTTGTGTAGCTACACGATTCATCAGGGTCTGAACGGTCAGTGTTTTAGCCTTTATCAAGCGTTCCAGCTGAGCGGCGTTGGATATGTTCTGGTAAGATGGTGGTTTTGGCGGTCGAGAGAGCGAGGTCGCCTGTGTTGAATCTGATGTGTCTTGCCTTAGGAAGTCCGCCGTCTTCGGACTTTTTTCTAGATCCTTGGATGCTTTGGGCGCCAACTCGGCACGGAGTTCCGCAATTACCTCATCAAGGCCTTGTACTTCCCGCCGAAGCTCTACCAACTTCTCCTGCTCACTCCAGCCCTCCAGTGCCGTTCTGGCTGACTTTTCGATATGCTGAAACCGGATTGGGCCTAGCATTGTGCCACCGAACCATCTTGAGCACACTACTAGAACGTCTACCGTGCCCTCTTCGTTCAAGACCTTTAGCAGATGCGCACCACCGTACTGCTCGCCGTCATCAGAACTAGCTGTGATTGCTTCGTAGTCCGACTCTGATGTGCCTGCTGTGCCATTCTTCTTGCGAAGGCACTGTGAGAGAACAACATAAGGGGAAGTATCATCAGTGAAAGTGCATCGTGAGGGCAAACAATCCTACCTTGTAAGCCCACATATTGTGGCTTGGCTTGATCTTTGCTCGCGCTTTAGCTTTAGCTTCGTTTCCATTGACGTCTCCTTTACTTCCACTTCTTCCAGCAACGACATCAGGCAAATCCGGGTGATCGTGCGGAAGTCTAGCTATGTAGCTATTGACGGTCGTGATGGATGGCTCGGAAAGAGGTAGAGCATATCCGATAAAGATGGAGTCCCGATCAAAGACAGGCCGAGCGGTGAAGAAAGGTTCAGGGAGTGGTGGTGGCGGTGGAATGTTGAGCCAGGAGGAAATAGATGGATCTTTGTTCTGTTTTCCTTCCTGACCGTCCGGTGTTGACGAAACTCTTCGTTGTTTGGCGCTACTGCGTTGCGAGGTATGCACTTCTTCGTGCTTTCTTTTTGGCTGTTGCCCTGACATAGACTGAGAGGCACTTGTACGATGAATAGTCAGCTTGATAACCATAAAGACTGGCTATATGGATGATGCTGGGTTGTCTTTAGTCTTGTAACTGGACGACGATTACCTCCAGCGGACATGACGTAATCGCTCGCATGGTCCCGCTAGGCTGCCAGACCGACCGTTGAAAGTTATTATCGACCGTTATTCATTGAACATTGAATCTGCAACATCGCAACAGTCTCTACATGCTTTACATCTCCCTCCTCTCCATTGCGTGGTGTCACGAAGCCCCCTTAGAGCTCTTTCTTCTCTTCAACTTTCTTAGCCGCCGTTTCTGGATTTTGCACGTACTGCCTCAGCCTGGACAATCGCTCGACCAGCGTAGGGTGACTGTGTTTGTACATCGAGTAAAGCCAGTCGTTGTGAGGAGATGCCAAATTCTCGTTCATTATCTTGATAAGGGCCCGGGACAGCTGCGGTGCTTTGTGCAGATCAGCCGCGAATTTATCTGCCGAGTCATGGGTCAAGTGAAACCTATTAGCACAGAAAGCAAAATGAAGATCCGCCACAACCACTCACCAGCTTCATATTCATACTTCCTCGACAATGCGTTCATTCCCAAGCTCGCCAAAGGATCCAAGGGAGCAGTTACCAACTGGAACAGCATGAACCCGATAATGATTGGGCGCCTTTCTTGTCGGGTCATACCAAGCGTGGAGTCGTTAAAGCCAAATGAAGAGAACAATGACCGGTTGTTGATGAACAGAGTGAACAGTGTTAATGTCAAGAACAGGTAGAACTGTGTGGTCGCAAGGAGCTTGGTGGTGTGTCCTACATCATGCGATCAATGTCAGCTCGGTGTAGTAACTATGAACAGGAATGATCGTCCGACGGACCTCGCTTCCAGTGGCCCAGTTCGTGAGCTGTGCATTAACCACAAGATGAGTAACATATTGGCACTGACAGAGCGTCACCAACTCACCTAGAACCGCTTCGACTTCTTCAGGCGTACTCTGCTCGATCAAGGTATCGTAGATGACCTAGAAGGGAGAAAGTTCGTCAACAAATAAAAGAGTCAACCGATCATTCTTGTGTGACTTACGATATGCTTCGACCATGGAAGACCATAGAAATAGCTGAAACGGATTGTTCGTTATATTATCTCATCATCTTGATAATGATCGAAACCGACTCACGCATTGCTATGTCCACTCCGCTTGCTTCCGTCAATCACGTATAAATGCTTTAAAGGGAAATCAAGACTTGATGCGAGCTTTTCTACCCGAGTTCGAAGTTCACCCTCTGGTAACGGGGTAAGCTTGTTGAACAGCGGTTGGATAAAGGTCGGGTAGATGATTTGAATGAGAACGGTAAAGATCAGGCTGTTCAGATACGAAAAGACAGGTTAGCTAACTCAACCCTAACTTGATATTCCAACAGATACTCACAAGAAGACCATCAAGTAAGGAACAAAGGAGTCTCCTGCCCAATCAATGATTTTGAGGAAGGCAGCCAAAAAGGGCAGTCCGATGACGGCGCCGACGAGCCAACCTTTGAGGGTGTCCATGATGAACAACTTGAGCGTTGACTTGTTGAAACCGTGTCGTTCTTCAATGACGAATGTACTGTACAGTGACAAAGGGATCGATGTGACTGATGAGAGAGCTGTGAGGAGCAGAGTGTAGACGAGTGACCGGGGAATCTGAAGAGAGATTGCGTGTTACTGCAAGGTATCTAAATCGCCGTTCAAGTAAGCTCACGATTCGCGTAGGATCCAATCCTGATTTCGCCAATGCCATTCCCGCTTTGTCCCATCCCCAAAGATAAAGTCCACTTGCAATCATACCCCAACTGGTAAACTGTTCGAATATCTGTTTGAAGATGCCAAACCTTGCTCGATCACGTCCGTATGCCTGAGATTTCTTAAAGGTTTCATCGGGGATATGTGGTGCAAGTAGTGCCGGAGGAGCTTTGAGCGAGTACAGGGGAAGTTGACGGGATCTGGAATGCAACTTGCGACTGTTAGCTGGAATGTCGGAGTGTACGGACTTGCTTGACACGCACAGGATATAAGTTTCTAAGCCACAAATAGCCCATCCTGCACCAACGACGAATTTACGGTAATCGATAGCCGGATTATCAAGCGTATGCTTGAGGGTATCTACGACTGGTTGGACCAGCTGTGTCCATGACTGGAGGACGGACATGTTGTGCTGGCTTGTAAAGGTTAGGGTATAGAGCCACTAGCATTCCACGGGGAACGATGATGAATGGTTGATGCCTCCTCCGTCCGTTCGATCACCCTTCTTGCGCCTCCACCTTCCTACTAGCTCGCCATGCTAGCTGCCATGCTTTCAAAGGGAATACTCTGCAGCATTTCCCTATATCACCAAGACAGTTCACGATACTATCATGTCCCTTTTATCCTCCACACCATGGCGGAATGCCTTACGACTTCGGTGTCAGTCGATAGCACGGTACTCGAGTTGCTCACAGTCCAACATTTCCTCCTTGTCGCCTGAACAGCAACCACCGATCGCTTACCATTTTCTCAATACACCCATCCCGTATGACATTGGGTTGCAACTTCAGGAGGATATCGTGAATGCCAGGACAGAGTGGAGATCAAGTAGAAAGGCAGTAGCTGGTACGAAGACGCTGCAGGATGGCGAGGGTGATGTCGTGTTACTCCTAGGTATCTCGCACAAGACAGTCGCAACGCACACGTAGCCTATGATATTGACCTGTTCTACGCCTCTTCGACAGAGCATACGCCGACGTATACCACAGGACGTCGCGATCTCGCTCTGAGCGCAGCCAACAATCATCCTGAACAAGCCAAAATACTTCATTCAGGAGCAAAGTTCCATCAAACAAAACGAGGCGGTCAAGTTACCTATCACGGCTTGGGTCAGCTGGTAGGATATCCGATTCTAGATCTAGGACCGAATGGAATGTCGGTAAGTTCATCATCTCCAGCAGTTGTACATCATACATGCCCTAAGCCTATGTAACAGTTGTCGACGCGGTGCTATGTAGATTACATACAACATATACTCGCCACGTTTGCCCGAACTACCTTCTCAGAGTCTCGTATACAGGGACCAGCGCATGCCGAAATCTTGGCTCCGCATCCAGGTGGCCATGTCGGGGTGTTCGTAGGGGCAGAAGAAAAGGTAAGTACTTACCAGACGATACAATTCCGCATCATGTCGAACGGTCCTCTCTTCCTGCAGCTCGCGTCGATAGGCATTCAAATTCGACATAGGATTACTTCTCACGGATTCGCCATCAACGTCACCACCGAACCGATACCCTGGTTTGATTTGGTCACTGCCTGTGGGCTGAACGATGTAAGGGCAACATCGCTTCAGGGAACCGTGACAGGTCGGCGGCGTCAGGAGCATAGTGAACACGCTTCAAGGCCCGTTCTTGCAGTGGACAAAGTTGCCAACGATTTGATGCCCTTCTTCGGAGCGAAGTTCAACCGACGTATGGTTCCCTTGCACCAGATCGCTGGTTCACAAGAATCAACGACGTCTGACGCAGCTCGCGATATCTGGTGGCGGGTTTGGGACCTGATACGCAGGGCAGAGACCGAGTCTCAGGTCAGGTTAGCCTCCTACGAGTTGCCTAGAAGTCCAAAACGAGAAATGTAAAACAAACATGAAAATTCTGCATCGAATACAACTAGGGATTGTTCACGTCTTTACAGCGTGCTAATCCCACATCATCCTACAACTCTGGCTCTTTAGCCTGATCACCTGGCTTCGTCTTGACCCTTTCCTGCTCTTCTTCAAACTGCTCGTTCATCCTTTCAGCCCTATCATTCATCTTATCGATCCACCTTTGGAGCAAACTCGCATTATCGCCCTCCAACGCCTTGTTCCTCTCCACTTGCAAGCTCAACTCGAGATTTGTAGCCAAGAGTTCATCGTGAAGACGCTGTATCTGCTCGTTCTGCAGCCGAGACCTATCGGCATACTCCTTTTCTCGAGCTTCGAGGCGTGCCGAAGAGGTCTGCGTCGCTTGCAGTCGTGCGTTGAGTTGATGGATATTGTCATCTTTCTCACGCAGGGTGTCTGTGAGGGATAATTGACGATTTGTGGACTGCGACTGAAGGCGATAGAGGTTGGATATCTCGGCACGTAGCTGCGACACTTGACGCTCTAGCGTTGCAATGTACGGAGTGATCCCTCTGCGGAATGAGCCATTAGCGAGGCGACCTGAAACACAACTGCCGAACTTACCCTTCATTTCCCTTGCCTGTATCAGGTCCCGCAGACTTGAGCCACGCATTGTTTCTCTGTTGTGAATCTCGCAGAAGCGTTGCAAGATGCTTGTCTAAAGGAGGAAATAGACATGCCATCAGTGCGCATAACGTGAGGACCGGCATACACTACTCACATTGCGTTATGATGCTGCTATGTACCGAATCATTTGCCTGCCTCTCCTCTATACGCTGCCTGAGAGTAGTCTGCCATTCATTCATGAGGACCCGACGACTGCCTGATCAATACTTGCTATACCCCCCCGCATTGCTACGAGTTCCCTTATTACTCCCGACATCTCGTCAGGGCGCACCCTGACCGGCGGCCGGATTTGCCCTCAATTTTCCCTTCCCCTCCTCCCCGACTCTGATCTGCTATCGTTATCCACCAACTCTATCTTAGTGAGTGTTCCTCTTCCCTTCTACCTTGCATCCTATTTGGTTCCTTGCATCTTCCTCTTCACACCATCATGGAAGGTATCGCTCATTACGACGACCCAACCGCAGGTTGGCCAGACCCGGAACACACGACCCTTCAGCAAGCCGTTGCAGCCCTTGCCGCAGCCGCTGCCGCTCAAGATCAACATGGACTTCATCATCACCATCATCCGTTCGGAGATCTGGGTGATAGCAGCAACGGTGCAGATGTCTCTAGAGCTCCCGGCAACGTAGCTCAACATGATCATCACAATGGTCACGACAACATCACCCTGGCTGGCGCCGCTGCTGCCGCCGGAGGAATGCATATGCCTTTGAGCGCCCTTGACTTGTCAACACACAGCCAACTCCCGCCATTCCCTCATCACCTCGGCAATGCTGGTTTCTCCATGTCCGGATCTCATATGCAGATGCAGATGCCTATGCAACTACATTTACCTATGCAACCTTCGTCCCATATACTTGCTGAAGAACAAGCCGCTGCCGCAGCCAAGAAAGCAGAGAAGAAAGAACGCAAAAAGCGGGAAAAGGAAGAAGCAAAGCGACAAAAGGCAGACGCAGAGCGTCAGACTGTTACGAATAGCCAGCCGACTGTTCCACAGAATACTCAGCTTCAGACGATCAGGCCAGAAGAGGCTACAACGCCAAATCACATCGTGTCGAACAGTACTGCCGGCCCGAGTCGCATTCCCGCCATTCCGGCTCCACCAAAGCGTGCTCGTCCCGTCGCGTCAAACAACGATCCTACCGATGCTATAGTTAGACGCCCTGGCAATGGAGACGATGATGGACCGATTACTAACGTCAACGAGTGGTTGGCTGGAAGTTGGCTCAAAGGTCCTGCATTGAGAAAAGTCGCCAAGGAAAAGGGCAAGTTTTCTTATATAGATGTTATGTTCGCTTCGTCTAATGCATACCTTATCGATTCTACAGGGGTCGACCTCGCTGTTCATTTACGGAAAGGAAAATTCACGTCGCAAGAGGAGAAACTGGTGGATGACGCCATCACGGATTACCTAGGTGCACGCGGTCTGACGCGCGAACATGACCTTACCAGAATGCTATTCGGTGGTGATGGAGACTTGCTCTTGGGTGATGGTGATGCGGGTGGCAATGATGGCGCAGGTGGTACTCAGGGATCGAAGACAAGGGCCAAAAACAAGGACAGAGTCGACCTCGTAAAAGCGATTGGTGAGTCATCCGAGCTATGTGGACCTTGTGCATCCTAACAAGGGTCGCTATACTGTTCTCGACAGCACCCTGCATTCCCGGTAGACCTTTGACATCAATCAATGCCTTCATCGTGCGAAAGTATGATCCCTATGTCAGGAAGGGCCCTTGGACATCTCAAGAAGATGCTGATCTATTGAGGTGAGTTTCATCTGCGATGTAGCTGAAAGTGTAGATATCTGACCACCCGGGAATGTCGAACCCCGCAGAGCGTATCAGCAATATGGCCCGGCTTGGGACAAGATCTCAAGGATCGTTGAAAGGAATGAAACAGATTGTCGTGTCAGATACACAAACCACTTGCAAATTAAACAGACTCGAAAGCGAGGTCAGTCGGGGCTCGTGCTTGCGAGGCTGAGGCTTTTGCTCACACTTCCGTAATCATACAGGGCTCTGGTCTGCGGAAGAAGAAGACATGTTGCAACGCACGATTGCTGAGGTTTGCAAGGCTTCCAAAACGACCATCAAAGATACGCCAAACCGCCCAGTGCCTTGGGCAGTCGTCGTTAAAATGATGGGTGGCCAAAGGAACGCATTGGAATGCCGAGAGAAATGGCAAGTATGCTCCTTCAATTAGACGCGACTCTCGCTCATCCTATTTCCCTTAGGTTTGATCAAGTACTCCCGAGGTTGATGGCTCAGGAACAAGCTAGTACAACTGCAGCATCTCGACCTGCCTCCCAGTCAGCGAGCCCAGTCGGTGAGCCTGTCCTGGACACTTCGGCCAGTGCTTCGGGTCCCACGCCTATATCTAAGCTTCCCCGTGCTATGGAATGGACTCAAGGAGACTTTCTTCACCTCTTGAGACGGTATGCCAAGACCAGCAACATTCTCCGGTATAGACCTGTGACTGACTTGGTTATTCTTACTACTAGAATCGCCGAAATTCTCGGACCAGACTTGTCTCAAGTGTACCAGCGAGACATCAACTTTCGAACGCTTCACGCCCTGACGCCAGACCTGCAAAAGTTCAGTTACAAGCACTGCTACAAAACATTCCGTGCCTATGCGAAGCGAGTTGACGGATTTGAGACTATTCCTCTGAGTGGTAAGTCGTCACCATGCCTAATATCTCAATCGACATGAACTCACTCTATCTTCTGCAGAGCTCTTGCCTAAACTGGAAGGTATTGTGTCCTCAAAGTTCCGATCTGGCGGTCCTCGAAGCGGATCGGCGATTCTTCGGCGAACGAGGGCTGCGCCCGTCGAACGAGCTCACAAGGAAACCAAAAGTCAAGAAATGATAGAAGACGATGACGAGGACGACTCTGGTTCTGATCCCGAATCAAACGACACACCTGCGGCTGATAACGCTTTCGAAGTCGACCATAATCTGGATCCTACTTTGAACGATGTCGCCATGGCCTCGGAAATGGATCAGCACATGCAACTTGACGAATCGATGATCGACCCTAGTTTGATCGACCTTGCTGACAGCGCGGACGTCGAGGGTTTGCTGTCGCCGCAGAACATTACCCTGGCTGGAGCCGCTGCGGAATCCGCTGCTGCTGCCGCCGCCGCCGCCGTTGAAGCCGAACCTGTCGCTAGTGAGAACACGCGAGAAGGAGGAACTGAAGAAGTTACAGGCAAGAAGCGGAAGCATCGGGAGGACGGAGAGAAGAAGTCGAAGAAACGGTCCAAGAAAGACAAAGAAGGCCAGTCAGAGGAACACTCTATTGCTTCTCCTTCGAGTCTGGTAGGAACCAGCAACGTTTCTACTGTATCCTCGGAAAACACAGAGATGGCTGCCGATCAGCCCGCCGAAGAGCTGACAGAAGACGAAAGGCAAAGACTGAAGGAGGAGAAGCGCAAGAGAAAAGAAGAGAAGCGGGCTCGAAAAGAAGCTAAACGACAGCTCGCAGAGCTGGAACAGAGCAATTCAGTGATTCCTTCCGGTGACGACGTCGCCAACATCCCTGAATGATCAATCGACTCCCGATATTCGTCTAATGGATCCAATGCTAGCCGAGTCGCCTATGTAATTCTAGACATGTCTCGATTTTGTATCATTGTGAACAGTGAATGGTGAATAGTAAATTGGTAATATCAGATATGTTCGCAAGCTAGTAAGACTGCTCTGACTCGTACAGCGTACGACCAAGGACTAAACCAGGAGCCAGGACCAAGTGAAAGGTGGAGAGTGAAGGGTGAGAAGGGCATTATTGAGCGGAAATGTGTATTTTACCTATCCTCTCTTGCGTTAAATATACCGTATTTTCGGCCTATCCCCGGAATGTCCCCGGCGCACCCTGAGACATTCATACACGGTCATGATGGATACCCATCTCAACGTAACAAACATGTAACCACTGTTTCATCCCTGTACATCAATGCTTTCCGTCAGCGCTATGCCAGAAAGATAGCACATTATCCCTACGCAGCGTCGATATGCAGCACACTCCGCGACTCAACCGTCCGAGTTTGCTCAGTATGCAGCACAACTACGAAAGTCAGGATGGTGACGGGGAACCAAACGGCGGAACCAAGGAGCAAGCCGAAGTCGTGAGGCCACAGGTAGAGGGTCTGCCAGTGATGAGAAGGGTGCATTCCTATTCGGGAGCAGGAGCAGGAGTGGAAGGTAGAGCAGGCATATCGGAGCCTGGGAGCTGGGATGAAGCGGGATACGGAAATGGGTTCACGCTCACGCCGTTAGCGCCCAACGTTGGAATAGATGGACGAGCGGTATCAACGCTAAGACCGTCGTTCGGAGCTGATGTTTCCAGTACGGAGACAAATCTGCCGCCCAGAAGCACATCGATGCATGCCATTCCGTCCTTTGGGAGCCGGGCCGCAGATCCCTCGATTTCTGCAGCCGCAACGGGGTTGCTGGTTGGACCGAGCATACCTCTTGCACTTCGTCGTGCATCATCCGATCAGTACCCAGGAGGAGGAGAAGCAGGAGGCAGAGGAGTAGAGAGTGATGCGAAAGGGAAGGATCGGGGATTTGCCAGCGCGGCGGTACAATCAGCGGGCTGGACCACACCGGCGTCCGGCACTGGCAAATCACCTTCGACACCTCCCAAAGGTTCAGCTACTTTCGCCTCTGCTGCTATGGGTACCATGTCCTTTAACTCTGGTTCACCATCGAATCATACACAGGGAAGCAGCATGATGATGTCGACTACGCCTGTGCGGTCGTCTGCTGGGATGGGGTTACGCGCGCGTGCGAATTCAGGGACGAGATTGAGAAGCGCTTCAGGAACGTTTGGTGTAGGTTCTTTTGCTTTTGCTGAGAGACTCTCGCTGATTTTGTTGTCACTGTAGCAGAATCAAACACGGCATCCGCCATTGCCGCCCTCACTTCGTGCGACATTAGCGGCAGACAAGGACCTTCCAAGTTCCGAAATTCGCTCAGAAGCGTTGTTGCAGCGCGTGATCTTTTCCAATCCCGATTCTTTGCCAATGACACCAAAGCCGTCGAGAAGACATCAGCAGCAACAGCAGCAGCAATTCGGTCAGTTTGGAACGGCAACGGCTGGGATCGGCACGCCTGGTGCAGCGCTGTTCGGCGGGAATATGAACATGTTCTCCGGGAATGGGTATGCGGGAAGAACAGCGGCGCGTCCACGGCGGTTCTTGGACTCAGCAGCGTCGACAATTGACAGTGATGACGAGGATGAAATGGAGGATAGCAGTGACGAAGAAGCACAATTTGCCGTTGATGATATTATGGATGTCGGAGGGACGAGCACAGGAAACGGAACAGGGCCAGCATCGCGATCGGGCAGTGGGAGTGGAAGCGCGAGTGGGAGCATCTCGCTGGGCCTTGCCGGCCCTGGTAGAACGTCTTCAAATGCGGGGGCTGAAAGCGGGATGGAGGTGGATGTGCCGATGACAACAACCGGTGGTATTGTCCATGGGAAGCTGTCGAATCGGACGAGTATGAGCAGTTTGCGTGGATTTGCAGGCATCGATTCCGAGGATTCAGGCGGATCCGGACAGGTAAGTGGTCGCTCCAGGTTCGATGTCCAGATCGGTGCTCATCATTGCGTGATGACAGAATAAAAATATGACAGCGTGGAGAGAGTCGCCATCGTCCACGAGTAATAGAGCGCAGAAGCGCAAAGGTAGATATCATCGCTCACGTGCTTGTTATCTGCCACTAATGTATTCGCTTTTGCAGCTGGACATGACGATAGTAGGTACGAGCCATATGGCAAACGTCATCGAGGAGACGGCCCGCTTTCGCCACTTCAATGGACTTCCACGCTTCCGGGGACGTCGGTCCCGCCAATCCCCATCTCACCCAGTAATCAGTACACGGCGCATCACAATCCGCATTTCCCGTCGATGGCAACCGGTGGACCCAGTGGGAGCGCGAGCAGCGCAGGGACAGGAACAGGGAGTGAGGGCGCTGCAATGCAAATGGATACAGGTTCAGGACTTGCTTTGAACAAGTATGGCTACCCTTCTGTGGCTGTGGCGGCAGCAAGGTCGCGCGCTGGATCCCCCGTCGCAAACACATATGCAGCCATGCGGACTGCAGTTTCTCCTGTCGCATCATCGCCCCTGAGTATGATGTCCGGTATGGGAATCGGTGGTTTGTCTGGGGCTCCTCCGCCGGCTGCGTACCGGCCACCTTCCTCATCAGCGGCAGGAGCAGGGGGTACAACTATCGGGATGAATGGAATGGGTGGACTAGGAATGTTGTTACTAAGTAAACGGCACGCGACCAATCCCGGTGGCACAGGGATGGGTTTGGTCAGCATGGGAAGTGACGCAGGGGAAATGGAAGTTGCAGAGGGAATTAATGGTATGGATGTGACGGAACATGATGCTCCGTCCCAAACAAGGGAGGATGAGGATGACAAGATGATGTTTGATTGACGAGCAAGACGTTGTATCCATAAAAGGTATACCAGGCAAAACAGTGTATTATCAAATCGGCTGCTGTTACGACGCCTTTCAGAAGGATATTGGAATGTACAGCTCGTGATGATTGGTAAACATACATTCGCCGACGGCGCAGGTGACCATCTCTGGCACTCCCGTATCTGTTACTACTGGATGTTTTGCAAATATTCTTTCAGCTTGCTGAGCGCCTTGTACCGGTGCGAGATTTTGTTCTTCCCGACAGGATCCATTTCCGCATACCTACAAGCACAGTGAGTGAGATTAGCATCCAGAGTACCAGTGCTCAGCGCAGGAAGTCACCTCACGTCAATCCGTTCCCCTCATCAGGCATGAATATTGGATCCCAACCGAACACCTTGTCTCCTCTCGGCGGCACAATCTCACCCTCGGTCTTGCCCTCGAACAAAATTGGCTCTGGCGATGGGTTTTCCGGTGTAGGTGCTGGTGAGTAGGCGAATGTGCATAGTGCGTAGGCGCGGTGGGAAGGGAAGCCTTGGAGCATTGCATTGAGGCCTTTTTAGCGGGGGGGTAGTGGTTCTATATGAGTATGGGAGAATTGGGTAGTAAAACATGGGGCGACGAGCGTACCGTTGTGGCCCACTTTGGCCATAAAGTCCTTGATATATGGCCCAGGGAGACCACCGAGTGCGTCAAAGCATAATGCAGTGTCTTCCGTCACACATGCTGCGCCGAGCTACCGGGGGAAAGAGCAGCAAATGAGTAATGCCCTGGAATGTGTAATGAGATTGGAGACACTAACCTGCTGCGCTGCTGATTTGCATTTCGCGATAGCGACTTCTTGCGTCGATCCTTGTACTTCCGGCACTATTCAAGAATGCACGATTGTGGTTGGTTTATGTTACAGCAAGACTTGGCTAGCGATAGCGCGGCGATTTCGGAAGACGAGACCGATGCGGTCTATGCGGATATGGAGAATCACGAGTCTCGGGCCCGTGATCTGACAGGCAGTAGACACTTGCTCGTACGGCCACCCCCTTCAGCCCAAACAGCTGTGTGGAATAACGCAATCTGGCGCATCTCATCTCACTCCTACGCCCGATTGGCGCCAACGAGATCGCTCATGTCACGCACGATTGAATTTTCCTTGGAAGCCATCCCTCCGCCTTGTCGTATGCACCAGCTCGCCTAAAAATGACGATGCTCGCGCTCGCGCATTTCGTGAACGCAATAACGCTCCGCTGCCCAACGGTAGCCTTGAGAAACTCAAATTTTCGGATGGCTTGTGTCGTCGTCCAAAGGTAGCGGTCGGTCGTTCCTCCCTTTGCCTTTTTGGTGCCTTGCCATTGCGCTCTCGGTGGAACTAACGGGTTCGAGCGGCACACGCCGGCCTCGAAAGACGGTAGACGGTCAATTTTTACTGACTCCTCCGACACTCGCGCTGGCGCGCTTAAAAGGCAAGGACGCTCGGCCTTCCTACGACGGCCTCCAACAGGAGTCTCGCTCCGCTCGACTATATCGTGTGTGGCTGACGCCGCCGCCCTCGGAACAAAACGACCACGCTGAGCCGACATAAAGCCTCAACAAAGCAAGAAAGCAAGAAAAGGTACCAAGGCTCGCGCTCGCGCGCTCGATGAAGGCGACGAGACCCGGTTGGCATATGCCGTCCTTGGAAAGATATTGGCTCTACTCAACGGCATCTCGCGCTGCATGCGCCGCGCTCGGAAGAGACACCGAGGCTTGGCCGTCATACAGCGGTCTCGAAAAGACAGGAGACATTGGCTGTCAGCAGCCATACAGCGGCTTCGGGAAGAATCCTGTGAACTCGAAGCCTGCGGCGCCTTCTCTTCGCTCGAGAGACAGGAGACACTGATTCTCGGGCGGCCTACGCCGCGCTCCCTCCCTGCTCTCAGCCTGCGGCGCCTTCTCGCTTCGCTCGGAAGATTCTCGCTCCTTCTCGACTCACCATCCAACGCCTGATTTGTAACCTGTATCCCTGAATCGCCCACGGCCAAAATCTGCTGCACTTCTCGAAGTTTATTGGCGTTCCCGGTAACGAACACTATGGAAGGAAACCAAAAAGGGTGGTGGTGATTGGACGTGAGAGGGACAGTCAGCAGGAGAGTGAAGAGAGAGGGAAAGGACACACCAAAGCTCTTTGAGGCAGACATGATGGCGTGTGACGTGGTAGTTTGTTGAAAGTGTGTATCGTGCGTTGAGTTGAACATTATAATCCTCCTATGCATGCTTGAACATCCCCGCCTAAGAACCCCCATGAATCAACCCCCCCCCCACTTCCGATCGCTCTTGATTAAGATAGAAGATGAAACAACTTCTACTGATCGGCGGTGATGAGCGACGGGATGATAGGAGAAACATGACCACTACCGCTACATACAGTGAGCTTTGAGCCTTCCCCTTTCGTGTGAGGACGCTGCACTCAGTGTAACGACGATGGCAGTCCCAAACGTACAGCAGTTGCCGGATTACCTCTCTTATTCCACAGTGAGCCATCCTCCGGTATCGAGTGCAACATTACTGTATATGCTGACCTATAACATGACTCTCAGTATGTGACGACTATTGAAAACGTGGTATACACCACTCAGGCGGTCGTACAGGTTCCGCAAACATGTACGTATGCAGAGGAAATTCACCCGTTCCCGTTCCAACTCATGCTTGCGCAAATGATCGATAGATTACGGCCCTTCCATTCCGCTTGGCGAAGGATGGACTTATGGCGGACTGAGTAGCAGTAGCAGCGCGGTGGCCTCAAGAACGAGTAGTATAACGACGACCACGGCATCATCTACCGGCTCTACCCGTTCAAATTCAAGTACATCCAGTAGTCGTTCCACAGGAGTCCCGTCAACGCAGAGCACACCAGCATCATCCTCTGTACCGCTCACTACCTCACTTCCGATCTCTAGCATGTCCATGTCTTCAAGCACATCGTCGATATCAACTGCCGCGCCAAGTGCAGTACCCGGTAGTGAGCGCCATGGTCTGTCCAAACTCGGTGTCATCCTCCTCTCCACCCTCTTACCCCTCTCAGGCCTACTCGGACTCGGACTATGCCTCCTGTGTGTCCTGCGTAAACGTAACTCACAACGACGGAAAACGGGAGTCATCGATGCCACACAACAAGAAAAGAAACAACCACACCAATCACATCGTCGCTCCTTAGGAAGCCTGTTTAGCAATATTCGGTCCCTCGGCCGTCCTCGTCCACACGGGAAACAAACAGTCACGACAGGCGCACGGTACGGTCCTGTCTCTACGATAAACTCGGGAAACAGGCTCATACAGGAGCAAGATCCGACAAGAAGGCGAGAAATCTGGGAGGAGGAGGAGGAACACGCTCCGCAAACGTCTCCCGGTACGTATAGACAACGGCAGCAGGGAAGCGGACATGCGCAAGGGGATGATGGGTACGAGCCTGTCCTTCTCGGTCATCCAGTGCCACCAGCAGAGGAGTGGGAAATTGATACTCAGGAATACCTCGTGGACGATCAGGACGATCTGTCGACTCACCACCCACGGCGGGAGGAGCGGTACGATCCCTATTCAACCCGATTTATCGCACGTGGACCAGAGATAGTGCGGATGAACACGCACGGGTCAGCGAGGGCAGAAGAAGATGATATTGTGGATAGTTATATGCATCGTACGCCGTTCCTCGACGCGGACGAAACACAGGAGGAGGACGGTACGATATCGGGTGGTGAAGGCGGTTCACCAGAGTTTTTGTCACCTTCGACAGGGCAGACAGAGCGAGGTCTTCTTACCTCTCCAAGTGACAGCGGCACACATTCTTCCCCTCTATCCAGAGGCGAATCGACGACAACGGGAGCGAGTACAGGCAGGAAATGGGCCACAGGGTTAGGAATCGGGTTGGGTGTGCCGCGCGGAGGAGCAGGTACCGGAGCCGGACAGAGCCAGAGTCAGATGCGGAGAAGAACACCTAGTCGTCGTGCTCTCGTGATGAGTGGAGAGGAAGATAAACTTCGTCCGACGGGAAGGAAATCGACAACTAGCGGTGAGAGACAACGCGCCATTGCAGCAGGGAAGAGACCGACGTTGTCTGCTCGGTCAAGTATGACCGCTAGCTCCACACGCACGAGTACAAGTAAGGCGGGAAGGCAGTGGAGCTGGTTGAATGGGTTGGGGATTGCGCATGTTTTCTCTGGAACGACGGTCCCTGACGCCAACAACAAGGAGGCGGGAAGGGGAGAAAGCGAGGAGAGGGATGAGGATGACGGTGACGGAACGCAGTGGAAGCAGCGTAGAGTGGCGAGTACGAATATCTGGGGTGCTGCGGCGACAGATCTACGACCGCTCGAGTCGCAGCGGGAGGGGTCACAACATCCGGGTAGTTCAACGGATTTTGTAGATGCGTATCAGGAAGGAGGCAGGAGGGATGCGCCGGGGGTAGTGGGCTCGCAAGGCTCAAGAGGGACGTATAATTCGAGAGGGACACAAGGTTCCAAAGGGACAATACGGCTCGTTCCGCCTTCCACTGCTGTGGAGGGTGTACGGAGTGGCGATCATAATCAAGAGCACTCGTTAAGCGTACTACCAGATCGATATCTCCGTGAACAAGAACCTTCAAGTACACAACCAACCGCAGAATCCGCGCCGTTCATCGACACATATGCCGATGGCGGTTTCGAGCGCAGAACAGAACACGGTGGCAGTTTCAGTTCGTACGAGTACGACCGCGAGAGCAGAACATCTAATAATAATCGCGATTCAACGGGCTTCCGGCATGCCGTGTTGGCCGCGTTAGGGTTCAGCAGTGGGCATACGAGGTTGCCCTCTGGTGAGGGTGGACATTTACCGGATCTCGGGCTTGGTGATCAGGTGTTGTCGTCGCCTGATGGAACAAGAGAACCCCCGACAACAATGCCGAGGAACGACTCCAGTGCGTTGTTCAGTCTTCCGCCAAATGTCTCGCAATCTACATCTTCCGGTCCGTCTCAGCCTGTTGGCTTGGGCATAGCATACGGCAGAGCACGATCTGGCTCTCAGTTCTCTCACCCTTCACATACGGGTACATGGGACGCGCTATACCCCGATCATCAAATGGGCCTCGATTTGGATTCAGACATGCTGGATTTTTCATCGCCGTCCGGAATTTCCAACTCTCTTTCGCGGTCGGATTCCGTTTTTGCGCCAGGACAAACACCAGGATCGGCTACACGTAGCCCTGCCATGATGAGCACCGGTCCAATGCCGCATTCCGAGCAGTTTCATGTCGAGGAAGTTCCATCGCCGCGTGCAACTTCGCCCAGAGAAGGAAACGGGTGGAATGCGGAAGAGGAGAAGGATATCGCGTTGGTGATGGCGACGTTTGATCCGCAGCAGCAGCCAAGTCAGGAGAAAACTCTCGAAGTACCGTTATCCGCTTCAACGGCAATCTCACAGAGAGCCAGCCCAATATCGCCTAAACGTTTCCCGCTCCCGCCGCAGCGACAACTAGCGACATCGCCCCGCGGATTGAGGCCGCGACCGAGCGAATCGATGCTGCGACAGCCCGTCAGTGAGGAGGGTATCCCCACAGAGCCTACATCGGAGCAAGTTGCAGACATATCGGAACAAACTGGCATCCCCGTCGCCACTCCTACAAGACCTACCGCAGATACAGGCGCAAGTATTTTGTCACCAGCAAGCATATACAGCACAAATACATTTGGTGGACGGCAAGCCAATCCGCTGTCTCCGCCCATCGTAGGAGGTTTGGACGGTAGTACCGAAAACTGGTCGCGAGCGAGATTCAGTCACTTGTTTGCCGGAAAAACTTCGAGAGCATCTGCCGTATCAGCCTCCGAGCCTATCTCAGGCAACTCGTTCTCGTCCTTTCAACAGCAGCAGCAGCAAAACCAAGGCTCAGCGTGGAATCAAACCGGTCAGAGTGCTCGAACGTCTGGGCCGGATGAGGCTCGGATACTTCAACCTTCCTCGAGCATGTACTCTGTAGCCGATCATCAAGGCTCAGAGAACCGATGGAGCACAGTCTAGTTCCCCGGACATCCAATTGTTTCGCCTGAAATCTTTCAGAACGCTGCTCTGGGGTTACACAGTACTGATCCGCCCAGCACATCGCAACGTCCAACCGATGAGGCGAGACCTAGGCGACGGCCTCTACCTAAGCCTATCTCTACACGCTCCGCGATTGAGGTTCAACGTGAGCGAGCGCTTAGTGGAGAGGGTGGACATGGTAACCATGGAACCCCACTAGAAAGTGCAGATCTAGCGATGGGAGATGCAAGTTCAGCCGCTCAGGTCAGTCTCCTTTCAACCGCCGTCCTGCCAGAGACTAATGCGGATTTCCCATAATTGCATAGTCTGTTATACTAGTTCGGCCCTTGTCATCTCGCGCTCCACCATCTTCCCAGGCAGGGTCGTTCTTTACCGCCCAATCAAGCTCCAGTTCATCCAAATCTCATGCGGAACATGGCGCGACTCCTGGAGAGTCGCCCTCGGATCTTACTGATCTCGAAACCACAATTGTGTATACCGAGGCTCCGAGTGACGACAATCGACTACCACAAGTGCCTCTAAATCGCGTCTCCGACATCGGAGCGAGTTCCGGATACGATGGGCGGGTGATCAGAAATAGACGCTCCAAGATCAGCAACTCAACGAGCTCTTCTAGTGTTATGGCAACATCCAATCTTCAATCTTTGCCGGAGAATCTCGAAGATGTTGCGATTTCGCAACGTGACGAAGAAGAAATGCAGGGGCTTCCAAGGACGATCAGCATGTCGGCTATGCGTGGAAGGTGAGTCTATCACAATTTACTTGCATCGAAATGGAACGCTTACCCGCCTCGTGGTTTGTCCGATCAGGCGAAGTATACCGCAACTTGTGACTCCCGAACAAGTGTTTTCCGCTCGTTTCGACGAGGTAGAGGGTCATGTTGGAAGAGACCTGTGACACTATTCATCTCACTACGCATGTGCGATTCCCGACGGACAATACCACTGTTTCAATAGTCGTCACATACTGAGAGTCATGTTATAGGTCAGCATATACAGTAATGTTGCACTCGATACCGGAGGATGGCTCACTGTGGAATAA
>Ga0115842_100178_pt1 | contig 23384 bp, 20 predicted proteins | sample InSIn2SAF170_2_FD_83856 | JGI IMG/M metagenome (GOLD analysis project Ga0115842, IMG submission 83856)
CTCTTTCTGTTAAATACCTATACTGACCATTTCCAATATCTATTATTCCAGAATTAGGTACTCTCATTTGTTTTGTAGAAATAGTATACGAAAAATCTTTAATCACTTTGAGCCGCCCTCTAAAACTATAAGGTTGGGGCATTGTATAAAGTTCACTTACATCCTTTTCTAAAAATTCACTTAGTGGTCTTGTTTCTTTCCTCTCCAATTTATTAAAAGAAAAGTTATTTGCTCCAAGACATGAAACAACAAATATCCTCTCCCTAAGTTATTATAACAACAACAGTGAAAAAATAATCTGTTGGATGATACTGCACAAATAAATTATGATGCGAATTGCTCATCTGATCCACAATAGTCAATCCTAAACCATCATGACCACTTTTAGTCGTATATTCTGGTTGATACAACATTTCCACATGACTTAATTGGTCAACTTTATACGTATTCTCTATTGTTATTTCTAGTGTTTCGTCCACTTGATTGACCACTATATTAACTTGCTTTTTTTCGACTTCTAATGTAGCTTCTATCGCATTATCTAATAAAATACCAATTAATCGAACCGCATCAAAATCATTCATATTAAATTTACTCATTTGTTGTTTACATTCAAAATGATACAAAATATCTTCTTTAATCATTTTAAAGATTTTTTCCAATAATAAATATTTAAATTGATCATGTTTAATATTGTCTATATCACTATATGAAGATACTGTTGACATCATTTCATCGGTTGAATAATCATTAAGTTCTTTTAAATATAGCTGTGCTTGGCTATATTTTTGTTCCTTCAATAAACTATCTATTAATAGAAGTAAGTTTTTGTAATCATGCTTAAATTTCCTCAATTTTAGATGACTATTTTCAAGATCTTGTGTATATTTCTCTAACATTTCTATTTTCTTTTTATTAACTTGTCGATTATATATTTTATTTAAGAAAAAATATAGAACGCCGGCAAGTCCGAGCTGAGAGAATAAAAATAATGACAACAATGGATAATGATATAGCTGATCAGTTGCATTAATAACTAAATTATTAAATGTTAAAAATAATGTGAAAGCTATTAATACTCCCATAATCGCTGGTCCAAGCCCTGTATCTTCAGTAATTTGTTTATAATATGGTGTAATATAATATATACACACAATAAAAATCAAACTAATGACTAATAGCTCGAGAAATCCTTCGTTGAATGTGATGTACTCATTTTTGAAGATATGCCTAAAACTAATATTAATTATCATATCAACGGTTTCTCTAATAATATCACTGAAAATAATAATATTAATTAACTTGTAATCAAATTGTCTCTTATTATTAACTAAACATTTATACGTTATAATAAAAAATATAAATTTACTCAACTGAGATATAAAAAACAGATCAGCAACTACCGCTTCTAGCACAAAACTAGTGATAATAATTATTATTATCTTTTTATATTTATGTTGTATATTTATATTTTTCGAATTGCTTATATACAATATAGCTTGTAAATTTAAATAATAATAAACAATATTTCTTAATATGTATATGTTAGTATCCATCACCACATTCTCCTTATTATTCATATCATATCAAAAAATGCACACCTACAACAGAAATATTTCTTATTCGGTATTATTCTTGTCTTAAGTGAACATATACTATTTCATGACAACATTCACTCAAACCACATAAGAACTAATAGCTACCGAATAAGAATGATTACTTTTATCAGAGTAACTTATTTCTTATACTGAAATCAGAAGTTATTATTAATTGGTAATTTTTAGGGGGTAAAATTATTATTTAAATAGAACGGTTGCTAATTTTTGATATATTATGTAAACTAATGTTAAGGAGGTAGTTTTATGAGTAATTTCACAGATAAACGATTTTCGTTTGCTACATTTATGATCATCTACTTATTTCAAGTAGCTGGAATCGGCTTTTTTTACTGGCTATCGCGTGGATCATTCGATCAGTATCCTATTGTTATCAACACCTTAGTGCCGCTTATTATCTATCCAATCGTTTACTATTTTATCAATAAGCGATCTTTTTCCTCCGTTGATTTTACTCGATTTGTCTTAATCGTACTTGTGGGGACACCTCTGTGCATCATTATTGGTGCTTCCCTCGTCATATTCACTCAATAGTCACTTTATTCAGCATAGTTAAAGGCTCACCCCATTAGTGGAGTGAGCCTTTTTTGATACGATATGTCCTTCGTTTTAACTTATCGCTCTTATTTATTTACTAGTTTATTTACTAGCCATCGCTTCGATTAATCTTTTGTCTTCAGGGCTTCTAGCATATCAATGTGCTTGAGTTTGAAGTGCATGACGGTCATGACAATCATCGAGAAGCCTAGCATGAGTAATGTCGCATAAAGATAACTGGTTCCATGAATTTCGCGAACAAACATTAAGAAATCCAGTTCTGCTGTATCTAAGATAAAACGGTTCAAGATAATACCAGTCCCCATACCGACAATAATTCCCATAATGGTAAGGGTCAATGTTTCGCGGTATACATAGGTCGTTACTTCCTTATCGAAGAAACCTAGCACCTTAATCGTCGACAATTCTCGGACACGTTCACTGACATTAATATTCGTCAAGTTATACAAGACAATAAAAGCCAATGCGCCCGCCGAGACAATCAAGACCATTGTGACTACTTCTAAACTCCCCAGAGATGTCTCAATTAGATCAAAAATATCTGACTGTAAAATAATAGCCAAAGCAGCTGGTTCTTCAGCTATTTGCTGGCGGAAGGATTCTTCATCAGCTTCCGGTCCACTGGCATCTGAATCATACTGAACGAACCGTGCATCGAAGTCCGGTGTTTCCCCGAATGTTTGCTCGTATAATGTAGGGGACATATATACATAATGATCGACATAGTGTTCTACGATACCGCCAACAATGACCGTATGCGGTTCATCTTGATTATCCAATACGGTCAACTCATCGCCTACTTCAACAGCCGTTAGTTCTGATAATTTTTCGGAAATAATTACCTGTTCATCGTCTAATTGATAAATGGTCTCGCGATCATCTGCATCATAGAGGTGAATAAATTGATCAAATTCCTCGACATTTTCCGGCACCAAAACTATCCCATCATACTGCTTCGTTGCTTCAATCGTTATGTTTTTCTGTTTCACACGAGCAACATCTCGAACGAGTGATTGCTCCAGTAAGGTCTCTTCAAGGGATTCAATATGCTCCGCTGATTCGTCGGTGTCAACTTGGACAAGCGCATCATAGTTATACACTTGATTAAATTGACGATCGCCGATATCACTGATTGAATCTGCTAAGCCAAATCCAGCTAAAAGCAAGGCAACCCCGCCGCCAACACCAATAATTGTCATAATCATCCGACCTTTATAACGGAATAAGTTACGCGCAGAGACTTTTTGGGTGAATGACAGTCGGTTCCATAACGCTGGAATACGCTCTAAGATATTGCGCTGTCCGACTTTAGGCGCTTTTGGTCGCAGTAAGGTAGCCGCATTTTGTCGGAGCAATGACCGCAGTGATAAGTGGGTAGCTAAGCCCGTTGCTAATAGCGCTCCGATAACAGATATGAGTGAAATTCCCCCATAAAATCGGGTCTGCGCTGGAATCATCCGGTACATCGCCGTATAAGCTTCCATTACAATTGTCGGGAATAGCCAAAAACCGAGCCACAATCCACCAATACTTCCGGCAATTGTTGCCACAAAAGCATACATATAGTATTTTACCCCAATTAATGTATTGGAATAACCGAGTGATTTCATTGTCCCAATTTGGGTACGACCTTCACTCACCATACGAGACATGGTTGTTAAAGAAATCAATAAGGCTAAAAGAACAAAAAAGACTGGAAAAATAGTTGCGATGGACTGCATCCGTTCAGCATTCTCACCATATTCAGAAAGTCCAGGGAAGCTTAAGGCATCATTAAACGTATAATCAACCTCTAAATCTGCTAAGTCTTCTTCCCCTTGTGCAATATCGGCTTCTGCCTCCTCAATCTCATTGAGGGCTGACTCTTCTTCTGTTTCATATTCGGCTCGTCCTGCTGCATAATCAGCTTCACCGGCTTCCAGCTGAGTTCGAGCATCCATTAATTCTGCCTCAGCTTCAGCCAGTTGTTGGCGAGCTGCTTCTTCACGCTGAGTTAACTCAGCTTCACCGGCTGCTAATTTCGCTCGACCAGCTTGAAGTTGCTCCCAGCCAGTGGTGACTTGATCTTGACGTCGCGATAATTCAGCTTGGGCTACTGTTAATTGCTGGCGCCCACTTGCTAGTTGGCGCTCGCCAGCAGTGAGTTCTGCTTGTTTTTCAGCTAGCTCTTGTCGGCCGGCTCGTACTTCCCGCTCGCCCGCCTCTAATTCACGACGCGCCTCTGCCAATTCTGCTTTCATCTGTTGACGCCCAGCGGTTAATTCCTGTTCTGCTTTAACTAATTGCTGGCGACCCGTTTCAAGCTCTGTTTCACGCTGATCAAGTTCCGTTTCTTTCTCAGCTAGCCACGCGAGGACACGCTCACGCCATGCTACTTGATCTAAAGCATGTGGCAATTGGCCGTGCTTCTCTTCTATTTGGCTGCGAACAGCTGCTAGTACTTTTTTCACTTCAGTGATGCGACGTTCGAGTACTGCTTTTTCTTGATTAAACTCCGCCATAGCCTTAGTTGACTGTTCAGCATTCGCAGCTGGTGAAGTTGGATTAGTCGAGTCAGCTTCAGCTGTAGATTCTGAAGTCTGACTATCCATATTGGCGTCATTTTCTAATGACGGAGCTGGTTCAATTAATTCATCAACCGGCTCCGCAGATGGTGCCTCGGCAATTAATTGAGCTAACGCAGCTTCCAATTCACGCAATTCGTGTTCCAGTTGTTCAGCATCAATATTTAATGCGTCTAACTCTGCTTGCAGTTGATCCTTATCCAGCCAACTTCCCACTAATTGATCCAAATCAGGTAACGCACTCAAGTCCGGCACTTCCCCCCGCTTGACAGCCGGGCGAATCACCTGGATAGCCTCGCGCGCAACCGCCAGTGCTTCCGCACCCGCATCCAGCTCTGCTCGTTTTTGAGCCAGTTCGCGTTCGCCAACTGCCAATTTCCCTTCAGCCGCTTCCTTCTCTTGTTGGAACTCCTGACGACCTCGCGCTAACTTATCTTCAGCGTCCGCCAACTCCGCTTGTCCGGCCCGGAATGCTTCCCGGCCGGCTTCTAATTCTTGCTCAGCTTTCGCTAGCCGAGCGCTCTCACGGTTCAATCGTGCGCTTGCTTCCTGCAGTTGAAGTTCACCTTGGTGCAGCCGAGTTTCTTCTCGGCTTAATCGTTCGCGCCCCGCTGCCAATTCATTACGTGCTGTCTGCAAGCGCATCTCAGCATCACGCTCTTTGCGCTCCAATTCTTGACGACCCGCTGCATAATCCGCCCAACCTTGATCTAATTCTTCGCGAGCATCCAACAATTCTTGTTCCGCTTCATTCAATTCTTGCTTAGCCGCTTCAATCTCATCGCGAGCCTCAGCAATATCGGCGTCTGCCTCTGCTCTAATCTCGCCCAAGCGTTCTTCTTCTCGCCCACCAAAAGCTTCTTCAACCATTTCTGTTCGTTGGGCCAATTGTTGTTCATAGTCATCGGAATAAAAGGCGAACTTTTGAATATCTTGGAACTGAGCATTCAGCATACTATATTGATCCAAGTTAAAAACCTCATCCTGGACTACCCCAAATCCATTCAACACCCCGGTTCCAATAGTGGTATAGCCACGGTTATCCATTTCGATATAGAGTGGCGAATCGACAAATCCAACCAATTCGAACGTGTCTTGATCAATATGATCGGCATAATTTTCGGTTGTTTCTGTTACCAATTGCACGGTGTCACCCAACTCATAATCAGAAGCTAAGTCCCTATCCAGCGCAATCTCATTGACAGATTCTGGTAATCGTCCAGCCTGCACATTGTATTGATTCATCACTGTATCATCGTTTATTCCAAAAAGTCGGACTGCTTGATTATCCCCGATTAAGACATCCAACATATAGCCTGGTTCAACCACCGCATGCTCCACGGCTTCCAATCGTTTAATATCTTCATCGACCAGTCCGCCCGTCGACAACACTTGCATATCAGCTAAGTTATGCTCCTTATAATACGCATCGGATGTCTCCATCATAACCGGTCCCGTCGCTACTAAGCCAGCAAAAAACGCAACACCTAAAAAGATAATAGCAAAAATAGATAAAAATCGACTTAACGTGCCTCTCACTTCTCTAAAGGTATCTTTCCATAAGGCTGATAACTTCACTTACGCCACCTACCATTCAATCGAGTCAACACTAGCCGGTGACTCGTTGATCGTCATGTTCCGTACTTTGGCATCCGCAATTTCGATTACCCGATCAGCAATCGGCGCAATCGCTTGGTTATGCGTAATGACAACCACTGTCGCACCATATTGTTCTTTAGAAAACTGAAGCAATTCCAGTACCTTTTTACCTGTTTCGAAGTCTAGTGCGCCAGTCGGTTCATCACATAAGAGGAGCTTCGGCTTCTTCGCCAACGCTCGAGCAATCGCCACACGTTGTTGCTCCCCACCCGATAACTGAGCAGGGAAATTCTCTTTCCGATGACCTAACCCCACATCCTCCAGTACTTTTTCTGAGTCCAGTGCATCTGGCGAAATCTCAGCGGCAAAATCAACATTTTCCTTCGCTGTCAAATTGGGAATTAAATTATACGATTGAAAAATAAATCCCACATCATCGCGACGATACTGGGTCAGTTGTTTCGTATCGAACTCAGCAATATTTTTGCCATCAATAATAACCTCTCCTTCATCCGCTGAATCCATGCCTCCTAAAATATTTAGCACGGTCGTCTTTCCTGCCCCAGATGGCCCCACAATTACTGCAAATTCGCCTTTTTCAATATTGAATGTCATCTGATCATTGGCCGTCACCTTGGACTCTCCTGAGGTGAAGAATTTCGACTCATTAATTACATCAATATAACTCATTATTCATCTCCTCTCACTCACTTACTCATTTATTATAACGTATCATTTTGAAAAAATAAGGTCATTATTATATAATGTGTTTATTAAACAACACTTTGTCTATTTTTGTTAAGAAAAGGAGTCAAAATCATGGACCGACGTCAGGAAAAAACACGGCAAGCCATTCAAGAGGCTTTAATTTCGAAAATCAATGCTCATGGACTGCATAATTTAACGGTGAGCTCGCTGACAAAAGCAGCCAATATTAATCGTGCCACCTTTTACTTGCATTATGATAATATCGATGACTTAATGGAATCGATTCAAGCTGATATTGTTCATGAACTAGCCCAAACCGTGGATCAATTCAATACAGCTGATTTAGCGCATAACTACGATGATATCACCCGGTTATTAACCGATATCACGCACCTCATTGCGACGCATGCTGATTTACTCAGTGCCTTACTCGGCCCAAACGGATCATCCAGTATGCGTATTACTTTCGAGCAAGTGATTGCCAATATTGTCTCTGAAAAAATGAATGAATTGCCTCATTGGACGCGCCCTGCTCATGTTATGGTACCCGATAATTATGTAGCCGTGATGATTTCGGCGATTTATACAAGTGTGATCTGGGAGTGGTTCGACCGCGGCATGCAAGAATCGCCTGAAGCAATTGCTCAGTTTATTAGCGAAGCTGGCATTCAACCGATTGCTAACTATGGCTTGAACCCACAAGATCATTAGACATAACAAGCAAGTACTCCGTTGTAGAAGCCACTAATTGGCATAAATAACGGCCTGAACACCTATATCAACAACTATTTCAGATATATTTATAATGTCTATTGCAGTTCCTATTAAATCTTTTTTGAAATACATTTTGGTTCGACCTTGGCTGATAGTACTCTCTCGTATAAAACAAAAAACTTTAATATAGTAATAGGCCCCCAAAAAAGTTAGGATCATTGCTCTAACTTTTTGGGGACCTTATATTTTTACGTTTAGTCTTTACGTGCGATCTCTGCCAAGGCTGATTCAACATCTGCTTCGGTTAAACCGAAAAGAGCCAGTCGTTTTTGAAGCTGCTTACCGTTCGTATAGCCGATGCGCAGCCGTCGTCCTAACTCTGCTCGTAACTCAGCGGAATTCGGGCGTGCAATTAATCCATGCTTCATTAAGAATGCTTTAGAGACCGGTTCTGACGTAGAGGTGTTTGTTTGTTCAGTATACACCGCTGATAAAGCCTGCCGGATACTCTCTCGGCTAGCGTGTTCGATTCCCAGACTGCCTTTATGGCTGGGGCGTGCTTCATCCTGTGTTAAAAATGCGTGTTTGACACCTGGTACTTCACGCGAGATGATTTTTCGAATTTTTTCACCAGGAAAATCAGGATCAGTAAAGACAATGACACCGCGCTTAGCTTGGGCATGTTTAATCTGATCAATGACATCCCTATCGATCGCTGACCCATTTGTTTCGATCGTATCAGCATCCACAGCTAGTTTTATCCGTTGCGTATCGTCGCGACCTTCCACGACAATTACTTCTTTCACCTGCATCATTGATCCGCCAACTTAAATAAACGATTGGCATTTTGAGTTGTTTGTGTGGCAATCTCTTCTAGTGATAATCCCTTCAAGCGTGCAATTTCCTCAGCAACATAGCGCACGTAAGCCGGTTCATTACGCTTGCCTCGATTCGGTTCTGGCGCTAAGTACGGAGCATCTGTCTCAATTAATAAGCGCTCGAGTGGCACTTCTTTCGCAATTTCTTTCACTTCCGGTGCATTCTTGAACGTCACTACACCACTTAAAGAAATATGAAACCCTAAGTCCAAAAACTTATGCAACCATTCCGTATTTACACCAAAACTATGCATAATCCCCCCAGCTTCCGGTAAACCAACTTCTTTCATTATCTGATAGACATCTTCGGTCGATTCGCGATTATGAATCGTCAATGGCTTGCCAACATCTTTTGCTAACTGGATTTGACGACGAAAAGCTTCGTGCTGAACAGGCTTCGGATCCGACATCCAATGATAATCCAAGCCCATCTCGCCAACTGCCACAACCTCTTGACGCCCCAAAGCTTGACGCAAAAAGTCCTCCACTTTATCAGAGAAACTCCCCGCTTCAGTTGGATGCCAGCCAATTGTCGGATAAACCCCTTCATATTTTGCGGCCAGATCAAAAGCCCGCTCAATAGTTGGATAATCAAATCCAACCACCGACATGCGCGTCACCCCCGCCTCACGTGCTCGGTCTATTGTCTGCTCAACATCTTCATTAAATTGCTTCACATTAATATGCGTATGTGTATCGAAAAACATAATATTCTCCTCAACTATCTGATTGCTCTTTTTTTATTATAACACGCTAACTATAGAAAAGCAGAAGAAAATCCACTATTCTTCTGCTTTCCACTATCTAATTTAATTTTCGTAAGACGAAGACTTTCAAATATTGGCTTTCGATATATTGACGATTTGTGGGGAAGTCTTCTGGAAGACCATATGTCTCAATCACTTCACCATCCACACCCGCTTGCTTGAAACCTGCTAAAATCAAATCATAAAACTCATCCGCTGATAACATCCATGCATTGGTCGAAGCAATCAGTGTCCCACCTGTCTCTAACACAGCCAAACTATCCGCAATCACTTGTGGATAATCTTCTTCAATCCGCCATGTTCCTGCTTTACTACGCGCAAATGTTGGTGGATCAATCACAATTACCCCAAACTCAAGGGCGTGTTTTTTGGCATAATCAAGATACGAAGCCGTATCAATCACGCGAATTTCATGATCATCGGGATTCAATCCATTCACTTCAAACTGCTCGGCTGTTAGTTCTTTTGAACGATTGGCTAAGTCGATATTAACTGTCTGAGTCGCCCCGCCCATCGCTCCTGCTACGGAAAAGGCTCCCGTATAGCTAAACAAGTTCAATAAACGCTTACCCACCGCATACTGATTCATCATCGCTGCTCGCACATGGCGTTGATCGAGAAAAATCCCCGTCATCCACCCATCATTTAAGTACGTGGCATAACGAATGCCATTTTCGCGGACAAGATGCGGTTCTGGGGCTTCTTCTCCATGAATCAGACGACTCTGAGTAGGTTTCCCGGTTACATTTTTCTTCTCATAGATCCCTTTAGCCTCCTTGAATACATCAAACAGTGCTTGCTGAATAGCATCTAAGAAGCGATAAATCCCTTGATTGTATAGCGAGACAACATAATAGTCATTATAATAATCAATCGTTAAGCCACCCAGTCCATCGCCAGCACCGTTAAAAACGCGAAAAGCATTTGTCCCTTCATCCGCATACAATGAACCACGTTTTGCTTTAGCATCCATGAATAACTTTTGGAAGAAATATTGGTCAATCGTCTCTTCTTGATCCGTTAACATCCAGCCGACTGAGCGATTCTCTTTTCCTAAGTAGCCAAGACCTAAGAACTCTTCATTATGACCAATCAGACGGAGTAAATCACCATCTTTATCCTCCTTGCTGAGTCGCGAAGCGAAATCCAGCTCCTCAATAGCGGGGTATCCTGCCTTAATGCGATTAGTTGCTAATTCTCTTACTTGCTTTGTCTTCATCTAGTAATATCGTTCCCTTTCTGTTATTCGATCAAATCTTTTTTTCCTTGGCGGTTCAATCCTTGTGCTTGTTCCGGTGAGTCCGGAAATTCTAAGCGAAATGTTGTGCCGACTCCTTCTTCACTGGTCACATCAATCCGCGCATCATGTAGTGTGATGAGTTGCTGAACAATGGATAAACCTAAGCCGGATTCACCATATTTCGTATTTCGTCTGGAAGCATCTGCTTTATAATATCGCTCCCAAATATTAGCTAACTGCTCTTCACTCATTCCAATACCCGTATCGGCAATTTCAATCACTGTCCCATACTCACTTTTCCAAGCCTTCACCGATACTTTTCCATTTTCGGTAAATTGAATGGCATTTTTAATTAAATTCACAAAAATTTGCTTCAAGCGGTCATAATCAGCATAAACTGTCAGCTCATTCGCCTCTGCGATCTCTAATTGATTATTCGATTCATCGGCTAATTTATCCATCTGATAGCGAATTTCACTAAAAATATTTTTAAGTGAAATGTGGGTTTTGTTCAACTTAATATGATTGGAGCGAATATTTTCATAATCCAAATTCTCGTTAACAAGTCTGATCAAGCGAGTCGTTTCTTTGCGCATCAGTTGAATACTGCGCAGACGGTTATTTTCTGCAATCACATTATGTTCTAATCCTTCTAACAATCCATTGATCGTTGTCAGTGGCGTCCGCATCTCATGGGCTGCATCCTGCATGAAAGTCTTCCGCCGCTCTTCTTGTCGGTTCAAGGCTTTTTCAGTCTCTTCCAGTGCCAATACCATCTTGTTAAAATCACGTGACAACGCATCTAATTCATCACGATCACCGTGCTCTACCCGCACATCATATTCACCTTCTGCCACCGTATGTGCCGCTTCTCGCAAATGATTGATTCGATTCACCTGATAACGTGCTAACAAGGCGCTAATAATAATCGCAATAATTGTTGCGATTAAGAAAGCATGGAAAAGTTGGGTCTCTAACTGTACAATTTCACTCGTCACCATACTAACTGGTGTAGCAGCTGCTACAAATCCACTGAACTCTTGCGTGCTCTGGGTGAAGAAAGGAACATATACTAACATCATTTCCTCCACCTTATTCTCAGCTGTCTTATACTCTACAACAGATGTAACTCGTTGCCCTTCTCTTAGCTGATCAATCTCTTCTGGCACAATCGTACTCTGACCTAACTCCGGCGAATGTGGATAAATGACGTCACCATGTTCGTTCGCCACGAATAAATTAATATCAAATTTATTCAATAAAGCTTGTTCCCGCTCCACATTTTGATACAAGTAAATATTCTCCACAACCGTCTCTGCATATTTAAATAAATCATTCTGTGTGGCTTCTTGCGCCGCATTACGCGTAAAGTGAAAGAAAGAAAAAATTGAAATATACATTAACGTCACAATGACTGCAAAGAAGCCCAGCATTTGCTGGTAAAAATAAGGTAGCTTCATTGCTAATCCTTCGCTTCAGAGTCATCAAACTTATATCCGACACCCCAAACCGTATGAATCACTTGTGGTCCATTCGGTGTTAATTTTTGACGTAACTTCTTAATATGTGCATCCACTGTCCGCTCATCACCGAAGTATTCGTAATTCCAAACCAGTTGCAATAATTGCTCACGGGAGAAGACGCGTTTAGGATGACTCGCCAATGTGTGCAATAAGTCGAATTCTTTCGGCGTTAAGTTCTCCAATAACTCACCGTATAAGAAGACTTCTCGCGTTTCACTATCCATCTGCAAGTGCTTTGTTTCAATTTCATAATTAGACTGCTTAATCTCTACTTCCGTATCCGTCACTTCATAAGCTCGGCGATAAATCGATTTAATACGTGCAATTAGTGTTAATGGGCTGAACGGTTTTGTCACATAATCATCCGCTCCCAGCTCCAAGCCGATTACTTCATCGCTCTCTGTATCCTTCGCGGTCAACATAATAATCGGCACATTATCGCCTGACTGACGGATTTCGCGACAAATCGCCATCCCGTCCAAATCAGGTAACATCACATCTAAAATTAATAAATCAAATTGACTTGGAGACGCCATATACGTATCCAAACCTTCTTGCCCATTTGGAATGAACGTTGCATTCCAATCTTCTTTCATAAAAAACATCTCAAGCATTTCACTGACAGATTCATTATCTTCAATCATTAAAATATTCATTATTTCGCCACCTTTTCTAAATCTAAAAATCTCTACTCCCATTGTACATCAAAACTTTGAATAATACATAATGAATCTACGAATAAATAGCTTAAAATCAGGAAATTTAACAAAAAAATAAAAAATTCTTCCTTATGTCAATACCCACTAAAAAAGAGCGACCCACTCAACATCAGTAGGCCACTCCTCTTCAGCTTATACACTCATTAAAAATCAGTTGTTTTATCCTTTTTAGGTTGCAAGAACTGCACGTGATCGACATTCATCTCAATCACATATTGTCGCTCTCCACTATCATCTTCATAACTCCGTGACTGCAAACGTCCATCGAGACCAATTAAATCTCCTTTATCACAATATTCTTCAATTAACGTTGCCTTCTTGCCCCAGACAACGAATGGAATAAAATCAGCCTCTTGCCCATTCTCCGACTTAAATAACCGCTGCACGGCAATCACATTATTGAGTACAATCCGATCCTCACCCACTTGCTTCAACGTCACCTCTCGCACGATTCGTCCCACAACAGTCAATCGATTCATCGAAATCCCTCCATTTTTCTTTTTATTGCCTTCACTTATATAAATACACAACTAAAACCAGCATTAGTTTTTTAACGCATCTTTTTTTTTACCACTCCAAATGCTATCAGTGAAGCTGGTATACCTAAGTTTTTAAATAAAGTTCTTAAATAAAAATCGGCTATTCTAATAGCATTCTAGCCCTATCTGCGGTACAATAGATATAGAAAGCTTCAGAAATGAAGTGCTTTATAAATTATGATTAACCATTAATCACATACGCAAGCTCGTGCTACCACGACTTACCATTATTAATTATACAGGAGGAACTCATGTGAATATTCAAGCAGAGATAGCACATATTATCCATGCACAACTAGATAACCAATTAACAGTAGAGGACATTCACCAACTACTGGAAGTCCCTAAACAAGAAGAACACGGAGACGTTGCTTTCCCAACGTTCCAATTGGCTAAAATTTTCCGCCAAAATCCAGCTGAAATCGCTAAAAACTTAGCTGAGAAATTAGATAATGACTTAATTGAAAAGGTTGAAGTCGTAGGACCTTACATTAACTTCTTCCTTAATCGCTCAAAAGTATCTCAGGCTGTTATTCAAGATGTTCAATCACGCGGTAAGGATTATGGATCGCTTGAACTCGGCAGTGGTAATGTGCCGATTGACATGTCCAGTCCTAATATTGCCAAACCTATGTCAATGGGTCACTTACGTTCAACCGTTATCGGGAATGCGATCGGGAATATTTTGGCTAAAGTTGGCTATACCCCGATTCGAATCAACCACTTAGGCGATTGGGGAACCCAATTCGGTAAGTTGATCTACGCCTACCAACAATGGGGCGATGAACAAGCCATCGAAAATGAACCAATTGCAGAATTGCTTCGTATTTACGTTAAGTTCCACGACGAAGCTGAAAAAGATCCCGCTTTAGATGATCAAGGCCGTCTGTGGTTCCATAAATTAGAACAAGGCGATGAAACAGCTTGGCAATTATGGGAAAGATTCCGTAATGTCTCTTTAAAAGAATTCAACAAAATTTATGATCGTCTTCATATTGAATTTGATTCAACTAAAGGAGAAGCCTTCTACAACGATAAAATGCAACCCATCTTAGATGAGTTGGAAGACAAGCAGTTGACCGTCCTGGATGAAGGAGCTTATATTGTTGATTTAGAAGCATATGACCTAAATCCAGCTCTCATTAAGAAAAAAGACGGAGCAACTCTCTACATTACACGTGACTTAGCTGCTGCGAACTACCGTCATGAGACCTATGACTTTGCTCAGAGTTTATACGTGGTCGGCCACGAGCAAGCCAATCACTTCGCTCAACTAAAAGCGGTCTTAGCTGAGATGGGACGTGAATGGCAAGAAGACATGCACCACATTCAATTCGGTCTTATTACCAAAGATGGCCAGAAACTCTCTACCCGTAAAGGGAAAGTCATCTTATTAGAAGAAGTTCTAGATGAAGCTGCTGCCAAAGCTCTAGAGCAAATTGAAGCGAAAAATCCTAACTTAGCGAATAAAGAAGACGTGGCAGAACAAGTCGGTGTGGGGGCTGTTGTATTCCACGACTTGCAAAATGACCGTAAAAATAGCTTCGACTTTACAATTGATGAAGTTGTTCAATTCGAAGGCGAAACCGGTCCATATGTTCAATACACACGTGTTCGTGCCTTAAGTATCTTAGAAAATGCTGGCTACGAACGCCAACCACACACTAACTTAGTCGGCTTAGAAGATGATTACAGTTGGCGTGTAGTGAAGCTTATCGAGGAATTCTCACAAGCAATTGCACGCGCATACCGTAACTACGAACCATCAATCATTACTAAATATATTTTAAGCTTAGCGCAAGCATTCAACCGTTTCTACGCGAATGTTCACGTAATGGAAGCTGGCGAGAATAAAGAAAGTTTACTCGCTCTAGTTGATGCCACTCAGGAAGTCATCCACATCGGTCTTGACTTACTCGGTGTCCCATCACCAGAAGAAATGTAATCTGAATAGCCTTTCAATAACAACTTTAAACCCCTGTCACATCAGCTGTGACAGGGGTTTTCCTGTTTCAATTTAGATTTTTTAGACTATTATTTATGCTTTAGCGCTGTGGAGGATAATCCACTTTTTTTATTTAAGCAGCTTAGTGCGCCATCATATCTGCTTTGATCTGTTCGATCGTGTAATCAATAGGATAGTAGGTTGGCCAGTGCTCAACTTCATCTAAGAGTTCTTGACGATCATCGCCCCAGTATAAGTGGTAGTGAAGAGCCTCTTGTGGCGCGATAGCATGATCAGAGAACTGAATATATTTTGGCATCTTATCATTGTCGCCTACTCGCTTGAAGACAAAACGTACACCACGGTTTCCCCGTTCATATTCAAGGACTTCATGGCCATCATGCTCGTAATCAGCTGACTGTTGTTCGCCCTTTTCATCCGTGAAGGTGACTTCTGAGCCGTGAATATCAATATATTGAATATCAGTCTCATATCCTTTAGTGTAATATTCTTTGTAATACTCAGCAGTTTTTTCCGGATCATCCGCTGCTTCAGCCTTATGCTCCATCACTTCATCTAAGTCTCCATCCGCTAAGTAGGTATGAACAGACTGCCACTGCCCTTCCCAATCACTTAACTCACGCGCTTCAATTTCATCATTGTAGAAAAATCCGCTATATATCCGTGAAGCAACTTCATCACCATCCGTTCCGTGATGATCATCGATATGAATCTCCATTAGATCTGATTCACCGATAATTTGATCATTGTCATCTAATGCTTGTGCTTTCACTTGCAGGCCATCTTTTGCGTCAATTTCTAACATCTCTGAGTCGCCAATGACTTGATCATTTCCGTCAACCCATTGCCAAGCAGCACCATCACCTTTGGCAATTAATTTTACTTTATCACCCGTATGGTAGTGATCTTGTAAACCCTCGATATCAACTGTTTGTGCCACATCGCTGGCTTCTTCAGCTGTATCTTGATTATCAATAGCTGGCTCTTCAACTTGCTGGCTGTCAGCTGCTTGTTGATCACTCTCACTCGCACATCCAGCTAGAATTCCCGCAGTTACTAATACAATCGATCCACGTTTTATAAAACGATTCACATTATCTCTCCTTTATTTCAAAATCATAATGATTACAGATACTATTAGACTTATTTAATTATTTTTGAAAACAATAACCATTACGATTTACTAGTTTACCTTACCCAACATCACTTGTCAAGTTTTTTTAATCAGGAGCTTTTTCGGTGAGTTGTATAATTGAATGCACGGCCGATTAGTTTACAAATTGAATGTCCCGAGCAACTAGCACATCAGCCAGTGCTCCATATTCAGCGATACTTAATGTTTCACCGCGTCTTGAAGCGTCAATATCTGTCGCCGCTAACGCTTCCTTCATACGTGCCTGCACATCTTTTTCCTTACCAAATGCAATCTTCATATTATTCCACAAGGTTTTTCGACGCTGAGCGAAGCCCGCTCTCGCAAGTTTGAAGAAAAATTCTTCGTCTTGGACAGCGACAGCCGGTTTATCGCGCAATTTAATCTGAATAATAGCTGAATCCACATTCGGTTGTGGTTTGAAGACAGTTGGTGGTACCGTAAAGGCAAGTTCCGGCTCCCCAAAATATTGCAGAGCAATCGACAGAGACCCATAATCTTTTGTTCCCGGTTCAGCTGACATCCGTGCGGCCACTTCTTTTTGGACCATAAAGACTAACTGATCTGCTTCTAGGCCTGACTCTAAGATCCCCATAATAATCGGTGTCGTAATATAATACGGCAAATTCGCCATCACCACCACCCGCTCAGCTTCCGCCAAATAGTCACGCTCAAATTCTGATAGGTTAACGTCTAATATATCTTGGTTAAACACTTCAACATTTGTATAATCTGCCAATGTCTCTTCCAGTACTGGAATTAACCGCTGATCAATCTCAAAGGCATAGACCTGCTTAGCGTGTCGAGCAATCTGTTCCGTCAACGCCCCAATCCCTGGCCCAATCTCAATTACTGTTGTTCGCTTATCAACTGATCCTGCTGCTACAATTTTCTCTAAAATATTCGTATCAATTAAGAAATTCTGTCCCAAGCTCTTCTTTGCTTGCAAATTATATCGCTTCAAAATCGCAATCGTATTGCTTGGATTTGCAATATCTCTAGTCACTTCCGTCACTCTCCTTCTAATTCTTCCAACGACCTCTCGACTTCATCCTCACTCATCCCGAACAGCTCCAACCGCTTCTTCAGCTGCTTACCATTCGTGTACCCAATCCTGAGTTCCCAACCCAACTTACCTCTCAGCTCAGCCGAATAATCTCTTCCTATCAAGCCCATCTTCATTAAGAAAGACTAAGAAAACTTCTCTTTTTGTAATACAAAAGTAAAAAAGCAGGAGACTGTGAAGTTAGTCTCCTACTCCTATTTTACCTATTTTAAATATATATAACAACTAGGGATAACCTGATAAACCCAATTTTTCTATATTAAATCATTTGGGAAATTAATCACTTCATCAAACAACTTCCGCACATCTTCACTTGTTTGGTGACTTATCATCATAACGGTCAATTCAGGTAGTGCTAAAATACGTTCTTGTACTTCAAGAGCAGTTTTTTGATCAATCGCTGATGTACTCTCATCCATTAATAAAATATGCTTATTTCTTATTAATCCTCTTGCTAATGTAATCCGTTGCTTTTGTCCGCCTGATAAATTTTTCCCATTCCCACTAACTTGATAATCAATCAATTCGTTAGCCCTATTTTCACTAAACCCTGCACGCACAAGTGAGTCAACAATCGCTTCATCTGTATATTTATCACCTAACGAAATATTCTCTCTAACAGTTTGATTAAATAGGTAAGGCGTTTGATCAATATACATAATCTGATCACGTATAATGTGGGATGGAATAACACTCAATTGCTGTCCAAAATATTGTATATCTCCTTCATATGTCTGCAAATAACTCGCCAACACCTTTAAGAAAGTACTCTTCCCACAACCACTTGGACCTTTAATCAAATACTTTTGTCCTTGATGAATGGTAAACGTTAAATTACTAAAAACCTGCTTGTCTTCATACGCAAATGATACTTGGTTCCCACTAAAGACAATCGATGTTTTCTGATTATCCACCTGTTCAGCTATTCTACTAAAATCTTCCAGTTCTCTCGCATCCATTTGCTTAAATTTGTCAAACACTGGTGTAACCCCATTAATCAGTGTGATCTGATTAGAAAGCTGACTAAGCGAATTAAATATAATATCCGTTAATCCACCTGTTGCTTCAATAGTTCCAATTAAGACTACTCCATTGAACGCTAATAACCCTGCATAAAACGTAATACCTATTTGAGCCAACACATTAATGGCAAATCCAACTGAGAAACTAAAGGCTTCTACTTTTGTTTGCTCCATGATGCTTTGTTTCAATCCAATCGCCGCTTGATAAATCTTCTTTGGCAATCGATTCAGTATATTTAGACCGAAAAAGACATTGAAGCCATGTAAAGTATCTTCGACTTCTTCCACGTACTGGGCATTGGATTGGGCTAGAGCTTGACTAGATGTCTTTATTTTATCTGAAAATAACTTAGGCACCAACATCATCACACTCGCTCCTAAAGCTACTACAATTGTGAGTGACCAGTGATACATAAATAATGAAATAACAGCGAATGTTATCCCCGCCAAACCTTGAACAATATTAAAAAATTGGTTAAATCCTTTTGTCTCTATTAGTTGCATATCGTTATTTAACCAAGAAAGATATGTCCCTTCTGAGTGTTTGTGATATTGTCGATAATTTTGATTTTTGAGATGATTGGAAATGGTCTGTTTTATCTCGATAATCAAATCTTGAATCAAATTTTCCTTGGAAATTTTGATTCTAATATCCATCATAACAATAATAATCCACAAAATAACTAAATATACATTCTGTTTAATAAACTCACTAAAATTAAAAGCAATTAAAGCATTCAGGCCTCTAGCATTAATCGTCATATTATACACTAATAATAACTGTCTAATGATAATGACAATACTCAGTATAAACACTCTTTTCTTGTCTTTTTTTAAATAGTAAAACATGATGCTATCCCCCTTTCCGATAGATGTCAGATAACTAAAAATCTTATCTTAATTTCATAATATCACATCTTTTTATCCAGTCAACTGATAACCCTTTCTTTTTTTAAATCATTAAATAATTAATGAAGCATATCGAAAAAGGTTAGGAAAACATTATTGTGAAAACAAATTTTTTTAGAAAGTTAAGGATTCACCTTTATTATGATTATAGCTAAAATATACGTTTGAATATTCTGAATCACCATCTTAAAACCGTGTAGTATTATATACTACACGGTTTTAAACTTATTTATTATGCTAATCCTGCGCCCGACTCGACTCGCTCTGGTAATTCCACAACAGTTAGCTTCCCATCAGCGTTCTCAGCGGAAAGAATCATACCTTGGCTAATCTCGCCCATCATACTAATTGGAGCTAAGTTTGCCACAATCGCTACTTTTTTGCCCACAAAGTACTGTGGATCAGGGTAGTGTTTGGCAATTCCAGACAGAATCTGTCGAGGTTCCTTGTCGCCGGCATCTAATTTGAACTGAAGTAATTTATTCGAACCTTCAACTGGCTTACAGTCTAGGACTTCTGCTGCTTTCAACTCAACAGCTTCAAATTGATCAAACTTAATTTCTTCTTTTTGGTTCGTTAACTCGACTTGTTCTGGATCCCAGTTATCTTGTGTATCGTCCACTTTACCAACTCCTGTCATTGATTCGGTAATTTTTGCCACTTCTTCTTCCACATCTAGACGAGGGAAAATCGGCTCCCCTTTATCAATCACTTGTGCTGCACCTAAATCTGCCACAAAAGTCAACTCATCCCAAGTGCCTTCTGCTAGAGGTTCCAAGCCTAATTGACGCAAGATCTCATCAGAAGTTGTAATCAATACTGGTTTCAAGAGATTGGCAATCACGCGTAAGCTCAAGACTAAGTGTGTCATGACACTTTTCAGTGCTTGGCTTTGATTCTCATCTTTAGCAAGCACCCATGGAGTCGTTTCATCAATATATTTATTCGTCCGTGAGATAAGCGCCCAAACCGTTTCTAATGCTTTCGAAAATTCCAAACTATCTAGTAAAGCTTTATACTCAGTAATCGTTGTATCTCCCAACTCACGTAAGGAAGCATCGTAGGCTGTAATATCTCCTGCATAACTTGGTACTGTTCCATCGAAGTATTTATTAATCATTGCAATAGTTCGATTTAATAAGTTACCTAAATCGTTGGCCAAGTCATAGTTCATCTTCCCGACAAAATCTTCCGGTGTGAAGACCGCATCCCCTCCGTGGGGCACCTCACGCATTAAATAATAACGCAGGGCATCTATCCCATAATGCTCCACTAAGAACTCCGGATAAATTACATTTCCTTTTGATTTAGACATTTTACCGTCTTTCATCAACATCCAACCATGACCGTACATTTGCTTCGGCAATGGCAGATCCAGTGCCATCAACATAATTGGCCAGTAAATAAAATGGAATCGTGCAATATCTTTCCCCACCATATGCAAATCAGCTGGCCAGAATTGCTTGAATTGCTCAGACTGCTGGTCGAAGCTCCCTTTGTCTGGATCATAGCCGAGCCCAGTAATGTAGTTCGTCAATGCATCAATCCACACATAGATAACATGTTTCGGATCTGAATTAACCGGCACTCCCCAATCAAAGGTCGTCCGTGTCACCGCCAAGTCTTCCAAGCCCGGCTCAATAAAGTTTTTCACGATTTCTTTTTCACGCGATTTGGGTTGGATTAGCTCAGGGTGTTCCTCATAATAGGCAAGCAGGCGATCAGCATACTTGCTCATTCTAAAGAAGTAAGACGCTTCACTAACTTGCTGAACTTCATGACCACTTGGAGCTACTCCACCGATCACTTCACCGGCCTCATTGCGGTACACTTCTGCTAATTGACTTTCTGTGAAGAATTCTTCATCCGACACTGAATACCACCCAGAATATTCACCTAAGTAGATATCACCTTGTTCCAACAGCTTATCAAAGATTTTAGCCACAACTGCTTTATGTTGCGGATCTGTTGTTCGAATAAAGTCATCATTTGAAATTTCCAAATAGTTCCATAGTGACTTAATACTATCAGCCATTTGATCAACATAGGCTTGCGGAGACAATCCTTTATCTGCCGCTTTTTGTTGAATTTTTTGACCATGTTCATCTGTTCCCGTTAAGAAGAATGTATTCGCACCTTGTAGACGTTTATACCGCGCCAACACATCACATGCCACTGTTGTATACGTATTACCTATATGTAACTTCCCACTTGGATAATAAATCGGCGTCGTCACATAATAATTCTTATTCTCTACCACACCAAATCCTCCTTTGAAATTTTCACTCTTTCTTAGTATAGCACAATTTTCATTAAATTAATAGAAATCAGTGGCTTTCTTTCGCTTTTATGCCAAAGAGAGCCACTGACTATTTCACTATCCACTTACTTCCTTCTAATAGCTAAACGATAAATCCTCAACTTGCTCAAGTGTTGCTAAGTAACGTTTTGAGAAGTATCTCGCCATAGGAAGATTTTGATCTAAGTAATTCCCACAACTCTTCGCATCAGCGCCAGGAATTTCTCCTTCATACTCAGCTGCAAAAGCAAAAGCTTCCTTCAACAATTGCAACAAATCAGCTGCCTCAATTGCATCGGACGTAATAAGATAAAATCCTGTCCGACATCCCATTGGCCCAAAGTAAATAATATCATCCTTAAACTGCTTATCATTACGTAAGTACGTTGCAATTAAATGCTCAATCGTATGGATTTCTGCCGTATTCATGACCGGCTCATCATTTGGCGATGTAAAGCGCAAATCATATGAATTCAACTCACGTTCACCTAATTTATCTTGACGCGATAAGTATAGTCCAGGTTCTAATTTTTCATGATCTACCGTAAAACTTGCAATTTTTTCCATTGTTAACCTACCTTCTCTTTATCTACTTTCACTTTTAGCGATCAATTAAGCGGCGTACGATTGGATAAAGTAATAAAGCGAGTCCAGCACTCACGATACCTTGAATACTGTTAGGAATCACTGCGCTCAACGCAACAGGCAAATCAAACATAAACACTTCAAAAATAAAGTAACCAAATACCATCCAAATCACACCAACAATTACCGCAATAACACGCGACACCGTATTCCCTCGATCAATATAACTCGCTAATAAAGCCTCAATTGCTTTTACAATTAGCGTTACCGGGGCAAAAATCGTATAGCCTAAAAATAAATCTGCTAACGCTGATCCAACACCACCAATTAATGCACCATAATAATGTGAGAATAACAGTCCACTTAATAGGACAAAGGAGTCCCCAACATTGACAAAACCTTGCGTCGCAGGTACTGGAATATGTATAACCATTGTCGCTACCGTCGTCAAAGCCATAAATAAAGCAGCCAATGTCAATTGTCGCGTTGATGTTTTACTTTCTTTCATCATAGTTCTCCTTTCTTTTCTAATTTATTTCAAAAATTCTTAACACTATATCCTAATCATAACCAGGATAGACAAATATTTCAAGCATAACCTTCCAAATCCGTACAAAATAGGTGCAAAAAAAATTATCAAACCTATACCAATCTAAAAATCAAAAAAACAGGAACAACCCTGCTGTAGAGCCATTCCTGATTTTTTAAAACCAACCTATACCAATGTATAAACTCCTCAAGCTGGACTCGAACCAGCGACAACGCGATTAACAGTCGCGCGCTCTACCAACTGAGCTATTGAGGAATGAGATAACATACTATTTATAAAAATAGTGCGTGGCAACGTCCGGCTTTCACAACGGGAAACCCGTCACTATCCTCGGCGCTAAGAAGCTTAACTTCTGTGTTCGGTATGGGAACAGGTGGGTCCTTCTTGCCATCATCACCACACACTCTTA
>Ga0115842_100179_pt1 | contig 23367 bp, 18 predicted proteins | sample InSIn2SAF170_2_FD_83856 | JGI IMG/M metagenome (GOLD analysis project Ga0115842, IMG submission 83856)
TCGTGGACCTAGGCACCAACCGCGCCACCGGCGGCAAAAAACATCAAACATATCGCCACCAACTCCCCGAATTCAAGCTCGCCCTCGCAAAAACACAAGACCTAATCCGCACAACAGACGCCTGGGGCACTGTCTTTCTCGAAAACCACGACCAAGGCCGTTCAATCTCACGCTTCGCCACACATGTCCCACAATACCGCGAAGCCGCAGCAAAAATGCTAGCACTATGCATCACCGCCCTAACAGGCACACTGTTCATCTACCAGGGCCAAGAAATAGGAATGTATAACCACAGCGAAGAATGGACAATCACCGACCTCCGCGACATCGACTCGATAAACGCCTACCGCGACGTCGAGCAGCGCTACAACAACGACCCTGTCTGGAATGCAAAAGCCATGCGCGGTCTAGCCGCTGTAGGTCGCGACAACGCTCGTTTACCAGTTCAATGGTCTGCGGAGCCAAACGCCGGATTTACGGGGAAGAATGCGAAGCCCTGGATTCGAGTCCACGATGATTACGAGAATGTGAATGTGGCGGAGCAGTTGGGGAGGGATGATTCACCGCTCGCGTTTTGGAAGCGTATGCTTAAAGTGCGGAGGAAGTACCAAAGGTTGATGGTGCTGGGGGATTTCGAGATGCATGATTTATATGAGCAGGATACTTTTACTTTTGTTAAGAGGGTGAAAGGTGCTGTTACAGATGGAAACGGAGATGGAGCAGCCATGCAGAATGGACACACCGAACACACAGAAGAATCAAAAGCGAAAATCGAGCCTGAAATCCTAGTGACGTGTAACTTCTCCGACCGGATCAATCCCGTTGACTTTCCGGCTCGGATGGCGGGTAGGAAGAGGGAGTTGCTTGTTAGTTCACTTGATGAGGAGGGGGCGGGAAAGTACTTGAGGGCTTGGGAGGGGAGGATTTACTTGGTTACCTAGTTAGGGAAATATAGGGAGAAAGAGGGAGAAGGAGAGAGAGGAGGGGAGAGTGGAGAGGATTTGGAGGAAAGAGGGTTTTATTGGATTGTATGGTATGGTGTGTATGTGCGGTAGGGAACAGATGGGAGGTGAGGCGTCATAATATGAATGTTAGTTACTTGTATGTTTGTGGAATGGCACTGACTGCGTTTCTATCCCAAGACGACGGGAGAGCTCCGTGAGTTTATGCGACTTTCGTTACTAGCCAGTGCATTTGTCTGTGAATCAGTGTTTAGTGACTGTGAATGTGAACAGGGGAATTGAGCTGCATGTCCTATCTACCTAGTCGTACTTCGGGTTGTGGTGAAAGAAACGTTCTTATCAATCACCGTCTATATCGTCTAGCATGGCCCATAATCTTCTCACTTCCTCAATATCCGCCTCTTTCTCTTTTGCACCGTTAATATGTGCTCCATTGCCATTCACTTTATGCCCATTCACACCGACTTCATCAACATCCATACCGTCATCTTCAACCTTTCTATTCCCATTTTTTCCGACCTCTTGCAGAAATGCTTCAACTTTCGCTTTAACCTGCTCAGCTTGTTCCATTTCTTGCCTGCCTGCTTCAAGTCTTTTTTCCAACATTGTTTTCACTGATTCTCTCGCTTGGTGCGGTCTTAACAGGTTGATGACGGCAGCGATGTTCTCGTTCAACACGGATATGTCGTTGATTTTCTCGGACCAATACTGTTGTGGCGGGTTTTCGGCCGTGTCGCCTGTCGACGAGTGACCGCGCGGGTTTTCGGCCATTATGCTGGTTAATTCAAGGAAGTTTAGGAGGAGGGATTTTGTTAGTCTGCTTAGTAATCGCGCGTGAGGGCGTGCGGTGGATGTGTTGTTTGATTGTGCGAGGTCTTCGGGGTTGAATAGGAGGAGACCTTCTGGCTGCTCGGGTGGTGGGATTGGCAGGGTTGGACGTGGTAGGACATGGTGTGATATTCCGAATGTGGTGTATTGTTGATCTGTTGTGGTTGGAGGTTGTGGAGGGCGGAGGACTGCTAACTCGTAGGGTAGTTCTGTTGCGTCGAAATCTTCGCTTGACTCGGCTTCTTTTAGCCGTTGTATGTTTTGAGCTGTGAAATGTTTCCAGAAGGGTGGAGGGGCTGGATATGGTGAGCGAGGAATGGTTTGGTTGATGGGTTGTTGGGGTTGTGCTTGGTCTTGAGGCTGTAGTATACCGCCTGGCTGCGGTTGCGCCATGCTGGTAGTTGGTGTACCAAGCTGCGCGTTGGCCTTGCAGATGGTATTTACAAGGGTTGATGTGTGATTTGGTAGATGAGAATACTCGGCTGAAAACGGTGAAAGTAGATTACTGTCGGTGTATTGTGCCCCTGTTCGTTGGCCGTAGAGAAGATAAGAGTGGTAGAACCGACCTTACATACTACAATTGAAGACAATGCCGAATCGACATTATGAGCTGATATGAAGAAAGGTAAAGGTAAATCCGTATGGTGTCGATGGGTCGTGGTGTTGGATATAAGTAACCAATTAGAAGCGCCCATCTGCGGAGGACATCCGAACGGTGTCTGGAGCAGAAACAGGAGACTGATATCTTCCGTTGTCTCCTTAGCATCCAAGTGCCAGGATGGCAGCAATACAATAGCGACGCGAGATCGAGGATTACTACTTACACGAGGTATTTGAAATGGACATGTCAGGCATCTTAGGGGCTACCACCCGCTTCTTTCAACGATCTTACGCAGCAGACTATATTGGCTATGTTCTGTTACAGGTAGCATACTTCGTCGTATGTCACTCCATCCAATATCGTTACCACTCAAGCTAATGTCGGACAGTCTCGCCTGTTGATCGTCCCATTCCACCGGTTCTTCACCCTCTCTGATCCAACCATAGCCTACCCCTATGCTGCCGTTCAACGAGTATCCGCCCCAGCCAACATCCTCTACGCTGGCGTCTGTCCTTTAGTATTCTTCATCATCTATTCTCTAATCGCTCGTCCTGGTTTCCACAAAGTTCACGTCACGATCCTCGGATTTATCATCAGTATTACACTGTCGAGTTTTGTGACGGATATTATCAAAAATGCGGCTGGAAGACCTCGGCCGGATCTGGTAGATCGGTGTAAACCCGCTGCTGGAACATCTGCGACTGCATTGCTTGGGATTGAAGTGTGCACGGCGCCGCATAATGGTGTTTTGCAAGATGGATGGAGGAGCTTTCCAAGTGGACATAGCAGTTTCGCATTTGCAGGTTTGGGATATCTAAGTTTGTGGTTGTGTGGGCAACTGCACGTGCTCAGACCACGAACAGATCTAGCGAGGGTGTTGATCGTGCTTGCGCCATTAACGGGAGCGCTGTTGATCGCGTTGAGTAGGATGGCTGATTATAGACATGATGTCTATGATGTTACGGCGGGAAGTTTGTTGGGTTGGACGATTACGTGGTTCAGTTATAGGAGGTATTTCCGAAGACTGAGAGATGCAAACTGTGATGTGCCATATCCGAGTCGAGGGGATGTTGCGAACGCACAAGGACTCAATGCAGGAGGGAAGAAGGACCTGGAGCAGCAAAGAGTGAAAGATGTGCAGGAGTTTGAGTTGGACGATTTGGCAAGTAGTGATGGTGAGGAAGATGGGGACGAGCAGAGACCTCTGACTAGTGGGAGGATGGATGATGGTGATGGTGGGAAGGGAAAGAGTAGAGCAGAAGTCTAGTGGTCGAGGTTGCATGCCACGTAAATGCTGATGTCTTGAACTGACTATATCCTCTGACAAATACTTGCATCTTCTTAGTCCACATTATATCGCTGCCTTCGCTACGGACTGCACAAGGAATCACAGTCATTAACTCGTGAACAGCCGTAGAGCCTCCACTTCCGCTGCATCACCGGTCTCTTCATCTCTCATGTCCTCGTTTTCATCCTCAGCAAGCGCTTTGTCCTGCCCAAACAAGCTCCCAAAGAATTCGTCTTTACCACGTTCAGTCCACATTGCGGTATCTCGGCCAGTATCACCTTCAGCTGCCATGAAATTCTGCAGCTTCTCGTGCACGGTGTATCGTATCTTCCGACCTTTGCTTGCTTTGGTATCTTTCACATTCTTGTTCTGCCGATTGCCAGAGGGATGGAGCTTCTGTGGCACGATTGGTAGTGAGACATTGGTGGAAGAAGTTGCGGAACGAGTTGTTATGAGATCGCGAAGGAGGGATTGATAGAAGAGGGCATCGTCATACTTTGAAAGATTCTGGTTGAGATCTCTGGGTTGTCCTTCGTCGCCAGATCCGATATCTTCAACCTCATTGGTTTGACTGCGGAAGTACTTGTCCTGCTCATTGATAATGTAAGTGTCCAGCACAGCCGTGAGCTTGTCGTTGGCAGTGGGATCAAGGAACGTGGATTTTCCATTCGTAGCACCTCGAGTGGGGTCGGAGGCTTTGGCCTTGTTGGACCATTTATCGATGGTTGTTCGGCGGGAGGAGATAATTTGGTGTTCTACTTCTTGTAGAGATGCCCACACCGTGTCTAGGTCATCTAGATTAGTGGCGTGTGCTGATCGCTTCCGTTTTTTGGATACGGATTCTGAGCCGGATATAGATGCTAGACTGTATCTGAACGAGTCGATGGTGTTGTAGAGTTGCAAAGCTGCGTTTTGAGCTTTTTGCAAGGCCTCATCAGCCTCTGACCCAAAGGCTATATCGTCCCGCGTCAGCTCATTGGAAGCTGCGAAGCCTTTTTGGAGTTTTATACGAGCGTCTAACAAGCGATCGAAAGTCTGGTACTGTTTTTTGACCGCTACACCTTTTCTTGCGTCAACGCTTGCAGCTTGTGACAAGCTCGAAGCAAGAGTTTTCGCTTCTGTAGAGAGGTTGGCCTTGAGATCTTCTCTGTTCCTCGATGTGGACGGCTGGTCTTCCTCGTCTTCCGATGTCTCAATTCTGTCGTCCTCGTCTTGTTCAGTCTCGTCCTCGTCACTTTCGAGCTCATCCTCAGTGTGCTCTACATCGCTCATTTCTTCGTCGTCAATGTTATCTTGATCGCTCGCAGACGATAGTTGTGATACCTCTTGGTCATCCATAGCCAGTCTGTTCTCCTTGCTTCCTCTGAACGTAAACTTGTCAAATTTGCCGTCATCACTCTCGCCAAATGCTGCATCACTATCGATGGATTCGTTCTCGTCAATATTCTCTACATCGTGGTCGAGCTCGACATTTTCGTCCGAAATTTCGTCGTCATCCTCACGAGGCACAGCAAATGGATCGTCGTTCTCGTCATCATCGTCTTGTGGTGCGAACGGATCGTCGTCGCTTTCTTCTCCATTCAAGATTTTCCTGCTCACAGCAACGCCTCCATACTTTGAGTCTAGTGGTGCTGATGCCTCTGGCTTCCTCAATTTACTTTTCCCAACAGCTTGATAGTGCTCGCGCCCACCCGGGACCTCTTTCGTATCTGATCCTTCGTCGTCCTCGTGGTCGCTATCGATGTGCTCATCTTCTGGGTCATAATCTAAAACGTATCAGCGGGATTTCTTGGATCAACAACTTCGAATGTACCCTTCGCTTTCTTCTTGCCCAGCACAAGCGCCTCAACATCCTTTCGCAATCGTGACATAGTTCAACGTCTTCTCACGTGCGTGATGTGAAGAGGCGCATCTTTCTATCTTCATAAAATAATTTCTACCAAGCTTCGCCGCAACTTGCCATTTTTGAGATAGTGCAAGTCTAACCGGCCGCATCATCTGATACTTGCATTCGCATGTTCACCAGCACATACTATCTAGGTATACAACATTCACAAGCTACGTCAAACCAGCTTTGACCGGCCATGCGCAAATGGCTTTCGACATCCGCCCGTATCCTCAGCCATGAAAATCCCCTGGGCCTTCCGCGTCGTCAATTGCCTACTGGTCCACCTCCAGCCTTCCCACGAGCGCAACGCGGTGCCCTCCCAGCAAAACGTCGTATCGCTCATGTCAACCATGTCATCGCTGTTTCAAGTGCCAAAGGCGGCGTTGGAAAATCCACTCTAGCTACAAACCTCGCACTTGCATTTTCACGGCATAATCTACGTGCTGGCATTCTCGACACTGACATATATGGACCGAGTATTCCTACGTTATTGAACTTGGCAGATGCAAGTGAACCAGAAGTCACGCGAAAAGGGAGTCTGGTACCACTGCAGAGTTATGGCATTAAGAGCATGAGTATTGGCTATCTGTTACCTTCTGAATCTGCACCGGTTGCGTGGAGAGGAGCAATGGTACAAAAGGCAATGCATCAATTGTTACATGAGGTTGACTGGTCACCTGAACTTGATGTGCTAGTGCTGGATCTGCCACCTGGGACGGGGGACGTACAGTTGACTATCGGACAACAGATTGAGCTTGCTGGGGCTGTGATAGTGAGTACGCCACAAGACATTGCGTTGAAGGATGCAGTAAAAGGGATTGAGATGTTCAAGAAGATGAATATACCTGTTCTAGGACTTGTACAGAATATGAGTGTGTTTGTATGTCCAAAGTGTGGAGAAGAGACGAAGATATTCGCACACGATGATGCTGGTGATGGAGCGAGACGGAAGGCAAAAGAGATGGACGTTGAGTTCCTGGGCGATGTTCCGCTTGATGCGAAGATTTGTCGGGACGCAGATGCTGGCAAACCAACAATTGTTGCTGAGGAGGTCAGTGGGCAGCAAATTAACACAAAATACTATGAGGGTATTGCTGCAAAAGTTGCTCACAAAATCGGCCTCTCATGGACGTGGACGGCCTAACATAACCAATTTTCAGGAGAAGTAACCTGGAAATAACCACTCCAGCTTCTTTAATGCCTCCGTACTCTTACCACCAGCGTGAGTACTGACGCCAAACTTCCTTCCACCCTCGAGATGCTTAGCAGCCACCAACTCAGCATACTCCTCCTTACTCAATTCATCCAGCACTGCACCGATAAATCTTCTAGCATTCACCGCGTTTGCACGCATATGACCCATGACCATTTCGACAGTCACGTCACCACTATCATGCCAACAGTCATAATCTGTGCTCATGACGACCATCTGATATGCAATCTCTGCTTCCGCAGCAAGTTTTGCTTCAGGCAGAACGGACATGTTAATCACTGTGCCTCCCCAAGTACGGTACATTCTAGATTCAGCACGGGTACTGAATTGTGGACCCTCTACAACTGTGTATTAGTGGAGATGGCAATGGGTAGGAGGAAAGACTGGCTTACCCATGCAAACGACAGTGCCTTTATCGTGCAACACAACACCCTCTCCTTCAAGACTGTGGCCACATTGACGAACAACCTTACCAACACCAGCATCAAACGGATCGGCAAATGGCACATGACATACGAATCCACCTTCGAAAAACGTGAATGGTCGAATACCTTTTGTTCGATCAATGACTTGGTCTGGTACCACAAAGTCTCGTGGCTTGACTTCCTCCTGTAAACTACCAGCAGCACTAAATGCAATAATACACCTCACACCAATACTCCTTAATGCAGCAATATTCGCTCGAGCTGGAACTTCATGCGGTGCAAATTGATGGTGAACACCATGGCGAGCAAGAAAAGCAATTGGGATTGGCTTGCCCGTGCTAGGTGAGGGATGTTCCGAAATAGTGATTGGAGATGAAGGAGAACCCCAAGGAGTAGATATGTCGAGACAGGCAACAGGGTGAAAGGAAGGAAGTGATTCGAGACCTGTACCGCCTATCACTGCTATACGAGGTGTACCTAAAACAATGATCAGATAAGGTATTCATTGAGGTTATGAGGGTCTTACCATCGTATGTGGTAGGTAGTGAATCGGAGGACATTTTGTAGAAGCGATTGCGTAGAGTTACTGCTCGGGCAGTACTTTGACTAAAATTCTTGATGAAAACTTTGGTAGCCGTCCTTGAATATGTTTCAGGTCCTTGTTTGGATCAGCTTTGAGTTAAGAAAGATGAAAGCATTGGAGAGCAGTAATCAATTAACTTAATCAACAAACCACCACCCACTCTGAAAATTCAGGCCAACACGTCTTATCGCAATAAAATCACATCTTATCAACACGTGCCCCAACCATGAAGCATGATTTGATTGGCGCGCATACCACAGCGTGCCTTTCCATTAACATCAATATTGAAGACAGTCCAATATCCACATCGCAAGACTATTGCAGCAAAGACATCCAAACGCAAGGTTAAGAAACGGTTTCATCTAGCAAAATGTTCGAAGTCCCAAGAGCGAAACGTTTAAAGCGTTCGGAGCTCTTTGACAATAACAGCAACGAGAGCATCGAACGCACAAATCAGAAAGACAACGCTGAGACATCAACGGAAGCCGGTGCTGACGAACAAACCATTCCTGACTATGGATTCGAATACGACTTCATCAAACCCGATACATCCAGCACAGAAATCATACAAATCCAGGACCTCAAATCCGAGCCTGAAGCCGAAGCTGAAGCTCCAGACCAAGCCTTCCACTTCAACCTCTTCGCACCACCATCAAAACCCCAACAAACCACCACAACCGCCACCACAGACACACAATCCACACCTCCCACACCCCAAACCTCACAACCCACAAAACCAACACTAATATCAATCCGCTCACCGTCCCCCACCCCATCACCCCTCAATAACAACCCAGAACCCCAAATCCCAGCCTCATACTACTTCACATCCGCCCTCCCCACTACAACCATCGCCCACCTCCAACAATCCTACGCAACAACCGCGATCAGCGCATCCACAGTCCTCTCACTATCCCGCACAGCATGGCCCGGCACGCATCACCCCTGGCGTGTGATTACCCTACCCGCTCACCGGGGCCAATTAGTCATCCACAACACCGGATCCATTCTACCTCAACCAACACCAACACCGTCAAACCTCACAAACCAACCATCACCCCACCACAACAACAATGATGACAGCAGGACTAGTAGAACCAGAACAAACCGCCCCTCAAAAACCAAAAGACAAGCCCTCAAAGCAAGAGCCCAACACAGACGGGCTCTGATAGACGAAACGAGAACGAAAGAAGAGCATGAGAGGGAGAAGAAGAATAAGAAGAATCGGGAGAGGAAAGTTAAGAGACGGGCTAAGGAGAGGAGGGAGAAGGAGGGGAGGAGAGGGGAGGACGGTGGTGGGGATGTGGGGATTGAGGATGGTAATGGGGATGAGGATGGTGGTAGTGATTGAGAATGAGACGGGACAACCTTAGTCTAGCCTCGTCTGGGAAATAGAACAGCGCAACACAAGACGTCCTCTACATACTACGCCTTGTTGCAGAGAAAGATATTCAGTAGAATGCAATCCACATGCCCCAGTTCGGCCATGGGTTGTCACGGAGACATCTCTGTCCAAGTTGCCCTATAGTAGAAACATATGGCTGTACCTCTAGCTACGTCCCATCATAACAAGTGAGTGTAAGCCAGCTCTCTGCTGCAATCCTTTACCTGGATCCAATACTTTTGACATTCAACCACTTGCCTGAGAAGCTAAGAAAATACCTGATTCTTCACATGAGTACCTACCTAGGTAAGCAAAAAGTCCCCTCTTCAAGCACTTATTACGCTCATGATATCTCGCCTACATACCTAGATTATGGTCTGGGGATGTAGACCGTTGTAAAAACTAAACAGTCCGCAGACCATGCATACTTGGAGTACTATCTACACTCAATGTGAATTCCTTGATGTTGTCCCAACAACAATGCTAGCAATAAGCCGACTTCTACTCCTCTTGCACTGGCAGTACATACCGCGGATCCTGCTCATAAAACACAATGCAATCACCAACCACCACAAACCCGATACACATCGACGACTTCAGCACAACAGCCCTTCACCACCAAACCTTCTATCAAACCATGGCCACCGAGCCTCTGCCGCTCCACTCCACCACATCCATCCCTTCAACCCCCAGAGTTCACAACCGCGAAGCAACAAGCCATCAATTCTGCCCTCTCTCTCCATCCCATCCTCCGTTCAAACCACAATTTAAACAATTTAAGCAATAGACTCATACCCACCCCCACTCTGATGCGCCTCCCGATTCGAAAAGAGCCAGTAAAGAATAATCCCCACAATAGGGAACAAGAACACCAACAAGCTCCATCCGACTTTATGTGTGACTGGGCGGGTGGACTTGAGGACCTCGACTACAAAAGAAAAACACGGTTAGCTTTCCTCGTCCCCATTCTCTCATCATTCATTCCACGCATAAAGTAGGGAGGTAGCGAGAAACAGCAAAACTTACCGATGACAATTACATCCAAAATAAAAACAATAAACCCAACCACACCGCCACCAGCACCGTATTGCCATGCATTCTCCTTTGCAATCGTCATTGTTGGAGCGGCCATGGTCAGCGTGGCTAGTGCGAGGTGGAGGAGTGTTGTGAGGAGGGCTTGAGACATCGTATCGTGACTTGCTTGACAGAGTTTTTTTGTTTTTCGGGTTATTAGAGAGTTGTTGGAGTTGGTGAGTGTGATGGACGAGTGTCTGGCGGAGTGTATACTCGGGGGTTTGGTGTTGAGTGAGTGAGTGAGTGTGAGTGAATGAAGAGGAGGGAAGAGAGTAATGTGAAGAAGTTGATGGCGAGAAGAAGGTACCATTAGCGTCGTGGCTTTTGGTGTTCGCGTGATCTGAAATTGTGCTGCCTGTGTTACGTCATATAGGTAGAGAGGCGGCGTGGGCCGTATTGTATGTGTGGAGGGGCTGGTTTATTGCCTTAGGCACTCAAATGCTTACCGATGGGCTACTATTCGTTATGAGTGGTTAGATGCAGATACAGTCTGTAGTATCAAGATAGTGGTGTCAAAAGTTGAACAAGTATGATTGTCTTACTGCATGATAGCGAAGTAAGTGTATCAACAAATGATGTCGAAATATTGTAGGTATCAGGAATCTATCCCGCCTCGCCCAAGCGTTTCCAACCCAGGTTCCAAATGGCCAACACAACGCCCGCTAGTCTACAACATATAATCCCATGAAACGCAATCGAAAGCCCAAACTATACAAAGAACAAGTGAACAAACAATGTTCACTGCGTCCCATGTTCAGCTCTATAAGCCTTTTCCTGATCCTCAACGGCAACACCATGTCGGTCACCTTGCGCAGGCAGACCATGACCACCACTGCTATTATCCGAACTAACACGACCGTCCTTCTTAAGCATGGTTGCGTGCTCGGCAATACCATGTCGCTGATCAGCTGGCATGTCCACATCAACGCCATTTTGGTCTTTGCTGGCTGGTGTCCAAGCAAGATAATCTCGTCGTACTTCGACATAATCGTATGCGAATTCACCAAGCTGATCGTCATCCATACCAAGGAGTTCGGCCTCTTCGGAAGCTCGGAGGTGAAGACCAGGGATATAGTTGACACCATAGGCAAGGAGCGCGGAAACGACGAATGCATAGGCTGTGCAAGCGACTATATATGCGATTTGGATGTACAACTGCTTCCAATTGTGATTGACCCAACCTCCGTTGATAAGACCGGTGCTTACTCCATCAAGACCGATGATATAATCGGCGGCGAAAAACGCGTTGAATAACAGACCGAGCATACCGGCAATACCATGCTCAGCGAACACATCCATAGAGTCGTCGATTCGAACCCAGTACTTGATTTTGGTGGAAAAATTGCATACGATGCCAGTGACGATTCCGAGAACGACTGAACCCCAAGGAGTAATAAATCCGGATGCTGGAGTGGCTGCAACAAGACCAGAAATAGTTCCAGAACACCATCCAACCATGGACCACTTGCGCGCAAGTCTGTAATCGAGTAGGACCCAGGCAAACGCACCAAAAGTAGCGGTCAAGTTACTGTTCCAGCAAGCCATTGTGGCACGCAAGTTGGCACCAAAGGCAGACCCGCCGTTGAAGCCGAGCCATCCGAACCACAGTAGAACGGTTCCAAGAAGGATGAAAGAGACGTTGTGGGGTCGGAAGTTGAGCATCATCTTCTCTTGTCGTTTGCCGAGAACCATTGAATACGCCAGAGCAGACATACCGGAACCAATTTCGACAGGTCCACCACCAGCATAATCCATGACTCCGAATTTGAATGCCCAGCCGTTGGGATTCCAAACCCAGCAGGCAATTGGATTGTAAACAAGAGTAGCCCAGAGAAAGATCCAGATGGTAAAGGGCAGCAAGCGACCTCGCTCAGCGACGGCGCCTGCAACGATAGCAGCTGTGACGGCACAAAACTGCATCTGTGAAATCATCAGAAATAGACCATTTGACTATTCAAGATGGACATACCTGGTAGAAAGAATAGAGCAGAGTCGAGATCAGAGGAGTTTCATCAGCTGGAGCACCCAGAACACCTTTCAGGCCGAAATGCCGTAGGTCACCAATGAAGCCACTCGTGCCAGTTCCCGAAAAGGTTAACGAAAAGCCCCAGAAATACCACTGAAAGGTAATGACTGAACCCGCAACCATACAAGCCCACATCAGTGATAGAGCTGACTTCCTTCGAGCAAGACCGGAGTATAAGAAGCCCAGACCCGGTACCATTATCAAGACCTGTTTGGAGCGTCAGCATTTTGGTCATCAATCCTGCAGCACTTGAAACCAACCATAGCAGAAGCCACAATAATGTAAGCTGAGTCACCCGACTGGAACCATTTGTTCAAGTTTTCTGTGGTCGAATCGCCGCCCGTCTCAGCATTGGTGGTCAGACTGAAATCGGATGGACCACCAATCCAATCATACGACGCGTACGATGGTATAAACACATCGTGTGGCGCACCCGAACCAGCGGACATGATGTCGCCGTAGGTCACCGACCACTACTGCAGTGGTACAAGACGGTATTTTTCAGTGTAAATGTCGAGGAGGACGGCCGTAAGGTCTTTTGGTGGAGTAGGCACGATTTTGCTGTTGCTGACAGGGAGGGAGGACTGTCTTTGAAAACGAAGAGACCGGAACAAATGTCGACAAGAGAACGAAATGCAGAGGTTATCAGAGGGTGAACATAGGACAGATGTGGCTCCAGAATTCAACATATACGGTAGTGAAATCGCTAGAAATCGAGACGTTGATCGGGTGCCGTCATGTACCATTCAAGTAAGGCGGGTTTGGATGGAGTAGGGACGACGGACGCCAGACATAAGGTCGGAACTTTCGGCGGATCTCAAAGATTTATGCGGTGTTAATTTGACACTGTTCCTGGTGGGGGCACATCTAGCTCCTTTGGTTCCCGAGTTATCTATTGCTTGTCATCCTATCAAAGCTTTGCAAACTAATTCCTACACTCATCAATTCTTGCTGGGCACCATACTCGTGCTCGAGCTTGTCTGCCAAGAGTTGTGGCAGTACACAGCGGTGGCAGCCTCATTCTTGGTGAGATATTGTATCGTGTACTGATTGGTAGAAAGCCTTGGTGGTTCCGAACTGGTCTAATTGTCCGTGATACAAGGCATCCCATCTGCTTCCCATATATAAAGTGTCACTTCTGTTCAAACGGCACACCAAGCTGTGGCGATGATCAGACGATGCTTAGTTGAGTAAATCCACTATCTTGTCGAGTAAAAGTCTTTCCAAGCAGAGATGAGGGTTCCCTGATTGCTATCAGCGTTAGGCGCATGTCTGATACACCATTACCATTAACGTCCAGCGATTGCTTTCAGCCGTGACCCCGGTAACCGAGGTCGGCAGAATGAGGCCCCTATCTATCATATGTTTGTGTTGGCAGATATGATAGATAGCGAGACTGATGTTGAATTGACCATAACGTCGTACATAGCCAATCAGAATTGAATGACTTATCTGCTTGCCGAGCATGGAATGACGAGCAAGCCTCAACAAGCTTCACGCTTGTGCATGCAACGGTTGGGTAACAGTAGTGGAGATTGATAACTCCAGACTCGCGTGCATGGGGTTTCACCCGAACAGCACTCGTGAAACCTTCTTGTTTCCGGCGTGCCTGTTTGACAACTGCATACTCCCCGTACTCAAGCCTGCCATAACGCTGGCAGCCACTGCGCGTGAGGCGCACCAACACTTCGATTGAAAGGCAATGACATCGGAACGCCTGGTACTGTAAGTTCATAATCGACCATGTAAGTCATCTCACATGCAGCCAAATGCCTTATCAGGAAAGTGATTGCTGTGTCAGCTACTTGTCGGTCAAACTCGTTATTCTGGAAACTACATGTTGCGAGCTGTTGAAAATCTGCAGCCTCTTCAACCACGTGCAGAAGTCCGGCTGTCAGCAGGGCGCAGGACTCGCCTTCTCCTAGGTCAATCCGTTCACCGTTACCTCTGTCTTGAGTTTGATAAAGACTTCTACTAACTTCTTATTCATAACGATGGAACAGGAAGGTGTCAACTTTCTTTTCGCCTTTGGACTCGATAACTCAGGTTCTGCATTTAAAGATGGTGATCCCCACTGCTGGGACACGATTCCCCTGAAGGTTGATCCCCCAGAAGAATGATCCCCCAGATCGCGACTGCAGCTCGAATGCTAGTGCCATCTTCGCTTGTCTGGGGTCATGCTTCGACGAAACCAAGTTTGGACTTTTGACCTGATGGCTCGAACCTCCGAGCCACTGATCAAGGTTGGCGGTCAAACTGGGGTAGCTGATAGGCACGTTGGGTGAAGCATAATGTATGAAAGATAAGATCGGCCAGGGTTAGTGCATGAACCTCCCAGTGTGGCCCATGCCTGCCACGTCATATGGTAGATAAGGTGGATGATGAAGTTCATGCGCCATTCTGGACCTCAGCCTTGCTTACTCTTGAATTCATAATACATCTCGTTTGTTGACATCTTCAAGCCAGGCTTCTTCTGACGTGGTAGATTTTTCTCTTCCTCGGCGGCAGTTAGCTTGCAAGATCTTCCCACGTCTCGTGGTACAATCCGCCAATTGCATGAATGTAGGGGTAGCTGTGAAAGGCTAGAGAGATCGAGAAACGGGTGGGGGATGGTTGACAAGAAGAGTACGAAAAGCAGAAAGCGTAGTATCGTGCCTGCCCGCCTCTGCCAGACGAAAGTACTTTCCACAGACACTGCCTTCGCTGAACAATCGACCGCTCGAAAGTGGAATGGTCATTTAGGAAAGCAATCATATACCTGGTATTTATTGAATAATGCGTGTTTAAAGAATATCTTGTCTTATTGTAATCTAAATCTAATGGTTTGCAAGCACATGTGGCTGCACCTAAGATGAATGGCTAAATAATTTGTCCACCAAAAACTCCACGCTGAAAGGGTATAATACTCAGAACTTCTCAGCAGGAAGAGCACCAAACATGGTCTCCACCATTATGCCAGTGATCTGGTATGGGTCACCGTTAGAGGCGGGTCTTCGGTCCTCGAAGTAGCCCTTGCCTTCCCGGGCGCAAGCTCGCGGGACTCTGACAGATGAACCTCTGTTAGCAACACCCCATGTGAACTTTTCCATACTTGATGTTTCGTGTGCACCAGTCATTCGAAGCTCATTGCCCTCGCCGTAAACCTTGATGTGGTCCTGGTGACGTGCTTCCAGTTTCTTCATGGCCGCTTCAATATGCTTCATGCCACCCTCTTCTCTCATCTCCTTGGTGGAGACGTTGGTGTGCAGACCGGCACCGTTCCAGTCACCTGGAATGGGCTTTGGCTGGAATGAGACCTTGGCACCGAACTCCTCGGCAATTCTGTGCAGCAACCATCGTGAGACCCACAGTTGGTCACCAAGGTTGATACCTTCGACTGGACCGACTTGGTATTCCCACTGCGCAGGCATAACTTCGGCATTGGTACCGGAAATATCAATTCCAGCATACATGCAGGCCTTGTGGTGAGCCTCGACGATGTCTCGGCAGAAGACACGGCCGGTACCAACACCGCAGTAGTATGGACCTTGAGGGCCAGGGAAGCCACCTCTGGGCCAGCCGTATGGGTAACCGTCAGGGCCAAGTAGTGTGTATTCTTGTTCCAAACCAAACCAGATCGCGTGTTCCTTGTTTGCTTCCATTAGACGTGCAGCGTCGTGTCTGTAGTTGAACTTGTTTGGTGAACCATCAGGATCCCATGTCTCGCACATGACCAGGATGTTCTCGCCAAGTCTGATTGGGTCGGCGAACATAGCAACGGGTCGGATGTAGACATCGGAATTGTCACCTGGGGCTTGGCCGGTGGAGGATCCGTCGAAGTTCCATTCTGGGAGATCGTCGATGCTCGTTGGGGCTTTGTCGAGGGTCTGAGTAACGTGTTAGTGACGTTTCAAGTATTGTGCGCAGATCTATTTCGAGGTTTGGGTCGTGCAATGAAAATCATAACCGTTAAGAAATGAGGAATTGCACTGAGAGGAACTCGGCAGGACCAGCGGAATGTATCGCTTCAAATTCGGTTGTGGCTTGGAACCCTGCGGCAATGCTGTTGCCGCTGGAGAATGATGACGGGCAGCCAAGCCACTACCAAAATAGCCGCGTGCATATGTCCAAACCCGACATATTTTCTTGATATCGGGCAACAAAGGTTCAAAGCAACTCGGAAGTGGTATTCAGCATACCTTTGTCTTGTTTCGTAAGCCGTTGGTGCCGTCGATCCAGATGTACTCAGCGAGGACTTTTCCCCTCTGGTCAAGTTTCATGTACTTGGCCAACTGCATTCTATGTTAGCATGTGCCATATGGTAGCCAGTGCGGGAAAGACTTACGTTGGTGTAATTGGAGACATAAACGTTGTCCGTCTGCGCAGATGGTGTTAGAAGGAGCCCAATTAATCTGAGACAGTCTCGTTGATAGCTTACCATATTGGATGGTTGTGTAAAGGATGAGGGTTTGATAAGGGTCTTCTTGATGCAAACTGTTTTTCAGATGAGAAATGTACGAGATCTGTTGTAGTGTGTGTATGCTCAAGCAGGTCCTGAGATGTTGATGTGGTCAGAAAAGAAGAGCGTCGAGAGTGAAGGGCAGTTAGCATAGATAATAAAATAGCATGAGCAAGGATAACAGTGTCAATCGGTCTGGATGGGGTAATAAAGGTGGTTCCTATTCCGCAGCAGGGCTCCGGCCAAACACGCCGTTGGCTGCGGCGGCTTCGTGCGTGGGCGCTGATTGCTGGGGTAAAGAGGCAGAAAGCTTCGTATCGCCGAGCAACGGAGCACGTCTGCTTGTTCTCGTGCTTGGTAGTAGGAAACAAACAGACCCTGGTGCACCGGCCGAATGTCTGGAGTAACCACGAACAGAAATGCCTCTACTTGGAAGTGTCTTTGTCGGCTTTGTTTGGACTGCCCCACCATCCCACCGTCATACCGCAGATTGGTGGGCACCCTCAACCACTCATATCAAGTACGATTCCCACCTCGTGTTCGCCGCGATAAGGAAATAGTCATGCATGGTAATAAGTGTCAGCCAATGCGTGAGAGGTGTTATCTGTCACGAGTAATGCGGACCAGTCCTTTGGCTTTACTGTACAATGCAAGATCGCGATGAACACAAGCCTCGATTGCTACCTTTTCCTTGTTTCCAATGCCGGAGGAGTTTGTTGCTATTTTTTGTTTGCCCAAGACGTTGAAACAGAAGGGCTGCCAATCAGCGTAATGTTGTTGCTTGCTTACAGATGACCGTAGTCAAACGCCAACTTCCACAAACACTATGATAGACAATGCACAGTAATCCGTAGATGGTGATAAGCCGAACAGAACCCGCCCGGTGCCTTGCAGCACTCCAACACACATGGCGGATTTGGAACTCCCTAGTCGTTCCGGGTTTCGTTCGTATCTCGGTACCTCATTCCCGAAGAAGTAACTGATCCAGTGGTCAGACTCTTTGGTCGTGCACCGGTCAGGAGCCGAGAATAGTGGTTGATTAATTTCGTTGACGCATCCTCTCAACATTCGACTTCTGATCGAGTAATGCCAACTTCGATATTATCAATTTTAGCAATTATTGTTGGTTGACGGCCATGCGTCAATTAAACACGCGACACGGCGGGCCTAGGCGATCATTGACGGCAACATGCATTGGTTCGCCTCGCCTAAGACCGCACCTTATCGTTCCACGCTGATTCGTGGGATTCTGAAACTCCAGACGTTCTCATATGACATCCATGGATTGTGGGTTGCAACGCACTATCATTGCAGTAGTAAGGTACTTGCTATACGTGCCTACCAACACTTGAGTACAGCGCACCGCCACTTTTGCCCACACAAATCATGCGATATCCGGTCCTCACTCAAACAACGACAATAACAGCTTGCTCTCTATGGCCTGTTTGCAGTTTCAGTAATGCATTCAAAGTGGACAATCACTGCAAACATTTCTGTTCGGTACCAAACAATAGTTCAAACATTAGATTAAATTTATATACATTGAAGTTCCAGACGTGGCTCTTGACCAATCAAGTTGTATGAGACCGTCGTTCTGACCTGTCCATCGACGAAGGAAGTATGGATGAACGCTGCGTTTCCTTCACGTGTGCCTCTTCGACTTGCTGGCGATCGTTCGTGGTCCATTTTGACAATGCCAACGTTCGGGCACGTTCGAGTTCTCCATGGCGTCGAGACCCTGCGATAGGCCGATCATTGGCTTGCTGTGCCTTCTCCTCCTGATCCCTGAGCTCTTTGACCTCGTTGATCCCTTGCGCCATCCGTACGTGGCGCACCCACCTTTCAGTCTTTTCGGTATCCCGGTACAGCTTACGTAACGAAGCATAACATCCCCGGCTGGTCCAGTTGACCAATCCGAGTGTACCGGCTACCGGCTTGAGCACGAGACCACCTAGGCCACGTGCGACACCCTTGGGTAACCCAGCTATACCATCTTCCTGCGTGTCTAAATATGGTATTCTCACCAGCCCTGTCGCCCCATCGTAAAAGCCGTACCACAGCTCCTTACCTGCAACCTTGGTACCCTGTCGAAAACCCTTGATATGCTGTGGTGCTGGCCGAACTGTCCTGTCGCCGTAGAGGCGTGGGGCGTTCCTGAAACCCAGCGTCAATGCATTCAACATGTCCATGGGCAAAACTACCAACGCTTTTACTGAATGGCTGAAGCCTTTGCCGACATCTTCGAAGAGCACTACTGGTGCAGCTTGTCCGTCGAGTGTTGAATTGGTTTTCACAAGCGTTTGTTCAGGCCAGCTGGTACGACCATCTTCTGCCATGTGATCCGGGAGTGTCGGTCTCCGGATTGGAGCGGCCTCACCTGTCAAGTTTACTGGTACCATGGTTGTTGCATCGAGATCTTCCTTTTGTCTCAATCCGCGAGCTTGTTGTGCGATCTTGCCTGGCATGACAATGGCGTCGCCAACTGACCTGCCTTTCCGCTTTCGTCGTCGTTTCTCGATCTTTTTCCAGTCCGACTTGGTTGAATCGTGAATGGTGGTCATGCCATGGATAGCCTCTTGAAAAGCAGCGACTACTGCACCGCCAGCACCTGTGATAGGCTCACCTGGGCCAGAAAAATCTTCCCACTTGGTATGGTGAGTCAAATTGAGATCGTTCCACTTGACCTGCTTGTTCTCGACGAGCAGTTCCGCAGCCAGTGCTGAAATCTTCATACCTGTATGCTTGACACGCCATGCTGCAACTCGATCATCGAACACTCCACATCGCATAGAGTGGGGTCCAGCGAGCGGTAATGACCTATGAAATGAGTCTACAGCATTCTGAGCGCCATCACCTTCAAGAGCTATGCTCTTAGCGAGTGCTTGCGCCGCTTCTTTGGCAGAGGGCTGCAGGCACTGTTTGATGCTGTCGGCGAATCTTTCTACCGTGAGCTTCTTTAGAGGATATACTTCCTTAGGGCCAGCTCCTGCTCGACTGATCATGTCGGCCCAGAACGGCTGGTCACCGAAGAAGGGTACAATCATTGTAGGCTTGCCCAATTTGATACCAGCGGCAGTTGTGCCAGCTCCACCATGGTGCACAACAGCATCGAGCTGAGGAAAGAGCCAATCGTGTGGAACGTTGTCTACCATGAAAACACCGTCTGGTATCTCCAGGCCATCACCCATACCGCCCCACCCTTTACTCACTACAGCACGCACTTCGGCCTGAACTGTAGCTTCAAAAATCAGCTCGCAAAAAGCCTTCGGATCCTTGATGCCAGATATTGACCCGAACCCAATGTAAATGATCGGCCGCGTATCGGCATCGGTTCTCTTCAAAAACTTCTGCAGGTCTTCAGGAGGTTTATATGTCTTGGCGAGATCGAGAAAGACATATCCGGCAATATCAATTTCCGGACCCCAGTCGTCTGGCTTGCTAACGAGTCCTGGGGACCAGAGATATGTCATTGGCACACGCATGCGGGTTAGCATGCCAGGGGCCCATAATGTTGAGACCGGCTCAAGGTCCAGGGTCTTTACTCTGAACCGGTTTACTAAATCTCCCAGACCTTGCCAAGTCATAAGATCTATCAATGGATAAGTCATGTAGTTGGTGTATTCTCTATCGGTACTCGAGGCTTTAACGTTCGCAAGAGGATGAGGGAATGCTGATGTTGGTGTGTAGGGGAACGTAAAGACCAAGTGGAGAGGTATACCTAGTTTTTCAGCGCAGTGATAATGCGCCATTGATACTGGGTTGGCAATGATAGCATCAGCCACAAAGGGACGTTTGTTGCCTAGCGACTTCGAATTGACCACATCTTGTTGATCGTCGGTCGTGTTGATACAGGATCTCCAAAAGCCTTCAAACATTTCGGACATCTGCTCTCGCCGACGGCCGACCTCTCCGGATGTGAGAGTCTCGAACGATGGGAGCAGACCGGGATTTCTAACCATAAAGCTCATCAACTCGCTGGGATCGCCACCAATGGAGAAGAATTCCAACGCCATATCCTCCTCGACGAATTTTCGAAAGGTCGGATGAGTTGCAATCCTAACGCGATGACCATACTTGGTCACTAAGATCTTGGAGATAGCAATAAACGGTTGAATGTCTCCTCTGCTTCCTATGACCATGACCACGATGTTCATGCGAGGTATCTTTGTAATATCTTGTTGTTCTTGATAATGGTTCTTGAGATTGATAGCATCCTTGTTAGCCTGCTTCGCACGCGGGTGCATATGGCTGCGTATAACATTCCCAAGGGCTTTCGCGAGGTAGCCTGTTTTCGCCTTTTCGCTAATCTTTACATTGAGTCTGCCGTCTTTCGCTATTTTACCACGGCTTTCGAAATGTTCGTTCCCAACATGTACACGATGCCGTCTACCACCACTCCGCGGTCGCAAGCGGGTTCTGTTCAGTTCTCTAGGACCAAGATCTCTGTGATTTGGTAAAGAGTGCTGTTTCTGCAAGTCTACATGAGGCTCATCATCGTTGGACGAAAACTCGGAGTCAGACGAGTCATCTGTGGCTGGACTTTGTGTGCTCAACCGAGTCCGTGTTGAAAGATTCCGATGGGGCGGCTCACACGATCTTGTTTCCACAGGTCTCTCTGTTTCATTTTTAGACCTCCCGTCCACCAACCGTAGTTTTTCAGGAGAGGTTGCAGCTCGCGTAATAGGTGAAACTGTAGGGAATGACTCCGTGCTGGCCTTTGTCTCGTTGGCTGTCAAAGTTGAGTCTGAGTCAACTCTAAATTGAGGATGCGAGGTCTCAGAATCGTGTAGCTCAGTAACTGGTTTTTCGGTGGGAGGAGGCTCGGTTACTGGAGTCGTTCCATACTGACACGCCGGGTTGGCGATTGTGGTGAGTGCATGCGCCGACATGATGCATAGATATGGCGTTCAGGCTTTGTTGCTTCATCAGTATTTGTAAGTCACACAATCGCAGTTCCGGAGTTTGGGAAGGTAAACACAAATTATAACTGTTGATACAAGTTCGGTCATGAATCAACTGGAAGGAAAAACAGTGAGAAGGACTGCGTGCCAGCAAAGGAGCGAACGCTTATGAAATCACCGGTGATAACTGCAATGAACGTTGGTGATAGAGAGCAGAACAGCGCGTCGGGTAAAGAGTACGCGAAGTTGACAGATGAAAGCATGCATAGAAGGCTGATGTCACTGGCAGTGGTGCATCATAAATAAGAGTTTTGCTTCCCGGCTCTTCCTGGAGTTATATCGAAGTAGCTAGGTCAGCATTTTCGAATCACCAGTCCTTACCGAGGCGGACGCATCCAAATCTGGTGAAGCATTGCCAACGCATAGATTGACATGAATATAATCACACAGCTGCTGCAAGAACAAGATGGTCGGAATTCTGTCCAAACGAACTACGCTACTGGCGGCTTTCGGACAATTAATCTGCTATTATCCGTGCTTGGTGGCTAGGCCGAATCAGCCACTGCGGATGTGCCACAAGTGACTACTACCACTGGCGGCCTCCACAACGTGTTTTGAAACGTTCGAGACGTGTCTACCAGTCAGATCCCTCGACACCACTGGTCTTATCACCTCCGAAACAATTCACCGGAATTTTGCTTGGTCACAAGTTTCATGATACGCGTCTAACGCTCCTGATCCAATCGACCACTTCACGTACACATGGTAGCTAGAATGAAGGCGCACACGCAAGAACCCGAACCAGACAATATCTCGTCTTCGTTTCTAGCTATCCCACCAGAAACCTGAGATCCAATGATTGTCTTTTGTGGCTGCAAAGCCTGGCGAATATTCTGTCCCTTACTCACACTGCATGGAAAGAAGCGTAAACTCACTTTTACAGACTAATGTTTTCCATGCAGATGATATGTATAACTTGCTGTCCATCGTGGTTGAGGAGCCTTCCATGAGGACTAGAATACTGGAAATGTATTGAACAACACTTCCACCATCTACCTATACTTCATTTCTCTGGACGCCCGGTGCGTTTTCTTTTGACACATCCTTTTCGTACCTTGGAGTTCATTTTGGATACTCACATTCCGCGCTCTGGCCAGTGCACAGCCTTAACGACCACCTTGACGACCGACGTGTCCTCTACAAAGAGATATCTATCAAAACTGAGTCATTCATTCCGACCTCATCAACAGCGCATTCTCTCGATCCTTGCCCAGCACGAAGCAGAGCAGCAAGAACCGCGAAGCCTGCCACCGTCATTCAAAAAGTAGCCATGAGCTCGAAAGTCTCCTCTCATCATTCCGCATCCCACCATCAACACAACAGCCGACGCCATAAGTCTGCCATTCGACCATTCGTTGTGCTACACACACTCAACACCATCTTCTCTCTGGTATCAATATCTCTCTTCACAGTAACAATTCCCATCTGGGAGTCCAATTTCTTCCACAGGAGCGGTCTATTCAGGGGAGACTGGCCAGATTGCCTCCCGCTCATCCCTTTGCTCACCACCTTCATCATCAGCTCTACCTTCCTCTTCAAACTTGTGCTACCTCGCATCAGAAATGCAAACATTTCGTCATCCGACTACCACAAAAGCCATCAAAAACAATCATTGGATCTCAGGTTTCTGGTGGGATAGCTAGAAACGAAGACGAGATATTGTCTGGTTCGGGTTCTTGCGTGTGCGCCTTCATTC